>Ga0209403_10002635_pt1 | contig 21172 bp, 17 predicted proteins | sample ArcticOcean_MG_C_8_FD_187440 | JGI IMG/M metagenome (GOLD analysis project Ga0209403, IMG submission 187440) | Marine microbial communities from western Arctic Ocean - ArcticOcean_MG_CB11_86 (SPAdes) (version 2) | ecosystem: Environmental > Aquatic > Marine > Oceanic | place: Arctic Ocean... | reverse complement strand
TCGACCTAGGAGAATTACTCCTTAGGCACTTCGCAACTCAACGTTTGTGCCGGAGGTCGATCTGACCGACGGCAGTCAGCAAAGTTCTGAATCCAACAGCGGCGAAGCCGTGAAAGCAGTTAGCCCCCAGTTGGAACGAGCACGTCGTCACTATTTCAGAGACATCAAATTCGCGGCAAATTCATCGCTCGCCGCCAGCCGCTGAGTTGGCCAAGATGTAGCGCGAGGTGCGTCGTCGCTAGGAAAGTGACCGCGGGTGCGACGGTTTCAAATTGTTTGCCCCAAGTAGGGTGATCCAGAGCAACCGTCCACGCATTAGGCGGCGCCGCGCCAATCGCTTCGCTTGCTTTGGCAAAACCGACGGAAAAACGCGACACAATCTCGTCTTTGGACGGGTAAGCCGATCGGTCGGACGACGGCTCGCTATTCTTCCCGCACGGCTGGGCCCATGGATCGTCGAACGGCTCGCCCCGCAGGAGCGCCGCGATGACACCGTTGTAGGTAGAGACATGCTCGAATAGCCAGGCGGGGTGGTTGATCGCCCCAACCGGTTGCGAGGCGAATTGATCGTCGGCCACGTCCGAGACAAGCTTCTGCATGGTCTCGGCGCTCCAACGATAGGAGAAAACGATGTCTTGGGGTGTGATTGCCATTTGCTGTGCTCCAACTTTTGGTGAAGTTAAGTGATTTGCTATCGCCGCAAGAGCTTAGCCGCATTCGGCATTGGCTTGGCAGCTGGCCACGATCCGAATTTGGTCGTAGGGGACTTCGTCGCCGAGGTGCTCGGAGATTGGTTTGAGACGCTCGTTGCCCACCGCTTCGATGGCCGAACGAATGCGCTGGACTGTGGCTTCGTCGACCCAAGACGAAGGATCGGTTACGCCCTCGTGGCGAATGAACTGGTCGAGGTAGCTGCGGACGGTCGACTCGGCACGGGCCATCTGTACGGCCGTTTCGGCAATGGAGAGGCCGGCCTTAAAATGGGGAAAGGCGGCGATCGCCGAGGCGGTCAGAGCCGATCGCTCCCGCAGCGGGCCAACGGATGTTCCAGCGGATGGACTCGCCGATACCGCCGTCGCGTCGAGTTCGATTTCGTGATCCGCCGCATAAGAGGCGATGCACTCGAGAAATTGCTCGCCGTAGTCGGCGCACTTTTTTTGACCGACACCGTTGACTTCGAGCATGCTCTCGGTCGTCGAGGGCCGACGACGGGCCAAGTCGCGAAGCGTGGCATCGCCGAAGACGATATAGGCGGGTACGCCTTGCTGGGTGGCGACTTCGCGGCGCAACTCGCGCAAGTGGTCGAACAACTCGCGATTCACCCCATCCCACGAACCGGGATCGAGCTTGCGGTCTTTACGGTCTTTACGGTCTTTACGGTCTTTTTTGGCGGTCGGCTTGAGAAGCTTCGGTGTAAACTCCCCGCGCAAGACTTGCCAGCCGAGATCGGTAACCTGCAGTTGATTGTATTCGCCGTATTTCACAGCGCAATTTTGTCCGATCAGTTGCTCAATCCAATCGCGTACCACACCCTTGGAATATTCTCTCAGCAGCCCATAGGTGCTTAGTTGGTCATGACGCTTTTCCAAGATCCGCTGGTCGCCAGAGCCCGTGAGCACCTGCGAGGTGTAGTCGGCACCATAGTTTTGCTCGAGTCGCATCACGCAGGAAAGTATTTTTTGGGCGATGAGCAAAGGGTCGCCGATTTGCTCGACCTGATCGAGACAGATGTCGCAGGCCCCGCAATTCGCCTGTTCGAAGGCCTGGCCAAAATGCTCGACCAACGATTTGTGTCGGCACTGGATGGACTTGCAAAAGCGATCCAACAACTGCAATGACTCGAGCGCTGCCTCATTGGCCTCGCCAGAACTGGCCATCAGTCGTTGCCAAGTGCCGAAATCGTTCCCCCCAAAAAAGAGACAACAGTCAGCCTCCAAACCGTCGCGCCCGGCGCGGCCACTTTCTTGCTGGTAGGCTTCGAGCGACTTGGGCATGCCAGAGTGAATCACAAAACGCACATTCGACTTGTCGATCCCCATGCCAAAGGCAACCGTGGCGACGACAATATCGACTCGCTCCTCCAAGAACGCCTCTTGGTTACGCTGACGATCAATATCAGAGAGACCGGCGTGGTAAGGCACGGCCGTGTGTCCCAAGGCTTTCAGCGCTGCGGCCGTTCGTTCGACTTCCTTGCGCGAGATGCAGTAGACGATACCTGATTCGCCTTCGTGCTGCTCGATAACGGCGAGCAGCTGATCAATACCTCCTCTGCGGCGCTCGATACGATACTTTAAGTTGGGCCGGTCGAATGAACCGACCAGGATATCTGGCTCATCCAAAGCGAGCTGCGCTACAATATCTTGCCGCACACGCTGGGTGGCGGTGGCCGTATAGGCGTGAACAGGCACGCCGCGAAATCGCTGCTTGAGAGTTTGCAGTCCGCGGTATTCGGGCCGGAAGTCATGGCCCCAAGAACTAATGCAGTGGGCCTCGTCGATGGCAAATAGCGACAACCGTACACTGCCTAAGAGGGCTAACATATTTTCGGTCAGCAAGCCTTCTGGCGCAAGATACAGCAGCTTAAGCGCATCGGTGCGAACCGCTTCGATCACAGTATTGCGCTCGGCAGACGACAGCGAGCTATTGTAAAATGCCGTGGCTACTCCGTTGGTGCGCAGCGCATCGACCTGATCTTTCATTAGCGAGATCAGCGGCGAAACCACCACCGCCAATCCGTCCATGGCACATGCGGGCGCCTGAAAGCAGAGCGACTTGCCGCCGCCGGTCGGCAACACAACAACCGAGTCACGACCCGCCAAGACGTTTTCGATCGCTTCTTGTTGAAGCGGACGAAACGAGCTAAAGCCCCATTGGCGACACACGATCTCTTGGACCGCTTGGAGTGAGACGCTATTTTGAGGACCTGCCAGAGCCTTTTTTTTAATGCCTGCCAGAGCCTCTTCTTGATTACGTGTCGAAGCCATTTCACTGCTACTTATGGGTACGGATTTATTGCTTGCTCTCTGCTTACCAGTAGCTGAAGATCGTAACGTAGTAGTCATGATTTACCAGACTCCCCATTGCAGTGGCATGAACAAATACTGTACGCATGTATAGATTAAGAGGGGGCTGCCGGGCTGGCAAGCCTCCGTGGCGGAATTTGCCGTTCTGTGGCATCGATTTCTATCTCACTGCTTTTCTACCCCCCTGCCGCAACCTTGCCCGCATATTTCATCCGTGTCTGCTCCGTGTCTGCTCCGGCGGCCGCAGAGTCTATAGCAAATTGGCCTTCCACGGCTGCGCCGGTGTTTCGCTCCGCGATCCTCAGCGCCGTTTATCCAGTCTACGGGGCAAACACGCCTGCGCAGCGCAAAGCTCACATGCCTTGCCATAAAAGTACTTAGGCCACCTTGCCGACCAAAGCTGCGCTTCGGTGCCCGAACGGATGAAATATCCGGGCTAGATTCCGGTAGACTGATGCGGTGCGTAAATCTCGGTACCCCACCAACTTAAAGAGACTTTCGATGACGCGCCCTAACTTTCGCTGCCTGTTGTTCACTGGATTCATGATTCTGACTCTACCAACCAACACCAGGGCCAATCCTGGCAAACCCGTGGCCGTGCGCTGGTGGGGACAGGCCATGATTTCGCTCGAAACCTATTGGAATCTTAAGGTGGTGATCGATCCCTACGGCGGGAAGATCGGCTACGAGAATCCCCACGTATCCGGCGATCTGGTGCTCATCACGCACGAACATGCCGATCATAACAATGCCGATCTTGTCGCCGGTGCGCCCGTAATTGAGCGTGGGCTCGACAAGGAAGGCAATGTGCGCGCCATCCATCAATTACTGGATCGGTTGCCCGGCCAACCGCAGCCGTGGTGGAAAGATGCCCGCTTGCGAATATCCCGTTCTCAACATGCGATTCAGGTCACGAGCATCCCGTCGTGGCACGACGACACCGCAGGCAGTCAACGCGGTGCGAACGCGATGTTTTTGATCGAGGTCGATGGCGTGCGCATCGTGCACTGCGGCGATCTTGGACAACTGCGACTCGCCGAACAACAATTGGCTGCCATGAGCAAAGTCGATGTGCTGCTCATTCCTGTCGGCGGCGTTTACACAGTGGACGGTCGCCAGGCGGCTGATATCGTGCGACAAGTCAAACCACGCATCGTCGTGCCCATCCATTATAAGACGCCCAGTCTGGTCTATGATTTGCAAGGCGTGCAAGGTTTCTTGGCAGCGATGGGAGACGAGTGTGAGATCGTGCGGGCACAAGGCAATACCTTGGCCGTTGGTATCGCGAAACGTAAAGCGGAGAAAACGCGCGTGGTGCTGCTCGACTTTATTCCGAAAACATTGACCGCCGAGTGGGAAGCCTTGCTCGACGCAAAAGACAAAGCGAGCCGCGCGTCGCAAGAAGTATTTGCCAAGCTAAGCGGGGCACAAATTAATTTTCGTCCCAGCAACGGCACGCATACACCTCGCTGGAATGCCGAGCATATGATGGGACGCGAATTAGGTTTCTTTTCGCAGATTTATGAGCAGCTCGACTCCGACATTGGCCATTCGAACTTGAATCCTAAGCAAATGCCCGATGACTATGTGGCGGCGCATTCCGATTGGACGGGCGCCGAAGAAGCTCGGCAACTGGAGCGAGTCAGGGCATTCACGCGGCGGTTCGCTTATCTGCTCCATGGGCTGGAGCTAGACGAGCAGGCACCGGGCAGTCACTGGACGCCCCGCGGTCTGCTCAAGCAAATGGAACGGCACTACGACGAACATACTGCCAACGTAAAAAAGAAGTTTGAGCTGCCGGACTGGCCTGATGAATAAGCGGACTTTTTCAGGTAACTGAATCGACTTGGGTACGTCTATAATGGCGAGCTACCTACCTCGCCATCGTCATTGTAGCTGCCGCTCAACCTTCTTTGCATTCATCGAACTCGCCGCATGGCCCTGCTACCTCGAAAACTAGGTTTCCTGCTGATTGCCTATCTAGCACTGGCCGGGTATGCGCTAGTGGCCTGGTTGCCGCAGATCGTAGATTTGTACCAGCGGCTCGCTGAGAGCAACCCTCGCCTAAGTCTTTTGTACCTGTCTGCCGTTTCGGTGGGTGGGCTGATTCTGGTTGGTCTCTCCCTGTGGCTGATGATTCGTTTATGGCAGAACACGCACAATAAGCACCAGCGCCTCGCTCGCCGCATCCAAGATCCCGGCCAAATGTCGTCCGCCGAAAAAGAGGCCGAACTCGGCGAAAACCTTGGGTCCAGTCGGCAGTTTGCCGAGGACGAAAATGTTTCTTCCGAATTGCGAGCCGAGATTCAGCAAGGCCTCGAAGAGCTCGATTCCAAACAATCAAACTGCCAGCTCGAAATCGTCGCGTTCGGCACGGTCTCCAGTGGCAAGTCGACTCTCTTGAACGCACTCGCCGGGCGACAGGTCTTCGCTGCCGACGTAGTAGGCGGCACGACTGCAGCACAGGGCGAGATTCCCTGGCCCGGCAACGACAAGGTGGTGCTCGTCGATACGCCGGGGCTTGCCGAAGTCCGTGGCGAAAGTCGCGCTGCGGTGGCCGCTGCGGCGGCCCGACACTCGGACCTGGTGCTGCTGGTGGTCGATGGACCGCTCAAAGCCTACGAAGTGGACTTGGCAAATCAGTTGATCCGCATGGAAAAACGGATTGTCGTTTGCTTGAACAAAGAGGATTGGTACGACCCGGAAGATCAATCGCAATTAATCAGTCAGATTCAAGGGCAACTCGCTGGCATCGCCGCCGCCGATGTCGTGGCAGTACGCGCAGCACCTGTGAGCCGGGCACGTGTTCGCGTAGCCGCCGATGGTCGCGAAGCACAAGAGCAAATAGAACTCCCACCCGATGTGCAGTCTCTGGGCGAGCGGATGATGCAAATCGTCGAACATGACGGTCGCGAGTTGCTGCTGGCAAATTTACTGATGCAATCGCGTGGCTTGGTCGATGAAGCCAAACAGCGTGTACGCAAGGTACTCGACGCCCGCGCCGACGAAATTATCAGCCGCCACATGTGGGCAGCAGGTGGCGCTGCAGGGATCAATCCGATCCCGCTCTTGGATATCGCGGGTGGCAGCGCGATTACCGTGAAAATGGTGCTCGAATTGGCACGCCTCTACAAGCAACCCATCGACGCCGACACGGTCGTCAAAATGCTTGAACAATTGGGCAAGAACCTAGTGGCCATGGTCGGCGCAACGGCTGCCGCTCCGGCGGTCGCAAGTGGCATTGGTTCCCTCATGAAAACGGTGCCCGGCATTGGCACGATCGCCGGCGGTTTGGTGCAAGGCGTGGTTCAGGCCTTAGTGACTCGCTGGATTGGCAACGTCTTCGTCACGTATTTTCAAGTCGAAATGAAAGCCCCTCCGGGCGGCCTCGCCGAGTTGGCCCACGGAGAGTGGCAAAAGCTGACCCAGCCCGAGTCATTGCGCAAACTCATCCAACTGGGACGTCGCGAGCTCCCCCTGGCAACCCCAGCGGAGGAGCCCTCATGAGCGATCACGCTTCTGCTAACGACGACGCCACCGAAACAGGATACCAAGACGCGCTTGCCGCATTGCAACAAACGATCGCTCGCTTCGCTGACTGCAGCGACGAAGAACGGCAAGCCTTGCAGCACGAACTCGAAGCGCTACAACGCATGACCGAGAAGCTCACCTCGGGCCGCGTCGAGATTGTTGTCTTTGGCGAAATCAGCACCGGCAAGTCGGCGCTGGTCAATGCCCTGGTGGGCGATGAGCTCACCCAAGTCAACGTACAGGGCGGCTGGACCAAAGACGTCTGGCACGTTCCCTGGGAGGGCATCGGTTATTGCGTACCCGGTTTTTCCAATTCGCAAGTGGTGCTCGTCGATACGCCTGGCCTCAACGAAGTCGCAGGCGCCGAGCGCGCCGAGATGGCTCGTACTGCAGCAGCCAAAGCCGACTTGGTGCTCTTCGTGACCGATTCGGATCTGAACGAAACCGAATACTCGGCCCTCGAAGACCTGGCAGCAGCGCACAAGCCACTGTTTTTGGTGCTCAACAAAACGGATCTCTACCGACCGGAAGAGTTCGAAACGCTGCTCGAACTTTTTCGCGGCCCCCGCTTGGCTGGTCTGATCGATCCCGAGAACGTCGTCGCCACCCAGGCCGACCCGCGGGAGGTCGAGTACGTGCTCGAAGGGGCCGACGGATCCTCGCGCAGCCAGTGGCGCAAGCCAGCCGCGCAAATCGAATCGCTCAGATTGCGCATCCGCGAAGTCCTAGAAGCAGAGGGCAAATCCTTGATCGCACTCAACGCCGCCATGTTTGCCGCCGACAAGAGCGACCGAATGGCTACCCTGCGTGTTAGGCTTCGAGAGGACCGCGCCGCCAAAACAATCTGGAGCTACGCCGTATCGAAGTCTCTCGCAGTGGCACTCAATCCAATCCCGGCCCTGGACGTGCTTGGCGGCACAGCGGTGGATGCCACGATGGTTGTCGCGCTCGGCCGGATTTACGGTATTAGCATTACCACATCCAACGCCCGCGCACTAGTAACTTCGATCCTCAAAGCGGCAGGCTGGGTGATGCTCAGCGAAGCGGCGGTGACCTATGCTTCGTCGCTGTTTAAAGCGCTCACCGTCGGTTATGGTAGCGTCGTCACCGCCCTGCCCCAAGGCGCCGCCGCGGGCTACGGCTCGTATATCGTCGGCCAGGCGGCGCGCTACTATTTTCAGCATGGCGCCAGTTGGGGCGACCAATCGCCCAAGCAAGTCGTCACGCAGATCCTCGACAACACCGACAAGGAATCAGTACTCGAGCAGATCAAGACGCAGATCAAGAAAAAGATTTCTCTCAATCCGTACGTAGATGACGCTTGATCGCAAAGGGGCGGATCCGCACTAGGCGATTCCTCGAAGCGGAGCCAACTCGCTCCAGCGTTGTTTTAAATTTCGAAAGATCAACATCGATTACATGGGCGTAACCTTGCCAGATGATGCGTTGTACTTGCTTTGCGGCTCCATGGGCAGATCGGCCTGGGCGAAAACCAAAGCTCGATTCGGAAAATCCCGGATCGAAAATTGGTGTTAGGACTTGTAAGATCGCTTTTTTGACAGTACCTCAGAAAGGGGATTCCTTCGGTGGCCAAACTAATTTCAGTCGCCCCGTTTTCCGGCTATAAGCTTCAACTCAAATTCGCTGACGGCGTTGAGGGCGAAGTTGACCTCTCGCATCTCGTCGGGAAAGGTGTATTTTCTGCATGGGCAGATGTCGCAGCCTTCGACGCCGTAGCCCTTGGCGACCACGGTGAGGTACGATGGAACGATGACATCGACCTCTGCGCGGACGCACTTTACCTGTAAATCACTTGACCGCATTGACCCACTTCCATGATTCGCCGTTAGTGCCAGCACATAAACACCGTGTAAGAGGTTTGCCAAGGCTGCAAACGCCCGCAAAAGCACTCCAACTGAAATGGGAAATCCGCCAATCGACGCTGATAAACGGGGATGAATAAAGCGACGTCACCTGCGCTGATTGGCAGCTCCTTCTTTTTTCAACTCCTTCAGCAGAATTTATTCAGTTGATCATGCTCGAAACCATCCAAGGCAATCTTTACGACTACCCAAAATACTACGACCTAGTCTACGGATCCGACTGGAAAGCGGAGTTTGATTTCTTAGAAGATTGCTTCGAAAAGCATGCCGATGTGGAGGTGCGCAGAATTTTTGAACCTGCCTGTGGCACAGGCCGACTCTTGATTCGTTTTGCGCACGCCGAATACGAGGTGGAGGGAAATGATCTTAACCGACTTGCCATCGACTACTGTAATGCACGTTTAGACCGATCCGGTTTTGCGCCTAGTGCCGTCGTGGGCGACATGTGCGACTTCAAGTGCAGTCAGCGTGTCGATGCCGCCTTCAACACGATTAACAGCTTTCGGCATCTGGCCACTGAGAAACAAGCACGCGACCATTTAAAATGTGTCGCAGCTGCGCTTCGACCTGGTGGGCTCTACGTCTTAGGACTTCACCTCACTCCAACTACGGGCGAACCGTTGACCGAAGAAAGCTGGTCGGCACGGCGCGGCAACCTCGCCGTTTTGTCACGCATGTGGGTGACGGAGCGCGATTTGAAGGAGCGACAGGAACACATTGGCATGAGCTTCGACGTCTATACGCCAACACAGCAGTTCCGAATCGAGGACCATTGTGCCTTTCGCACCTACACGGCGAGTCAAATGGGGAAACTCCTGGCGGGTTCTTCCGAATTTGAGATAACTGCAGTCTACGACTTTGGTTACGACATCGACGAACCGATAGAAATCGGCCCCAACACCGAGGATGTGATCTACATTCTTAAAAAGACGGCCAAGTAAGCCCTTCGCATGGGAGGCAATCCTGGCGAAAATACAAGTCATGCCTCGGATCTCAACAGAAATGTTCAATTAAGACACTCACCGGTGAGCACTTTATTTCCATCCAAAACTGAACCTGTCGTCCCAGAATCGAAACATCGCGAACCGGCTGTCGAATTCGTGCGGTGGGCGCTTGCGCAATTACAAATCGAGCTTCGAGAAATTCGGGGCCACGGCTACGTACGGCTGGCTGGAACCGATCAGGCAGCTTTTGACGGCAAAGCAGAAATTGAGCTGTCGCTCAACGATTCCAGCTCGCTTGAATCCTGTGAGTCTCTCGACTGGGACGGCCGGTTTGGGCTTTGGCTCTGCAAACGTCTGCTTGCCGGGGCCCCCGCATTGCACCTTCGTCCTAGCGGACAACCGGGGGCCGTAAAAGACATTTCTGAGCATCTACTCAAAGCTTATCGCGTGGATGGCGGCAACGTTCACTTGAGCGGCTGCCAGCTTACCGACTATCCGTTTTTGCGTCTTAGCTTCGCCGCGAACGACAACGGGGACCGTTGTCTTCGGCACTTGTTCGTGGCTCATGACGGTTCGTCCGTTTCTGAGAAACTGGTCGATGGTCTCTGCTTGCTCAAGCTCGAACGTATCGAAACACTAACGCCCCGCATCGACGACGCAACTCTCGGCACGCTCATCTCTGCCGGGCGTCGTGCGGCAGCAAAAATGTCGACATTGCGCGACCCAGCGGCCTCGGTGGTTGAGCCCGTACTGATTTCACTCGTCTGGGTGAAGCAGGTAAGCGGACAACTTCAGTTCACGATCGGCAATGCCACTTCGACTCTGCCCTTTTCGGGCTGGGCCAAACTACTACAGGCACAGCCGTTCGTCGCCTCGCAATCGGGCGCAATCACTTTTCATCTTGCAGCGACCGACGATGGACGCATCGATGCGGCGGATCAGATCGCGACTTGCCAGCAATCCGCGCGCCGAGTGTTATTGCAAGACTTGGTCACCTGCAGCGCGACCCAAAAACAGGTTCTGGCTGAGTTCACTCAAATCTGCGCGGTGTCAGGTCAACCGACACTTCGTACCGAATTTGCTAATTGCTCGGTCTGCAGGCAACCTGTCAGTAAGGCGGTACTTGACGGGACAATTTGCAGGGCATGCCACGCGCTCGTAAAAATTAAGAAAGACGACCCGCGTTTGGTGTGGATCGTCGGCGAGCACCCTGGGCTCGATCGCTGGAACAACTGGCAGCTTGCCGAAACCCAGCATGTCTATATTGTCCGGGCCAATAGCCTACTGAAACGCCTGCTTGTTGTGGTCGATAAAGAAACCTTGGCTGTCCGCCACTTGGCGAGTGCAAGCAGAATCAGCTCCAATTGGTTGCCTCTGGCAGGCGCCGATGCCACCACCCTACTCGACTGATCTTCGGTACGCTTCGACACGCTTTCTACTGGATTCGACCGATTGTCCGGCGGGATCTGGTCAAGCAAAGCGTGATCTCCGGCCTCCAGAAACTCTTGCTCACGCGGTCCCCAAGAGAGAGTCCATATTCCATAACTCTTTTGCTGGTAAAGGAATGAAGCGCGGAGTGCCGTACCAAGCGGTCGCTAGCATTTCTCACCGCGGCACCCCCCTAGTATGATTAATTGGTTTTTAAGGGTTTTTCTATAGACCGGCCTACGCCTGTGAATAGAATTATACTGCTGGAATTGGCTAGTTTCTCCCTCAACCCGTCCCCCCCACATTTAGTCGCAAATAGTCAGCACACGCAACAAAAGCGGTTCAACGCAGTAGTCGACACTCCCCCCTTTCTGCAGCGGCAATCCTAATTGCTCTCGATGCCCGCTGTCAGGTCGCGTGAGTTTTGATATCTGATTTAACCCACCGCCTAACGGCAAAATCTTTCTGACAGTACCGACTGAGTAACAGGTAGGAGATATTTTTCTGACTGTGCGTGTTGGGCAAGAGAAACTGTGTCGAAGAAGTTGCACATCGGCCAGTGCTGCTAACGCAAACGTAATCTTTTTCCAAATGCAGAATGCCTCATGCCATTTGGATACTTGGTGTTAAAATTAGTTGTCTATAGCCGAAGAATGAGGGGAACTTTTTGTTAGCTGTGGTTTGTACTTTTTCCCGATTTGCCCGTCTTCAACTGCGCTTGCTTGACGCCTTCCAAGCTATTGCTTGGTCGAGCGCTATTCGCATGCCCTTGGTCGTAATGACCGTTCCCATGGCAACTCGAGCGAATACGAAACCCGTTCACCTTTTAGGTTTGACGGCCGCCACTAACAAGAGTCGCATCGCCGCTGGCACTATTTCCTCCGGTCATGTTTCCTTTGGGCTCAATAGTTATCAATATAGCTGAGGAGTGAAGAACTTTGTACGAATCAATTTTAGATCACGATCTGGATGAAGACTCTGCCGCGGCCGATGTGGAGAAAGAGTTGAGCTCCAAGACCGACAATAACGCGGCCAGCGCTGAAGAAGGCGAGACTTTGACGCTGGCAATAGGTAATGGCGAGGCCAATGACGTCGCCGAGTGTGATGAGGAGACCGTCGACCTCGAATCCTGGTCCGACGATCCGGTACGCATGTATCTGACGCAAATGGGCGAAATTCCTTTGCTCACCCGCCAGGAAGAAATCAGCCTAGCTCGTCGCATCGAGACGACGCGCACGGCTTTCCGCCGTCGGCTCCTGGCCTGCGATTTTGTTATCCGAGCTGCCTACAAGATTCTTAGCCGAGTGCATCGAGGGGAATTGCCTTTTGATCGTACCGTGCAGGTATCAGTCACCGATCGACTAGAAAAGGAGCAGATCCTTGGCCGGTTGCCTCACAACTTGCGGACGCTTGAGACTTTGCTCCAACGCAATGAAGAAGATTATTGCATTGCCACCAGCAAATCGGTCAAAACGCCCCTGCGGAAAAATGCGTGGAATCGCCTGGCAAATCGTCGCCGGCGTGCCGTGATGCTGATCGAAGAACTCGGTCTGCGTACCCAGCGCATAGAACCGATGATCTCGGCTGTAGAAGATTTCAGCGCTCGGGTGACCGAGTTACAAAAGCAGCTTAAGCAAATGAAGAAGGACCGCGCTCCACTGTCCGAACGCAAGCCTTTGCTGGTCGAGTATCGCAATATCCTTCGCATCACCCAAGAAACACCCACGAGCCTTCGCAATCGCGTCGTGGTCTTGCAACAAATCTACTCCAAGTATCAACGTGCGAAGCGCGGCCTTTCGGAAGGTAATTTGCGTTTGGTCGTTTCGATTGCCAAGAAGTACCGTAATCGAGGCCTGAGCTTTTTGGATTTGATCCAAGAAGGCAACGCTGGTTTGATGCGGGCTGTCGATAAGTTTGAGTACCGTCGCGGCTTTAAGTTCTGCACCTATGCCACTTGGTGGATTCGCCAGGCGATCACCCGTGCCGTGGCCGACCAAAGCCGCACGATTCGCATCCCGGTCCACATGGTCGAAACCATGAGCCACGTGCGTAACGTGTCGCGTGCTTTACTGCAGCGATTGGGACGTGAGCCGACGATCGAAGAAACCGCCAAATCTGCTGAATGCACGGTGGACGAAGCACGTCGCGTACTGGCCATGAGCCGCTACCCGATCAGCCTCGACCGACCGGTGGGCAACAGTGAAGATAGCCACTTTGGCGACTTGCTACCCGATGCCGGTGCCGAAAGTCCCGCGATGGGCGCAGCCCATGAGATGCTTCGCACAAGGATCACGCAAGTCCTGAAGACGCTCAGCTATCGAGAACGCGAGATCATCAAGCTTCGCTACGGCCTGGGCGACGGTTACAGCTACACGCTGGAAGAAGTGGGCCACATTTTTAAAGTGACTCGCGAGCGTATCCGTCAGATCGAGGCCAAAGCGGTCCGCAAACTGCAGCAACCTAACCGTAGCCAAGAGCTTTCGGGTTTTCTCGACTAATGGGCTTTTTGGACTGCTCGTAGACAATTCCCCTAAACACTCCTGCCCCGGGTCGAACTTTCGATCCGGGGTTTTTTATGCGCCGTGAGGCAGTAGAGTGGTCAGTGCCCACCCGACTTACGTTTACTCATTCGAAAAAAGGACAGTCGTCGTGAAAATAAAGACCGAATTAGCTGTTTTTTCCATTGGGCTTAGCTTAGCCCCCGCAAAAGAACCCACTTTCAAGGCAGCAAGATTCTCTGCCAAATCTGAGGAGACGTTTTCTTCGCGTTTATAAACCGAAGACAATGGAATCCGCTTTCGAATTTTGATGTCCAATCCAAGCTATTTTACAGCGACTGCACGTCCGCCCCGGCCATCATCCCGGCGATGGGTAAATCCTCATCGATCTCTGGCCAATGCTGGCTGATCCCACCACCGCAGATTTCATACTTTTCTCTTTGCTGAGGTGTGGCGGCATACAATAGCGGGAACCACGTCAGTGGCGTGCTAATGACTCGACCATCCATGAGAGTTACATGCATCATCACGTCGTCGAATGTAGCCGACTTGGCCAGCGCACTGGCAGGAACATGGGCTCGATAAGTTGTCTTGTTGGGATTAGCCGAAGTGCTCATGCCAAGCCTCTAAAAGATAGTTTCGATGCTCTACTGCAAGTTTATGAATTTCGTTGAGTTCGCTGCCATCAAATCCGTAGTTCACGCACAATTCCACTGGATCAAGCCAGAACTTGGCTTCATCGCCAGCCGTTTTCACGTGAATATGCGGCGGTTCCTTTCCTTAGTTCCTGTAGAAGGAGAACCGATAACGGCCAACTCGCAGCACTGTTGGCATCCGCCGCCCCTCAATCTGAAAACTAACTGGCTCCGTCTAACAGCCATAATACACAATTTCGCCACTCTGACGACAAAACCTGAAGCAGAGGGGTTTGACAAGCGAGCCACATCGGAGTAATTTCGCTTCACACACATAGGAACCGTGTGTTGGTGGTTGGTCAGATTTTCCTCCTCGGGGTTCGCCCCTTTTGGGAATTGCTATCTGAGCCGACAAACAGGGAACTTCGGTGCAATTCCGAGACGGCCCCGCCGCTGTAACCGAGTACGATCGATCAGGCTTCTTTTTTTATTGCCATTACCCTTGTGGGCTGCCATTTTCCTTGTGGACTTGGGCCTGCTGCGGTGAGAAGGCTTTGCCTGGTTGGATTCGGGAGTCAGAAGACCTACCAACACGTTGACTTGTGGCATGCCGCGAGGGTCGGTAGCCATTCGAGATTAAGAACTTTTTGCGTGTTCGTCAGGTAGCGAGCTAGGTCATTGTTGGTATTTCGCGGACGGGGTGCGAGGCGGCGCTCGCGCGATGTTTTGCGATGCTTCCCTACTCCCATGTCTATCGATTGGCGTACACCGGGTAAACACGCGTGTCTCCAGTGACCCGAAATTTGCGTCCGCTGTGGCAGCGACGTGGCCGCACGCTTGCCGAAGCGCCTGTCGTGGGCGCACGCAAATCCAATGGTTTTACGTTAGTCGAACTGTTGGTGGTGATCGCGATCATCGGTGTATTGGTGGGCCTATTGCTACCTGCAATGCAAGCGGCTCGTGAATCGGCGCGTCGCACTCGATGCCAGAGTAATCTGCGCCAAATTGGCGTAGCAATTCTTGCTTACGACGACGCAAATGGTTCCTTTCCCGTCGGGTGCCTCGACAAGCGTCACGGCGGAAATCCCGGCGGCAGGCAACTGTCGTGGTCTGCCACAGTATTGCCCTATCTGGAACAAGCAGCGCTGTGGGAGCAAATCGACTTGCTGGCGGCATATGATAGTTCGGCGAACGCACCAGCCGCAGCAACTGTACTTCCATTCTATTTGTGCCCCAGCACTTCTCGAACTACGAGCGACCGCGAAGGATCCTTTGTGATCCAAGTTCCGTCTGCTGAGCAAGCGATGGCCGCTATCGACTACGGCGGGAACTATGGAGCTGCTTTTGTGTCGCCATCCGCGAACGGTGTATTTCTCTACAACCGTGCCATCGAACTCCGAGAGATTACCGACGGTACAAGTTGGACACTTGCAGTCGCAGAGGATACTGGACGTGGTCGGCAATGGGATGGCGAATGGATCAATGGCGAGAACATTTTCGACCAGCATTTGTCCGTCAACGAACAACAGAACAATGAAATTTGGAGCGATCATCCCGGCGGAGCACAAGCGGTTAGCTGCGATGCTAGTGTTGCGTTTCTGAGCGAGTCCATGGACGCCAAGGTGTTAAAGTCTCGCTGCACTCGAAGCAACGAAGAGCTACTCCATATTGTCAGCGATTATTGAAAGAGATTTATAAGATGCCGACTTCGAAATCCGCCTTTCGATTACGCCAAGCGTGTTGTCGATCTCTGGCGTCACCCCTTACGACGCGTTCAGAAATATCGTGCCCAACGTACGATGGGCCTCTGAGCCCGTCGTATTCTCCGTGCGCGACGGCCTCGAAAGGTCGTCGAACGGCCGTTCCGAATTACGTTCGCATTTTTGTTGTGATGGCAAGCTTCTTCTCAATTCAAGACGCGGCTGCCGTTCCCAACGGATACCTGAAGTACACGGTGCCACTCAATGCATCTCCCACCGGTCTCGCGTTCGACCCAAGTGGCGATCTCTACGTTTTAGAAGCCGCATCATTCCTCAGCAACACAGCACAGATTCGAGTGATTCATTCCGACAATACTTTTGGCACCGATATCACCGTGACCGGCAATGATCCAAATAACTTTTTTGCCGGCGGAATGACTTACGATCCCATTAGCGATGGTCTATTAATCACTGATAACACGGCCGATGGTCGCCTGTACTCGGTCAGCAAAACGGGCGTGCAACAGACGCTCGCGATAGGAATTTCAACGATTGCGGACGTCGCCGTGCGATCGACAGGTGAGATATTTGTATCAACCGCATTCGGTGACAATCTCGGCACAGTACTTCAAGTCGACCGTCTCCCGGATCCTACGCCGCCTCCGACGCCGGTGGTGTCGGGGTTAGATTTTGGAGGTGGCTTGGCATTTGACGCTGCAGGCAATCTACTCATCTTAGAGGCCGACGCAAATAGCGTCACCGGACGCCTGCATCGCTTATCGATCACCGAAGGTACTTCTGGGCTGCAATTCGGTAGTTTGTCGCTCTTAGTCGACGGCATTCAATCGTTTTTTGGAATGACACTAGACAGCGAAGAAGATATTTTTACCACCGGCAGTGGTGGATTGTTTTCTGTGGATGGCTTGCCGCTCTCCGAGGCGCCGTTCGATAACAATGGCAACCCGTCTCAGTTCGCGACAGCGGTGGCCTTCGATAGTGGCGCATTGCCATTTGAGCCTTTCTCGGGGGCGGATGCCGGTTGGCTAGCGTTCGGTTCCAACTTTTCAGACCCGTTCGTGACCTTGGTCCGCCCCACGCCACCCATCGATGCCAATTTTAACGCGGACGGAAATGTCGATCAGGGAGACCTACAAATTTGGCAACCGCATTTTGGTACCACAATTACGGCAACCAATGCGCAGGGGGATTCCGACGGGGACTTTGACGTCGATGGCAGTGATTTCCTGAATTGGCAGCGTCAGTTTGGCGCTGGCAGCTTGGCCACGCAATTACTGAGTGTCCCCGAACCTGCCTCCTCTGCACTATTCGTGGGACTGTTATGGCAGGCAACCCGCCTGGGGCGTCGTGGACGATTGGATCGTTAATCTACTGACATCTGGCTCTGGGCATGGTTCAATGAGTTGACTGCTTAGCTCCCACCAACGAACCATCGCCTCGGGCCCTTTTTATGTCGGATGACTCGGCTAGTCGAGAACAGAATGCTCGGGCTTGGGATGCGCTTGCTAAGCGGCAAGCCGGGTTGGCGAAACCGGCAAGTGATGAGGACTTTCGTGATCCGTTAAAGACGGTTGATCCGCTGGGATGGCTGGGGCCGAGTGTTGCCGGGCGGAAAGTGCTGTGCCTGGCAGCAGGTGGCGGGCGTCAGAGTGCGCTCTACGCGGCGGCGGGTGCGCAGGTGACAGTGGTCGACATCAGCTCGGAGATGCTCGCCCTGGACCGTACAGTGGCGGCCGAGCGAGGGCTCGACGTGCGAACCGTTCAAGCTTCGATGGACGCCCTCTCGATGTTCGCCGGCGGCGAATTTGACATCGTGCTCCAGCCGGTGAGCACCTGCTATGTGGCCGACGTGGGGCCCGTGTTTCGAGAAGTTGCCCGCGTCGTTCGCCCTGGCGGACTTTACGTCAGCCAACACAAGTCGCCCACGAGCCTGCAAACCGACCTCGGTCCGGAAGGCACTGGCTATCGGCTCCGCGAGCCGTATTACCGCGATGGCCCCCTGCCGGCGGCGGAACCCTCGCGGCTACGCGAGACCGGCACGCTAGAGTATCTGCACCGCTGGGAAGAACTGCTGGGCGGCATCTGCCGGGCGGGGTTTGTGGTTGAAGATCTTGTGGAGCCGATGCACGCAGATGTTGAGGCAGATCGCGGGACTTTTGGGCATCGCTCGCAGTATGTGGCGCCCTATGTGCGGGTGAAATCGCGTCGTTCGATGGCAGAAAGCCAGGGATCCGTCTTGCGGCTCGAATAGTCGTGGAGCGTCGTTTATTGATGGAGACTCGGGGATGGATGGAGGCTCGGGTGGATCTGCTTGCCCGTTTCTTGCCTGAGAAAAATCGCTGTCCCAACCCTGAACCGCCAACCATAAGACGAGATAAGCCGCCTGAATAGGGACAATAACAGCAACCTCGCCGCCGCGTTCACGGCCAAGTGCGCTTGTCGCAATTATGGCAACAGCAACAAACATAACAGCTTTGAAAATTCCGATATCGCGCAAGCCTCCTTGAGTCAGCATGGCCAAGAAAACAGGAACCACAAATAGTGAAATAATAATTCCCAGGACGTCCTCGTAAAGGAAATCGAAATTCATTTGACGAATGCCAAGGCTTATGACTGCGACAACAATCGTCCAACCAAATATTTCGATCAATGGCATCTGCCAACGTTTCAATCGGTCATCACCCTCTGTACGTGCGCGAAATCCGTACCGAATATGATCGCTCATAACGGTTGCCAGAACGATTAGAGTTACGAATCCAGAATGAAAGGCGATCCAGGACGGAATTGGCATAGGATCTACACGGATCAGATAAGCCAGCAGGCCCGTCGTGACAACCAAACAGCTCAAGCGTTTCAAACGATGCAGGTTTCCACGAACGGCCCAAATCGCCGTAGCCGCCAATTGCCCTAAAACAAAGCCAAGCTTGACAGAATCTGTGATATTAGGACTAGCGGTCGCCTCTATCGACATCAGAACGCAATCGATGACAACCGTCGCAGCAATAAACAGCCAAGTTAATGGTCGATCGCAGAACATGAGAAAACTATCGTTGAAAAGTTGAATGGCAAAACAGCCTGTAGCGGAAATCAATTTGTCACGGAGCCATCTCGGCGTGCCGGGACGGCTCGGTAGAGCCTTACTTGTTCCACAATAACATGCCTGATAGCTGCGACCTGACAGCCGTTTTCCAGTTGGCGTTGAAAACTAGGGCTGCGGCAGTCAGAATGGCGTCATAGGCCGGTCATTCGTCATATCACTGCCCATAGCTCGCCGCCCACCGCTCACCGCTCACTGCCCACTCAATGACCAGCCACCCGCAGCAAGATGTGTGTTGTTTGATAGGCGACCCGATTGCCGGCAATCCTACGCAATACATGCTCGAAAAAGCCTTCGTCGCCGCCCGGCTCGATTGGCGTTTCCTTACGTTCGAGGTGCCACCCCTCGATTTCGAAGGCGCCCTGCGAGGAGCCCGAATCTTTTGCTTCAACGGGATCATGCTCGCCCCGCCCCACCGGTCGAAAGCCATGCCCTACTTAGAAAAAGTCGGCGACGCGGCGCGGATCAGTGGACAGGTCAATTGCATCAAGCAAGAAGGCGGCCAGCTCACCGGTTACAACACCGAAGGCCGTTCCCTCCGGCAACTGCTCGAACAAGCTGGCGCGGTCCAAGGTGCGAAGGTGACAATACTCGGTGCGGGCCGACTCGCGAGGGCTATTGGTGCCGAGCTTTCGTTGGCCGGTGCCGGCGAATTGGTATTTGCGTGTAGGCGCCCCGAAGCTGCCGAGGAATTGCAGCAGACTCTGCTCGAGCAAACGCCCCTCACGAAGTGCCGCGTTGAAGCGCTCGCGACGGAGTCTCCGCTAACGTTTGATGACGACTGTCAAGCAATCGTCAATGCGACGCCGGCGAGTGAGCGGCTGCCGATCGTCGTGGAGAGTTTGCCAAGACGGGCGATCGTGGCAGACGTTGTTTACAATCCACCCACGACTTGGCTGATGCGTCAGGCGGAAGAGTGCGATTGCCCGACCATCGACGGACTGACGTTGCTCGTCGAACAGGCAGCGCTTGCTTTCGAGATTTGGACGGGCGTCTCGGCCGATCGGCAAGCGATGCGAGATGCGGTCGAAGAATTTCTGGTATTGTGAGGAGATTGCTTTTGTGATCGGTCTGTTTCTTACGGGCACGAATACCGGGGTTGGCAAAACGTACGTGGGCGCAATGATTGCCCGGACTCTTACATCGGCCGGCCATCGGGTCGGCGTCTACAAACCGGTTGAGAGTGGTTGCCCTCGTGATGGAGATCGACTCTCTGCCACCGATGCAGAGGAACTCTGGGCGGCAGCAGGCCAGCCTGGCGAATTGCAGCACGTCTGCCCCCAGCGTTTCGAGGCACCACTCGCTCCGCCCCAAGCGGCAGCTTTGGAGGGGAAAGCGGTCGATAGCCGGCTACTGCGTTCTGGACTGGACTACTGGCGTGAGCGCAGCGATATCGTACTGGTCGAAGGAGCGGGTGGCCTGATGTCGCCGCTGAGCAACGACATACATGGCAAGGGCGACTACAACATTGGGCTGGCCAGGGATTTGGGCCTGCCGCTGGTAGTCGTTGCGGTCAATGAACTCGGGACAATCAACGCCACTCTGCAAACGCTCATCACCGCGCGCACCTTAGCCGCCGACTTGCCCATTGCGGGCGTGGTGCTCAATCAATCGCAAGCGCACTCAGATGACCAGAGCACTAGCAGCAATGCAAGCGAGTTGACGGCTCGTATGGAGGTGCCTCTACTTGCTACGGTGGAACTTGGGCAGCGAACATTTGCTACCAGCATCGACTGGCTGGCGCTAGCAACGCGTGGATCCGCTAGATGATACACCGGTGGTAAGGGCGACCATCACTGCTGCTGCTTAACCAACTCGTACTGTCCCTGACTTGCTTTCTTGAGACGCCCTTGATCAACCAAGGCATCCCATACGGCGCGCGGATACTGATTGGGCGGAGTGATCGCCAAAATATCCGAAGGCCGGCCGCCACTCAGAGGCCCCACACCCAGACGCGACTCATGATCCAACTGCGTCAGCTTGAGTCGTTTTTTGAAGGCCTTGATGGCCCGCTTGAGTTCTTCGGGCGGCACGGTTTCACTGGTGGGCGGTTCAGACTCAGACATCAACGGCTCCTATCGTCAAGAAATGGCTATCTGATTATGGGTAATGCAATGTCAATTCACAGCTGGAATTCCCAGCGATTGTAACCTATTGGCGGCTTCATCGAGTAGCACTTGATACGGCTCCCTTCATGCTCCGGCGTAGATTAGCAATCCGCCGAACGCGACACTCGCAGGATAGCCGGAGGACGCGTGAGCCACCACCCGATAAAAGAGTCAAGTTGACACCTGCCGCATCGATCCTGCGCACCTCGGTCAATGCGCAACGTGTCACTCACCAAAAATAGTCGAAGTGAGCACCATGGCAGTGAGGCCTCGCTCAAGCGAAAAAACGGATCTGGCCCCGAGCAGA
>Ga0209403_10002633_pt1 | contig 21190 bp, 19 predicted proteins | sample ArcticOcean_MG_C_8_FD_187440 | JGI IMG/M metagenome (GOLD analysis project Ga0209403, IMG submission 187440) | Marine microbial communities from western Arctic Ocean - ArcticOcean_MG_CB11_86 (SPAdes) (version 2) | ecosystem: Environmental > Aquatic > Marine > Oceanic | place: Arctic Ocean... | reverse complement strand
GTTGGATTGGAGGAGGAAATACTGGAAGAAACACAACAATTATTAGATCAAATTATTTATGGGATGCTAGCGCTGGACTTTATGATCATGCGTTAAAAATCTGGGAAGATCTTTCTCAAGAGTTAAATTATAATGTTATGTTTAGTCAACGTGGGGTAATGAATCTGGCACATAATTTGCAAGATATAAGAGATTTAAAAAGAAGAACTCATGCTAATAGACTTAATGGTATTGATGCTGTTTGGTTAAGCACAAAAGAAGTAAAAGATTTTTGCCCAATAATAAATACCTCACCAGATATTCGTTATCCTGTTTTAGGAGGCACACTACAAAAGAGAGCTGGTACAGCAAGACATGATGCTGTTGCTTGGGGATACGCTAGAGGCGCTGATGAAATGGGCGTTGATATAATTCAAAATTGTGAAGTCAAAGGTATTAAAAGAATTGGAGATAGTCTTGAAGGCTTAGAAACATCAAAAGGTTTTATTAAAACAAAAAAAGTTGGTGTAGTAGCTGCTGGACACTCGAGTGTTATAGCAAATATGGCTGGCCTAAGATTACCGTTAGAAAGTAAACCTCTTCAGGCATTAGTATCAGAGCCAGTTAAACCTATTATTGATACTGTTGTTATGTCCAATGCTGTGCATGCTTATCTTAGTCAATCAGACAAAGGTGAGCTAGTAATTGGTGCTGGTACAGATGATTATGTTTCTTATTCTCAAAAAGGAAGTCATCAAATTGTTGAAGGTACGTTAAATGCTATATTAGAATTATATCCAATATTTAGCCGTATGAGAATGTTAAGACAATGGGGTGGAATCGTTGACATATGTCCTGATGCTAGCCCTATATTAAGCAAAACATCTATTAAAGGTTTATATTTTAATTGTGGCTGGGGAACTGGCGGATTTAAAGCAACACCAGGTTCTGGTGATTTATTTGCTCATACAATAGCTAATGATGAACCACACAGACTAAACGCTGCATTCAATATAAACAGATTTGTTACTGGTGATTTAGTAGATGAACATGGAGCAGCAGCTGTAGCACACTAAATGTTTATAATTAAATGTCCTTACTGCGGTGAAAGAGATCAAAGCGAATTTAAGGCTGGTGGAGAAGCTCATATTGAAAGACCCAAACAACCAACCGAACTTAGTGATGATCAATGGGCTGAATATTTATTTATGAGAAAAAATATCAAAGGTGTTCAATTTGAAAGATGGAACCATGTTCATGGATGTAGAAAATGGTTTAACATGGTTAGAGATACTTCAAATGATAAAATTCATTCAGTTTATAAAATGGGTGAAAAACCACCTAAAGAATAAATATGTCAGAATCTTTAAGAGTTAAATCCAGTGAATATATTGATGAAACAACAAGAGTTTCATTTAAGTTTAATGGTAAAACTTATTATGGATTTAAAGGAGATACTTTAGCATCAGCATTAATAGCTAATGATGTTCATTTAGTTGGAAGAAGCTTTAAGTATCATAGGCCAAGAGGAATAATGTCTGCAGGATCTGAAGAACCTAATGCAATAGTCCAAGTAGGTAATGATGGCGCGTTAACAGAACCTAATGTAAGAGCTACAGAAATTGAAATACACGAGGGATTGGAAGCCAATAGTCAAAACTGTTGGCCAAGTGTCAATTTTGATATTGGGGGAATTAATAACTTATTATCCCCTTTTATCCCTGCTGGTTTTTATTATAAAACTTTTATGTGGCCAGCAAATTTCTGGGAAAAATATGAATATTTTATTAGAAAATCAGCGGGTTTGGGTAAATCTCCTACAAAAAATGATCCTGATATTTATGATCACAGATATGTTCATTGTGATGTTTTAGTAATTGGAGCAGGAATTTCAGGAATATTAGCAGCAAAAACAACAGCTAAAAATAATCTTAAAACTTTATTGTTAGATGAAAAAAATGAAATTGGAGGATCAACTATTTTTCAAGACTCAGATTTATTTAAAATTGAAAATCAAACATCATCAAATTGGTTAAAAAGTGAAATTAAAAAATTAAAGCAGTTAAGCAATCTAGAAATTAAAACAAGAACTAGTGTCGCTGCATATCATGGTTATAATTTTTTATTAGCTAGGGAAAATTTAACAGATCATTTAAACAAAAATGAAAAAAAAGGAAAGATAAGACAAAGACTTTTAAAAATTAGAGCAAAGAAAGTAATTATTGCAACTGGAGCTCTAGAAAGACCCATGATATTTAATAATAATGACAGACCTGGAATTATGCTCTCTTCTGCTGTTAAAAAATATGCGAACTATTACGGGGTTATATCTGGTAAAAAAACAGTATTTTTTACAAATAATGATAGTGCATACGAAAGTGCAATATCACTTAATAAAAAAGGAATTAATGTTGAGGCAATTATTGATATTAGAGAAAAGTCAAATTCAAAAATTGTTAAAGAAACAATAGATCTTGGAATTAAGATTTATTGGTCTCACACCGTAGTGGATACTGATGGATATAAAAGGCTAAAAGAAATTTCTATAATGGAACTTTCAAAAGATAATCAATCAGTAGTTGGTACAAAAAAAAATATAAGTTGTGATTGTTTGGGAATTGCTGGTGGGTGGACACCAGCTGTTCATTTGTTTACACAGTCTGGAGGTAAATTAAAATTTAATGAAGAAGACCAAGTATTTCTACCTAATGAACATTCTTCTGAACAAGTTAGCATTGGATCTTGCAATGGAGATTTTGAATTAGATAAAATAATAAAAAATTTATCAACTTCATTAAAAGATTTTTTAAAAATTGAAAAAACTGATTATGACAATCTAAATGTAGAATGTTCATCTGATGAATCTAAAAAAAATATATGGTTGCTTCCTTCAGATAGAGCTATTGGAAAAACAAAACCATTTGTTGATTTCCAAAATGATGCAACTGCTAAAGATATAAAATTAGCATTAAGAGAAGGTTTTAGATCTATTGAGCATGTTAAACGATACACAACAACAGGAATGGGAACTGATCAAGGTAAACTTGGAAATATGCATGCTTTAGGCATTATAGCAGATACATCCAGTGTTAAGATGGGTGAATTGGGAACAACAACATTTAGACCTCCCTATACTCCTTTAACTTTTGGAACAATAGTAGGAAGAAATGTTGGAGATTTTTTTGATATATTTAGAAGAACGCCAATGAATGATTGGCATGTAGAAAATAAAGCGGAATTTGAAAATGTTGGTCAGTGGAAACGCGCTTGGTACTATCCAATAAATGGCGAAAGTATGCATGAAGCCGTTCAGAGAGAAAGTAAAGCAGCAAGAGTTAGTGCTGGCATTCTTGATGCATCAACACTTGGTAAAATAGATATACAAGGAAGTGATGCTTCAGAATTTTTAAACCGTGTTTATACAAATGCATGGTCTAAACTACCCATTGGTAAATGTAGATATGGACTAATGCTTAATGAAGATGGAATGGTATATGACGATGGCGTAACAACGAGATTAGCTGAAAATCATTACATAATGACTACTACAACTGGTGGAGCAGCAAATGTAATGGGTAAACTAGAAGACTATCTTCAAACTGAATGGCCCGAACTAGAAGTTTATCTAACCTCTGTAACTGATCATTTTGCTACAGCTAGTGTTTGTGGGCCAAATAGTAAGAAAATATTAAATAAAGTTATCCCAGATCTTGATTTATCTGATGAAAATTTTCCACACATGTCTTTTAAAAATGCGCAGATTGGAAAAATAAAATGCAGGGTGATGCGTATAAGTTTTACCGGTGAACATAGTTATGAAATTAATGTGCAGGCTAATTATGGTAAATCAGTTTGGGAAAAATGTATGGAAGCTGGAAAAGAATTTAATATCACTCCATATGGTACTGAAGCAATGCATTTATTAAGAGCTGAAAAAGGTTTTATTATTGTTGGACAAGACACTGATGGAACAATGACACCAATGGATTTACAAATGGATTGGATTGTTAGTAAAAAAAAATATGATTTTATTGGGAAAAGATCTCTATATAGATCAGATACAATTAGAGAGGACCGTAAGCAATTAATTGGCTTAATTACTGATGATCCAAATGAAGTTTTGGAAGAAGGAGCTCAAATAGTTTCTGAGTTGAATAAAAAACCAGTTGAAATGCTTGGGCATGTTACTTCAAGCTATTTTAGTCCTAATTTAAATAAATCTATCGCTTTAGCTGTTGTGAGAAGTGGAAAAAATATGCTTGGCAAAAAATTATTTATACCTATGAAAAATAAAACCATCAAAGTGACTATAGAAAATCCAGTTTTTTTTGATAAGGAGAATAAAAGATTAAATGCTTAATTATAATTCACCAATAAAAGAAAATAAAAATTATTCAGATTTAACAATTAAGGAGATTTATCCTGTAATGAAATTAAATATTAGAGGTAAAAAAAGAGAATTTTTTACTAACGTTGAAAAAACTTTGAATATGATTTTACCTACAGAGGCTAATACGTGTACTACAAGTGATAAACTAACATCAATATGGCTAAGTCCAGATGAATGGATGATTTTTTCAAATGATATAATTGAAAAAGGTGACAACAACTATGAACTAGAAAATTTGTTATTTTCAAATATTTCCAAAAATAATTTTGGTTCAATTTCTGATGTAACTGATCAATTTGTTATGATTAATTTAGAAGGTAAAAAAATATTTGAGCTGCTATCATCAGGATGTCCTTTTAATTTTAACGAATTTAAGAAAAAAAAAGGCTCATCAACACAAACAATTTTAAATCATATCGATGTAATTATTCATCATAATGATAGCAATAATGTTAATTTATTTGTTAGAAGATCATTTTCTGAACATTTGTGGTCTTGGATAAATGATGCTGCCTCAAGATTGTAGATTTTTTTTTATATAAATAGTTACAAAAATTAATAAAGAAATTACAAAAATCCAATTGAACAAACAATAGCTTAAAAAAAAAGTCTTGAATGTGCCTCCTATAAAGTTAGCAAATAATATAGTTGGAATTGGTAATAAAACATTGCGAATAATATTTAAATACATTGAAAAATGAGATTTTTTAATTGCCATAAAAAAACCATTACTCATAAAAAAGATCGGGTATGTTGGAAAGATTATTGCTGAAATTTTTAAGTAAATTGTTCCATAATTAATTACAACTACATTGTTGGTAAAAAGACCGACAATTTTATCTGCACTTAAAAATATAATTATGCCAGCAATAATCATGACTATAAAACCATATATAATTGCAAGGAAATAAGATTGAGTAATTCTTTTGAACTGTTTCGCTCCAAAATTTTGACCAATTATAGATATTATTGCAGTATTTAAACCTAATACAGGAAGCAAAAGTATTTGCTCAAATCTTGCGGCAGAACCATACCCAGCTGTTGCAAATTCACCAAAATCAGAAATATACCAAAGTATAATTAAGTTTCCTATGGATATCATAAACAATGCGGCCGAAATTGGCGCGGATTGGAAAAAAATTCTTGTTAGATAAGTGCCGCTTGGTAAAAAATGCTTTATTAAAATACCCTTGATAGATGATGATTTAATAATTTTTATTAATAAAATTAAAAAAGCAATAGTTTGAGAAATAATTGTTGCTACACCAATGCCTGTCATTCCTAATGCTGGTATAAAACCATATCCAAATATAAATAATGGATTCAAAAAAATGTTTAAAATAAAACTCAAAATTAAAACATTTCTAAAAGTTTTGGTGTCACCTTCTGCGTGTAAGAGAGAATTTAAAGCAACAACACTAATGAAAATTATTGACCCTGAAAAAATAACATTAGTATATTCTAGGCCTAAACTAATAACTTCACTGGTAGATCCCATCATAGCAAAAATATCTGCTGCAAAATAAAGACCTATTAAAGTTATAATTATTGATAAAATAACCCCATAAATAATTGTTTGGCCAAAATATATTAGAACATTCTTTTTATTCTTTTCTCCAATGCTATTAGCTATAAGAGAAGTTCCGCCAACTGTTACACCAACACACGCAGCGATAATTATAAAGTATATTGGAAAAGATTTTGCAAGAGCAGAAAGTGCGTCTGGGGAAATTTTACCTGCAAAGTATGTATCAACAATATTAAATAGAGTTTGAAATAAAGTGCCAACACTAGCTGGTATTGCTATTTTTCTTAAAAGTGGTCCAATGGGATCTTTAATTAGATTTATTGATTTTGACAATTTTACCTCAGATAAATTCTTTTTGGAATATATGCTTTGTTCCAGTTTTTTTAGCAAGGTTTATTTGTCTTTGTCTCATTCTAAATCTTTCTTTTTGATCTTTTGTTAAATTATCGTGACAATTATCACAAGAAACACCTTCTTCAAATTTTTTGGATTTCTTGTCTTTAGAGCTAATAGGTTTTCTACAACCACTGCACATTGAATACGTGCCTGTGATTAAGCCATGTTTAACGCTGATTCTGCCATCAAAAACAAAACACTCTCCTCTCCATAGACTTTCATTATTTTTAATTTTTTTTAAATAATTTAGAATCCCACCTTTTAATTGATAAACATTTTCAAAACCTTTTTTTTTAAGAAATACAGATGCTTTTTCACATCTAATACCACCAGTACAAAACATAGCTATAGACTTTTTTTTATTAAGTTTATTTAAATATTTTGGAAATTCTCTAAAATTAGAAACATGAGGATTTACTGATTTCTTAAAAGTGCCAACTTCATACTCAAAAGGTTTTCTTGCATCTAAAATAAATGTATCTTTATTTTTTATTAAATTGTTCCACTTTAGTGGTTCTAAATAATTATTTTTATTTTTTTTTTTTGAATTAATATAAAGTCCCATTGGGACTATCTCTTTTTTAATTTTAACTTTTGCTCTGTGGAATGGCTGAAATTTACTTTTAGAAAAATTTTCGCTATCAAATTTCTTAAAACCAAATATTTTTTTAATCTTATTTATTGTAATTTTTAAATCTATAGTTTTACCAGATATAGTGGCATTTACTCCTTCTGGTGCCAATATGATTGTTCCACGTATGTTTTTTTTAAATAAATAATTTTGAAGAAAAGATTTATTTTTTTTTAACGATTTAATTTTTTCAAACTTATAAAAACCGAAAATATCAAACATTATAATTTTCTACAAATTGTTAAGCCGTCGCCTATCGGCATTATTACTTGCTCAGTTCTTAAGTCGTTATGAACATAATTATTAAAATTTCTTATATTTTTAGTAAAATTATCATTTTTTTCTTCATCTGCAACTTCTCCATGCCATAAAACATTATCAATAATAATCAAACCATCTTTATTTAATAGTTCTATAGATTGATCATAATAATTTTTATAATTTTCTTTATCCGCATCTATAAAAATCATACCAAATTTATTATTACTTTTTTTTAAATCATTTATGCTATCTAGTGCCGGTTTGATAATTGTTTCAATTTTTTTATCTTGATTTGCTTTTTTAAAAAAATCTGTTGCAACTTTGTTGGTTTCTTTGTTTTTATCTAAAGCTATAAGTTTACCATCATGAGGTAATGCTATGGCAATAGAAAGTGCACTTAACCCTGTGAAAGTTCCAATCTCTAAAGCATTCTTAATTTTTGATGTTTTAATTATTAGATGTAAAAAATGACATTGTGATACAGCAATTTGCATTCTTTTGATGTCTCCAAGACTATCATTATATTTAATGATTTCTTTTTGAACTGGAGTTAATTGATAGCTAAACTTCTCAATATACTTTTCAATTTTATCTGTGATCTCTAGGTTTTTACCCATAATATTAAAGTTTTTTCTTTAATATATCATTTAATAATTGAGGATTAGCTTTACCATTAGAATCTTTCATTGCTTGACCAACAAAAAAACCAAAAAGTTTTTCTTTACCTGATTTATATTCTTTCACTTTATCAGGATTATCAACAATAACCTTGTCGATTAATGCTTCTAATGCTTTAGGATCGCTTTCTTGTTTCAAGCCCTTTTCTTCTACAATTTTTTGTGGATCTTTATCACTATCCATCATTAGTTCAAAAATTGTTTTAGCTATTTTGCCTGAAATAGTTCCATCTTTGATAAGATTGATTAATTTTGATAAATTTTTAGAACTTATTGGGCTCTCTGATATTTCTAAATTTTTACTGTTTAATACAGCAAATAACTCTCCTGTAATCCAATTAGTCGCCAACTTTACATCAGAATTTTCTACAACTTCCTCAAAATATTTTGAAGTTTCTATATCTGAAACTAATATTGTTGCCTCATATGGAGATAATTTAAATTTTTCTATAAATCTCTTTTTTTTTTCGTCAGGTAGTTCAGGAATTTCAGATTTAATTTTTTCAACAAAATCATCTGAAACTTCCAATGGTAACAAATCTGGATCAGGAAAATATCTATAATCATGAGCATCTTCTTTAGATCTCATTGATCTTGTTTCATTTTTTTTTGTATCAAAAAGTCTAGTTTCTTGGGCAATAGATTTACCCTCTTCGATTAAGTCAACTTGCCTATTAGCTTCATAATTAATAGCCATCTGCATAAATTTAATTGAATTAACATTCTTAATTTCACATCTTGTTCCAAGCTTATCCGTACCTTTTATACGTACGGACACATTAACGTCTGCTCTTAATGAACCTTCTTGCATATTACCATCACAAGTACCTAGATATCTCATGATTGATCTAAGTTTTTTAATATATACATTTACTTCATCTGGCGATCTCAAATCTGGTTTACTAACTATCTCCATTAAAGCTACTCCTGATCTGTTTAAATCTACCATTGTGTGTTGTGGATCAATATCATGAATACTTTTACCCGCGTCTTGTTCAAGATGAAGCCGTTCTATACCAACTTCTTTTTGACCATTTGGCATATCGAGAACAACTGTACCCTCACCTACTATTGGATGTTTAAATTGAGAGATTTGATAACCTTGTGGTAAGTCTGCATAAAAATAATTTTTTCTGTCAAAAACTGACCTTTTATTTATTTGAGCCTTTAAACCAATTCCAGTTTTTATTGCTTGTTTAACGCAAAATTCATTTATTACAGGAAGCATTCCTGGAAATGCAGCATCTACTAAACTTACTTGTGTATTAGGTTCTGCACCAAATTTAGCTGAAGAAGAAGAAAAAAGTTTTGAATTTGACGTTACTTGAGCGTGTACTTCTAATCCAATAATTACTTCATAAATATTTTTTTCTCTAGAAATTAAAAAATCTGTATTTATCTTATTCACTTTATCCACCAGTCAGTAATTTTATTTTTAAAATTAATTTTTTCCTCCATTGCATAGGCAATATTTAAAATATTTTGTTCGTCAAAAGCTTTGCCGATAATTTGTAATCCTAGAGGATAGCCTTTGGCATCAACTCCAGCTGGTATTGATATCGCAGGTAATCCAGATAAGTTAACTGGAACGGTAAATATATCGTTTAAATACATGGAAACTGGATCGTTAGTCTTTTCGCCAATTTTAAATGCCGAGCTTGGTGTTGACGGTGTTAAAATTGCATCTACCTTTTTATAAGCTTCATCAAAATCATTTTTTATAAGTTTTCTAACTTTTTGAGCTTTTAAATAATATGCATCGTAATATCCTGATGACAAAACATAAGTTCCTATCATGATTCTTCTTTGAACTTCATCACCAAAACCTTCTGATCTAGTTTTTTCATACATATCTATTAAGTTTTCACCCTTTGATCTAAATCCATACTTAACACCATCGTATCTTGCCAAATTCGATGAGGCTTCAGCCGGAGCTACTATATAATATGCTGGTAAAGCATAACCTGTGTGAGGCAAAGAAATATCAACAATTTCAGCTCCACAATTTTTTGCATACTCAATTCCATTAGTCCAAAGTTCTTCTATTATGTTGGGCATTCCATCAACTCGGTACTCTTTAGGAATACCAATTTTTTTTCCTTTAATGTTTTTTGTTAACTCTTTGAAATAATTTTTTCTTTTAAAATCAATCGATGTTGAATCTTTTATGTCGTAAGTGCTTATAACTTCCTGTAATAATGCACAATCTTTAACATTTTTAGACATTGGTCCGGCCTGATCTAAAGAAGATGCAAATGCAACAATTCCATATCTAGAACAGCTTCCATAAGTAGGTTTTAAACCTACGGTGCCAGTAAATGATGCTGGTTGTCTTATAGATCCACCAGTATCAGTTCCAATAGTAATTGGCGTTAAATTCGCAGCTAATGCTGATGCCGAACCACCAGAAGAACCTCCAGGAACTAAGTCTTTATCAATAGGATTTTGTACATTTCCAAAAAAACTAGTTTCATTTGATGATCCCATAGCAAATTCATCACAATTTAATTTACCTAATAATATAGCTCCTTCGTTCCATATATTCTGTGTAACAGTTGATTCATAAGTAGGAACAAAATTATTTAAAATTTTACTTCCTGCGGTTGTTTTTAATCCATTAGTACAAAATAAATCTTTAACAGCAATAGGTATACCGGGTAATTTTAAGTCAAAATTTGGTTTTGCATCAAAAATCTTAGCTTTTTTTAAAGCAGATGAAAAATCTTCTGTAATGTAAGAATTTAAAGATTTGGATTTTTCTGAACGAACAACGAATGATTTAGTAATCTCTTCCGAAGAAATTTTTTTTTCTTTAATATTTTTAATTAGTTCAGTTAAACTTTGTGAAGTAATTTCGGTCATTATTCTACCACTTTTGGCACTACAAAAAAGTCTTCATTGCTTTCGGGAGAATTTTTTAATATTTGATCTCTAATATCTTTGCTCTTGACCTCATCAGATCTGAGTTTTAAAGTTGTTTCTGCAACAGAAGTTAATGGTTCAACATTATCTGTTTTAAGTTCATTTAATTTTTCAATAAATTCAAAAATAGAGTTTAAATCTCCTTCTAATTTTTTAGCCTTAACATCATCAACAGAAATTCTTGATAATTTTGATATATGTTTTATAGTTTTAAGATCAATTGTCATGTGATAATTAAATATTTGCAAACTATCACTTAAGCATAGAATATACAATATGATCACTATTGAAGAATTTAAAAAAAAACAGACAAATAAAACAAGATTAATAGGTTTAGATTTAGGATCAAAAAGAATCGGTGTATCAATTTGTGATGAAAGACAATCAATAGCCACTCCATTTAAAACTCTAAATAAGATTAATACTGATAAAATTATAGAAGACATCAAGGTTATAGTTGAAGAAAACAATATAGAAGGAATCATTATTGGTAACCCAATTAACATGGATGGTTCATTGGGACCATCAGCTCAATCTGTCAATGATATTGCTAAAAATATATCAAAATCTATAAATCTACCTATATGTTTATGGGATGAGCGCCTTTCTACAGTAGGGGCTTTTAATTTGTCTAGTCAGTTAGATGTTAATGTTTCTAAAAGAGTTAAAAATATTGATCAAAATGCAGCTGCATTTATTCTCCAAGGTGCAATAGATTACTTAAATAATTAATACTTGCTTTTTTAAAGGTTAATAGTTATAGAGTGAGTTTTAATGGCAATTAAATCAGATAAAGCTGTTAAAATTTCACAAAAACATTTGTTAGGTATTCAAGATTTATCAATCTCAGATGTAAATTATATTCTAAATGAATCAAAAAAATTCATTAAACTAAATAAAAGTAAAAATAAAAAATTAGATACACTTAAAGGCAAAACTCAAATTAATCTTTTTTTCGAACCTTCCACTAGAACACAAAGTTCTTTTGAATTAGCAGGAAAAAGATTAGGTGCTGATGTTATGTCAATGAATATTGTTAATTCAGCTATTAAAAAAGGTGAAACTTTGATGGATACAGCAATGACTTTAAATGCAATGCATCCAGATTTAATTGTTATAAGACATCAAGACTCTGGCGCGTGCAACTTATTATCACAAAAGGTAAATTGTACTGTAATAAATGCTGGTGATGGACGACGAGAACATCCAACTCAAGCTCTACTTGATGCATTAACTATAATTGAAAAAAAAGGTAAAATCCAAGGATTAAGAATTTCAATATGCGGAGACATACTTCACTCTAGAGTAGCTAGATCAAACATTTATTTGTTAACTATGCTAGGAGCTGAAGTAAATATAATTGCTCCAACAAATTTAATGCCTAAAGAGATTGAAAAATTTGGAGTTAACAAATTTTCAGATATCAGAGAAGGTTTAAAAGATTCAGATATTGTAATGATGCTTAGACTTCAAAATGAACGAATGAATAGTTCTTTTTTATCATCTAACAGAGAATATTATGAGTATTATGGTCTTACGCCTGATAAATTAAACTATGCTAAGGATGATGCTATAATTATGCATCCTGGTCCAATGAACCGTGGAATAGAAATAGATACTAATTTAGCTGATGATATTAATAAAAGTGTAATTCAAGAACAAGTGGAATATGGAGTGGCTGTAAGAATGGCTTGCTTAAAAATTTTTTGCGAATAAATGAAAAAAAAATATTTTATAAACGCTAACATAATTGATCCTAAGAACTCACTAAATGAAAAAGGTGGTTTAATAATTAATGAAGAAGGCAAAATTGAAGCAGCTGGAAAAAAAGTTAATAAAAACAATATTCCTTCAAGAGAAAAATATATAGATGTTAATGAAAATTTTATTTTTCCAGGACTCGTTGATATGAGAGTCTTTGTTGGAGAGCCTGGATACGAATATAAAGAAAACTTTAAAACTTTAAGTAATGCAGCTTTATCTGGTGGGGTAACTTCAGTTGTAACAATGCCTAATACAAATCCAGTTATTGACAATGTCTCAATGGTAGATTTTCTTAAACGAAGAGGAAGAGATAAGTCAAAAATAAACATATTTCCTACTGCTTCACTCACTAAAAATTTGGAAGGAACTAATATGACTGAATTTGGCTTGCTACAAAAAAAAGGAATTATTGCTTTTACTGACGGTTTAAAAACTATACAAAACTCACGTTTAATGTCACGAATTATGAACTCTGCCTGTGATTTGAAATGTCTAATTATGCAACACGCTGAAGATTCAGATTTAGCAAAATATGGAATGGTTAATGATGGAATAATATCAACAAAATTAGGTTTGCAAGGAATCCCAGATGTAGCTGAAAAAATAATTATAGAAAGAGACCTAACTTTATTAGAGGAATATAGTTGTAGATATCATATATCTCAAATTTCATCTGCAAAATCTGTAGATATAATTAAAATCAAAAAACAAAATTTAAAATTTTCATGCGGTGTATCAATTAATAATTTATCACTAAATGAAAATGATATTGGTAACTTCAGAACTTTTTTAAAACTCTCGCCTCCTCTAAGAAAAGAAGAAGATAGATTGTCTTTAGTTGATGGCTTAAAAAATAAAGTAATTGATGTAATCGTTTCTGATCACAAGCCCGAAGATGAGGAACAAAAAAGACTTACTTTTGCTCAAGCTGCTAGTGGTTCATCAGGTATAGAAACATTACTGTCTTTAAGTCTAGAACTTTATCACAATGAATCGATTAAATTAGAAACTATAATTCAAGCTTTAACGTCTAATCCTGCTAAAATTTTAAAAATTAATAAAGGAAATCTAGATATAGGAAATGATGCAGATTTTTGTATTGTAGATATAAATAAACCTTGGATTGTAAAAAAGGATAACTTAATCTCAAAATCTAAAAACACCTCTATTGATGATAAAAAACTTCAAGGAAAAGTAACAAATACATTTGTAAATGGAGTTGAATTATTTAAGTTGTAAATATGGAAGTTATAATTGTAGCTATCACATCATATTTGATGGGCTCTATACCCTTCGGATTTATTTTAACAAAAATTTTTTTAAAAAAAGACATAAGAGATATTGGTTCCGGAAACATTGGAGCAACAAACGCGCTAAGAACTGGGAATAAATCTCTTGGTTATGGAACTTTATTATTAGATGTTTTAAAAGCCATAATTCCAGTTATTTATACAAAATTAAATTACCCAGATTATATTTTTATAACTTCGATGTTTGTTTTTTTAGGTCATGTTTTTCCACTATGGTTAAAATTTAAAGGAGGCAAAGGAGTTGCTCCTTATGTTGGTATATTATTTTCAATTAATTTAATTTATGGAATTGTATTTGTTAGTATTTGGATTATTACATTTTTAATTTCAAAATATTCTTCTTTAGCATCATTAATAGCAAGTTTTACTATTCCTATTTATTTATTATTTTTCAATAATGAAAATTTAATATTTTTCTCAATAATGTTTGTTTTGATATTTTATACGCATCGTGAAAATGTTAAACGCCTGAAAAACAAAGAAGAAAATAAGACAAAAATTTATTAATTTGACTATCAAAGACTTTTAGGTAGTTTGTCAAAATATGAATCTTGTTATTGTAGAAAGCCCAGCTAAGGCTAAAACTATTAATAAATATTTAGGGAATGACTATGTTGTATTAGCCAGCTACGGTCACATTAGAGACTTGCCTTCAAAAAATGGATCGGTAGATCCTGAAAATAATTTTAAAATGGTATGGGAGGTTGATAGTTTCTCAAAGAAATATTTAAAAGAAATTGCAGATGCTGCAAAAGATTCTTCTAAAATTATCCTTGCAACTGACCCAGACCGTGAAGGTGAAGCTATTGCTTGGCACGTAAAAGAATATTTGAATGAAAAAAAACTTCTTAAGGATAAACAAGTAGAAAGAGTTGTTTTTAATGAAATTACTAAAAAAGCTGTGACTCATGGAATTGATAATCCTAGACAAATTGAACCTCTACTTGTTGATGCTTATATGGCAAGAAGAGCTCTAGATTATTTGGTTGGTTTTAATATTTCTCCTATTTTATGGACAAAACTTCCTGGCTCTAAGTCTGCAGGAAGAGTTCAATCTGTGGCTTTAAAACTAATTACTGAAAGAGAACACGAAATTGAACTATTTGATCCAAAAGAATTTTGGACATTAAGTATTAAATTTAATGATAAAGATAATAAATCATTAATAGCCAGTATTTTTCAATTTAAAGATAAAAAAATTGAAAAATTCTCATTTAGAAACAAAAATGAAATAGATAAAGCAATCGATGAAGTTAAATCAAAAAAATTTCAAATCAACGATATATCAAGTAAGATTGTAAACAGAAATCCTTCAGGACCATTCACGACATCAACATTGCAACAAGTATCGTCTGGAAGATTAAATTTTGGTGCTTCACGAACTATGCAAATTGCTCAAAAACTATACCAAGGCATTGAAATTGATGGTGAAACAATTGGCTTAATAACTTATATGAGAACGGATGGAACAAACTTATCAACAGATGCTGTTTCTTCATTCAGAGATTACATAAAAAAAGAATTTGGAGATGATTATCTTCCAAAAAATCCTTTAAATTATTCTGGGAAAAAGGCAAAAAATGCACAAGAAGCTCATGAAGCCATTAGGCCCACTGACATAATGAGAGCTCCAGATACTTTAAAAAAATATCTAAGTCCTGATCAACATAAACTTTATGATTTAATATGGAGCAGAGCCCTATCCTCTCAAATGGAATCTGCTAAATTTGATAGAAATACTATTACAATAACTTCAGAGGATAATGAAACAATTTGTAAAGCAAGTGGCTCTGTTATTAAATTTGATGGATTCTTAAAAGTTATTAAATATAACAAGAAAGATGATGATGAAGATATTCTACCGGAAATGTCAAAAGGACCAGTTAATATAGAGTCACTTTTGGATGAACAACATTTTACACAACCGCCACCAAGATATTCAGAAGCAAGTTTAGTTAAAAAATTAGAAGAATTGGGTATTGGAAGACCCTCAACTTATGCAAGCATAATCTCTGTTATATCAACAAGAGGCTATGCAGAAACAATTAATAAAAGATTTCACCCAACAGATAGAGGTAAGTTAATTTCAGCATTCTTAGAAAAACTATTTTCTAAATATGTAGATTATAATTTTACAGCTGAACTAGAAAACCAATTGGATGAAATAACAACAGGCAAAGAAAGTTGGATTAAAGTTCTAGAAATGTTTTGGAAAGATTTTAATCAGAATGTTATAGAGGTTAAAGAAAAAAGAACTAGAGAAGTTTTAGATTTATTAAACGATAGTTTAGGTAGTTTAATTTTTGAAAGAGACAAAGAAGGAAATATAAATCGAAAATGTCAACTTTGTGAAAATGGATCTTTAAGTTTGAAAAATAGTTTTCGTGGTGGAGCTTTTATAGGATGTTCAAATTATCCTGAATGTAAATTTACTAGACCGCTATCTAAAGCAAAAGCTGCTCAACAATCTCAATTAGCTGAACCAAAATTAATTGGTAAACATGAAAATGGTAATGAAATGTTTTTAAAAAATGGAAGGTTTGGCCCTTATATACAATATGAAATTATACCTGAAATCAATGAAGAGCCTGTTAAAAAAAAGAAAGTAAAAAAGAAAAAAAATCAAAAAGAAAACAACAATCTTAAAAATATTTCAATTCCTAAAGGCATTGAATTAGATACAATAAACTTGGAACGAGCAAAATTTTTATGTTCTCTACCAAAAAGTCTTGGAATAAATCCTGAAAATCAAAAAGAAATTTTATTAAATTCTGGACGATTTGGTCCCTATCTTAAATGTGAAAATAAGTCTGCAAGAATAGAAAATGTAGAAGAAATTTTTTCAATTGGTTTAAACAGAGCAATAACTTTAATAGCTGAGGCAAAACCTGGAAGAATCTCATCTTCGATGATTAAAGATTTGGGAGAACATCCTGAAGACAAGAAGCCAGTCAGAATAATGAAAGGTCAATATGGACCTTACATTAAGTATAAATCATTAAATGCAACTATTCCTGAAGAAAAAGACCCTTCGGAATTAACAATGGAAGAAGCTCTAATATTAATTGAGAAAAGAAAGGAATACGATAAAAGCAAAAAGAGAAAAAAAAAATGAAATTTATAGTTTTTATATTTATGTTCTATATCGGCTTTTCATCTTATTTACTTTCTGATGAAATAATAGACTGTAGCCAATTTGATAAGATAAGTGCAAAATATGTTGAATGCAAAGCAAAAAATTTAAAATCTAATTTAAATAAAAAACAATCTGAAATGAAATCAAAAATTGAAAATATTAATGAAACTGAAACTGGAAATAAAATTAAAAAGTCAACATTGGGGCAAAAACTTCTTAAATTTAAAAACAGCAAAACAGGATCGGATTTTTTAAAAAAAAATGACAATTGAAAATAATATAAAAAAATTAAATATAATTTTACCCAAAGCAGCTGATCCAGTTGGTTCATATGTTGCGACAAAAATATCTGGCAAATTACTTTATATATCAGGTCAAATATCTATGAACGACAAAGGTGAATTAATTAAAGGTAAACTTGGAAAAGATTTAAAAACTGAAGATGGTTATAACGCAGCAAAGAGATGTGCTTTAAGTATTGTTGCTCAAGCTAAAAAAGCGTGCAATGACGATTTATCATTAATTAAATCATGTGTTAAATTAACTGGATATGTAAATTCTACAGAAGATTTTATTGAACAACCAAAAGTTATTAATGGAGCATCTGATATGATTGCATCTATATTTGGTGATATTGGTATCCATACAAGAGCTGCTGTAAGTACTAATAGTCTTCCATTAGGTGTGGCTGTTGAAGTTGACGCTATTTTTGAAATAAAATAAATTTATCTTCCAATTCCAAAATAATTTATATTATTGTTAATCATTTTTTTATGGGAATAAATATTTCTCAGATCGTAAACTATAAAATTTCTCTTTTTTACCAATTTTTTAAAATTTAAATTTTTAAATTCATTCCACTCAGTGTGTAATATAATTAAATCACTGTTTTTACATGCATGAGATATTTTGTTCTTGAAACTAACATTTTTATATTTTTTAAAATTAATTTTTTCTCCAGAAGGATCATAATAAGAAATCAACGCACCTCTTTTGTGTAATAAAGGTATTAGCTTAAGGCTAGATGAGTCTCTTATATCGTCAGTGTTAGGTTTAAAAGTAACTCCTAAAAAAGTAATACGTTTGTTTTTAATCTTGTTTTTTAACAACTTTTTAATTTTAATTGATAAAATTTTATGCCTAAGTTCGTTAGATTGTACTGTTGATTTAATAATAGATAGATTTGTATTAAATTTTTTTCCAGTTGCTAAAAGTGCTCTTGTATCTTTAGGAAAACACGATCCACCGTAAGCAGGTCCAGGTCTTAAAAATCTAGAACCAATTCTCTGATCTAATCCCATACCTATAGAAACATCTTCAACATTAACTTTAGTTTTTTCACATAAATTAGCTATTTCATTAATATAAGAAATCTTCGTAGCTAAAAAAGCATTTGAGGCATATTTAATTAATTCAGCTCCTCTTCTTGATGTATTTAAATATTTTGTGCCTTTTTTAATAATTGGATCATATAAATTTTTCATAATATTGTTTGCTTTTGTATTATTGGTTCCTATTACAACCCTATCAGGAAACATAAAGTCTCTAAGAGCCTCACCCTCTCTTAAAAATTCTGGGTTAGATATAACTGAAAATAATTTTTTTGATTTTTTTTGTAATATTTTTTTTTCAATTTCATCACCGGTAGTTACTGGCACAGTAGATTTCATTACAATTACTTTAAATTTCTTAATGTATTTTCTGATTTCTCGAGTAACTTTATAAACTTGACTTAAATCAGCTGAAAAACTATTTTTTTTAGTAGGTGTGCCGACACAAATAAAAACAACGTCCGAATTACTTGTTGCATCTTTTAAGTCTTTAGTAAAACTTAATCTATTTGCTTTGTAATTTTTTGTAACTAACTCTTGTAAACCTGGTTCATAAATAGGAATTACACCTTTTTTTAAATTTTCAATTTTAGTTTTATTTTTATCTACACATACAACTTTATTTCCTAAATCTGAAAAACAGGCTCCAGTAACAAGCCCCACATACCCAGTGCCAATGACGCATATTTTCATATCTTAGAAATTTCTAATGAAGATTTAATATAACCATTCATTGTTCCACAATCCAAATACTTGCCGGCAAAATTATGACCAATAAATTTATTTTTATCTCTAATCAATGATTGAATAGCATCTGTAATATGTATTTCACCACCCTTTCCTTTTTTTTGTTTTTTCAATTTATTAAATATAGTTATCGGTAAAATATATCTACCTATAACAGCCTTATTTGAGGGTGCTTTTTTAATAGACGGTTTTTCAATAACGTCACTTATTATAAAATTATTTCCAGGCAATTTTTTCTTAATATTGTATATACCCCATCTTGAAACTGTTTTTCTATTAACGGTCATACTCGCCATAACAGATGAATTATACTTTTTATGAATAAATAACATTTTTTTTGAGCAATTTTTTTTTATTATAAGATCGTCAGGCAATAACATTAAAAAATATTTATTTTTAATTAAATGTTTAGCTTTCAATACCGCATCACCAGTACCTAAAGGTTTATTTTGGTAAACAAACTTTATCATTTTTTTGTATTTTAAAATTTTTTTATATTCATTTAAAATACGTTTATCTTTTTTTTTTTGAATGATTTTTTTGTAAAAATTATCTTTATAAAAATAATTTTTAATCATAATTTTTTTATTTGAAATAATAAAAATAATTTCTTTAATGCCAGCATCAATGCATTCTTCTATTATATATTCAATTCCAGGCTTTCCATTAATAGGTAACAATTCTTTTGGACTAACGCTTGTTAAAGGGAGCAACCTTGTTCCTAGTCCTGCTAGTGGAATTATTGCTTGTTTAATCATTTAAATGTTTTACTTATAAACTTAAATTAATACAAATGAAAATAATAAGAAATATCAAGAATTTACAAGAATCCATAGTGAACATTCCTAATCTTGGATTTGTTCCTACAATGGGTGGTTTACACAAAGGACATTTAAAATTAATTAAAAAATCAATTAATAGAAGTCAAAAAACTTTAGTTTCTATTTATGTAAACCCAACACAATTTAACAAAAAAAAAGATTTTTCAAAATACCCCGGAAATACAAAAAAAGATTTACAAATTCTAAAGAGGCAAAAAGTAGATTTTGTATTTTTACCTAAAACTGGAGAAATTTATAAAAGACAAATACGTAAAAATATAAAAATTCATAGAAAGAAAAATGTTTTATGTGGTAAATTTAGAAAAGGACATTTTGAAGGAGTGATAGATGTCATTGATAGATTTTTAAGTTTGATAAACCCAAAATATATTTTTTTAGGTGAAAAAGATTTTCAGCAACTTTTCTTAATTAAAAATTACGTAAAGAATAAATTTAAAGTAAAAGTTGTTTCTTGTAAAACAGTTAGAGATAAAAACTATGTTGCTTTGTCTAGTAGGAATTTTCTATTATCAAAAAAAAATTTAGCTACAGCTGGAAAAATCGCTAAAAAGTTGAAGTCATTCAAAAACAGATTGAAAAATAATCAAAATTTTAAAAAGAGTATTAATAATATAAAAAATAAACTAATAGAAAAATATAATATAAAATTGGAATATTTAGAATTAAGAAATGAAAAAGACTTATCAGTTTTTAAAAAAAAAAATAAATTTAGAATATTTATTAGTTATTATATTAATAAAGTCAGACTAATTGATAATTTTTAATTTATAAAGAAATAAGCTCCTATTCCTAAAAATGATAAAAAGCCTACAACGTCAGTAATAGTTGTAACAAATACACTAGATGCAATAGCGGGATCTATATTCATTCTCTTCAATGTAACCGGAACCAAAATACCAAATAAACCTGCTACAATCATGTTTAATATCATTGAAATAGAAATTATTAATGACAACTGTATATCTTTAAACCAAAGCTGAACTACTAAGGCACTGATAATTGCAAATATTAAACCATTTAATATACCAATGTTAAATTCTTTAATTACAGTTTTTAAAAAATTATTTTTTGTTAAATCGTTAGTGGCTAAAGCTCTAATCGTCACTGCTAATGTTTGCATGCCAGCATTTCCACCCATCGAAGCTACAATTGGCATTAAAAAAGCTAGAGCGATCATTTGTTCTATTGTTGCGCCAAAAATACTAATTACCCAAGTTGCTAAAAAGGCAGTAAATAAATTAAGTAGAAGCCAATTAAATCTTCTTTTAGTTTTTTT
>Ga0209403_10002632_pt1 | contig 21192 bp, 14 predicted proteins | sample ArcticOcean_MG_C_8_FD_187440 | JGI IMG/M metagenome (GOLD analysis project Ga0209403, IMG submission 187440) | Marine microbial communities from western Arctic Ocean - ArcticOcean_MG_CB11_86 (SPAdes) (version 2) | ecosystem: Environmental > Aquatic > Marine > Oceanic | place: Arctic Ocean... | reverse complement strand
GAAGTGCTGAAGCACATCAAAGATCCCCGGCGAATACTTAGTGTGACAGGAGTCGGTCTGGGACTTTCAACCAGTGAAGATCACGGCTTTCTCTTCTTTCACCGTGCAAATGCACTTTATGATACAAAAAAATATGATGAAGCTATTACCTATTATAATTTAGCTTTAAAAAATCCTCCTCAAGGCAGTGAGCGGGTTATCCACTACAGAATCTTAAAAATTCAGTATGAGCTAGGCCGTCTTCCAGAAATGCTGAAAGGTACGGAGAAGTTTCTGGGGCAGAGCAAGGATGATACTTACAGCTTCGAAATTCTGCATTTGCTCGGAAATTATTTTATTGAGAGGAAGCAAAAGGAAAAGGCTGCACCTTATTTAAATCAACTGGTTGTCAATTATAAAAAATCAGTTCGACAAGAGGAGCTTGCACCGCAAAAAAGAGTTGAACAGATTGTGCTGATCGGTGAACTATACAACGAGTTGGCCAAATATGAGTTGGCGGAACGTTGGTTGAACCAGGCACTAAAGTCAATGGAAACAGTTCAGGATGGCCGAAAAAAATGGAAGTTGCATATCCTCAGAGAAAAAGGTTTGTCACTTTTTGAGCAGGATAAACACGGACAGGCGCTCGCCGCAAATCTGAAAGTACTATATCTGGACCGTGGTTTGTCTGTACAAAAAAGCTATGATCTTAATTTGAGGATTGCTTCAAGTTATGTTCAACTTGAGCGTAGCAGTGATGCGAAGGCGATTTACCGTAAAATGTTGAAAAAATTTAAAATCGCTGAACGTCAACAGAAAGTTGAAAAACTTCTGAACAGCTTGACTCAGTAATAATAGTCTAATAATTTATGCAGGAGTTTTCAACTGACCATCATTAACAAATAGCTTCCTATTAAGCAACCCGCTTGTTTGATCAAGAGCTTTACCAGAAAGAAAAACAGGTGAGTAAATATGACTTTTTAGAGCTTATTCAAAAAGTAGTTTTAATTAATTGTTCCACGTGAAACATAAGTATTATGGGTTTTAAAATCATTGCCATTGACGGTCCCACCGGTGTTGGAAAAAGTACAATTGCTCGTCAGCTGTCAGGCAAATTGGATTGTTTTTATGTCGACACCGGAGCAATGTTCCGTTGCCTCGCTTGGAGTTGGGTCGCGAAAGGTTGTCCGGAAAGTGGCGAATCTCTGGAAAAGCTGGGTGAGCAAACGAGAATACTTTTTGAAAATGAAAAAGTAATTTGTAATGATACAGATGTAACTCAAAAAATCCGCACGGAACGGATTTCGGCTCAGGCTTCCAAAATAAGCCGCTTCCCTATGATCCGGGAAGTGATGAAAAAACAGCAGCGGGTACTGGTTGAAGAAGTCCGCAGGTTGGAAAGTTATCAGGGCGCTGTTTTGGAAGGCAGAGATATTGGCACAGTCGTTTTTCCAGCAGCAGAATTCAAATTTTACGTAGATGCTTCTCCTGATATTCGTGCTAAACGCAGGTTGCTGCAACTTCAGGAACGTGATGAAGAAGTAAATTATGAAGAAATATTAACCGCTCTTACAAAGCGTGATTTCCAGGATCAAAGACGAAAAGAGGCACCACTGAAACCTGCGGAGGACGCAATTATTGTCGATACAGAAATGATGAGTGCAGAGGAGGTTTTGGAGCATTTGCTGGATTGTGTCCTGAAAGACAAAGAAGTCAACCAGTCCGGAGTTCAATAAATTTTAAACATTTCAACGTTTTTTTAAGGTGGCATCATGAAAGCAGTTATTCTCGCGGCTAATCGCAGTTCGCGATTGAGTCCGTTTATTGAAACCCGCTGTAAGCCGATGATTCGCATTGCGGGGCGATACATCCTTGAAAATACGATTTGTTTCCTCAAGGAAGCTGGGATTCACGATATAGTACTGGTCGTTAATCATCAGCAGGACATGATCCGTCAGTATTTCGGCAGCGGGCAAACACTTGGAGTGAACCTAGAGTATGTCGTTCAGGATGAGCTTGAGGGCATCGGCCACGCCCTGAGCCTTTGCCAGTCGTCTTTAGAGAAGAAGCCTTTTTTGCTGGTATATGGAGACGTAATGACGGACTACAACCCATTTTTATCGATTTTGCAGACTTACTCAGAAACGGATAGGGAGGTTGCCTTGATTGCGTTGCCGGAGTCTTCTAAAGAATTTGGTAATGTCTATCTGGATCATGAAATGAAAATCAGCCGATTGGTTGAAAAACCTTTGGCAAATCAGGCTAATTATGTCTTTGCAGGAATGTTTGTTTTGTTTCCGAAAATTTTTGAACTGTTGGCTGAGCATCAGCATGACATTTCACGATGTTATGAGCAAATGATAGCAAGTATTGGACTTCAGGCTTGTTTGTGGGAAAAAGGATGGATTGATATGATACATCCATGGCACATTTTGGATGCAAATAGGATGTTGATGAGTTCATGGCAAACAGCTGAGATTGATTCTACAGTTAAACTGCTGGGACATGTCCATCTGGAAGGAGCGGTACGTATAGGTCCTGATGTCACTATTGAATCCGGAACTGTGCTCAAGGGGCCTTGTTACATAGGTTCAAATTCATATGTGGGGAATAATTCACTTATTCGCAATTTCAGTGCGATTGGGCCTAACTCGATTGTAGGTTACGGATCTGAGTTGAAAAACTGCGTGCTTTTTGGAAACAACGATGTCGGCCGCCTTTCATTTGTTGGCGACAGTGTCTTAGGAGAAAATGTAAAATCAGGTTCCGGACTGACGACGGTAAATCACACTGTAGATTATAGTCGGATTACCTGCAGGTCTAACTCAGATTCGGTAGAATCTGGTTTGACGAAGCTGGGGGCATTCATTGGTGACAGTGTGTCGATTGGAGCGCGTCATACTCTTGGCCCAGGCAGCATTGTGGAATCCGGAAAAATCATTGCGGATTGTATTACACTTTAATTCCAGCACTCTAAATTCAAACCCGACAAGGCAGAAAATATGTGTGGTATCAGTGGCATTGTCCATTCAGAAAATATAGGCAGAAATTTATTTAACTCAATCCGCAACTTGGAATATCGAGGCTATGATTCCTGCGGAATGGCGATGCTGAGTGATGGAGAGCTTGATTTACGAAAAAATATTGGAGGAATAGATGAAGTCAACGCGATTGAACAATTGGACAAAATGCAGGGGAGCATCGGAATTGCTCATACGCGCTGGGCAACTCACGGAGGAGTAACCCAGGAAAACGCACATCCTCATCTTTCACACAAGCGAGAATTTGCGATTGTACACAATGGTATTATTTCAAACTACCAAGAATTGCGTGAACGGTTGATGAGTCAGGATGTCATTTTTGAGTCTCTGACTGATACAGAAGTTTTTGTCAACTTGTTGGAAGAATCCTATACAGAGAGCAACGATATAGAAACAGCTTTTTTAGCTGCGTTGCAGCAAGTTGAGGGTTCATACTCTATAGTCATGCTATCAACACATGATCCGGAACATTTGTATTGCGTAAAAAAAGAATCTCCATTGCTGTTAGGACTGGGAGAGGGTTGCAATTATGTTGGTTCAGATCTTAATGCTTTTTTGGAATATACAAAACAAGCGATTGTTCTGGATGATGGAGAGTATGTCGTCTTAGGCCGTAATGATTACCAAATCCGCAAAGTGCAAAGCGGTGAACTTGTTGAAAAATCGGTTCTACATATTGACTGGGATGTGGAAACCAGTAAAAAAGGAGGGTATTCTCATTACATGCTCAAAGAAATTTTTGATGAACCGGAGACTGTACGGCAGGCTTTGAAAATTCCCAGGGAACAAATTTCCAGCTTGGCTGGTTTGTTTAAGAATGCTCCACGTGCATACCTGATGGGAGTGGGAACGACTTTCTATGTGGCGAATATCAGTCAGTATTTTTTTTCGAACCTGGCAGACCAATATTACCCGGCGCTGAGTTCCGACGAATTTTCCGTAGTTACTGTTGAATCTGGAGATCTGGTGCTGGCACTTTCACAATCAGGAGAAACGTATGATACAAAAATATCGCTGGAATATGCAAAGTCATCCGGAGCGCAAACTGCGGCGGTTGTAAATGTGATGGGCTCTGCTATCAGCATGATGGTTGATCAAGTGATTATGCAGGGTTCCGGGCCGGAAATATGTGTTGTTTCTACTAAAGCGGCCCTCGCGCAAACTTTCATCATGCTGCGTGTAGCTTTGGAACTTGGTCGGATGAGTGAGTATCTGACACAGGATGTTTATCAAAAACATCAGCGGGATTTGGAATCTTTTCCGGAAATGATTCAGCAGATTCTCAACGAACAATCCGGTTTCGTACGTAACATAGCACGGGCTACCAGTCATGTGGAGCATTGGTTATTTCTCGGCTGCGGAGTTTATTATCCTGTTGCCATGGAGTCTGCGCTGAAAATGAAAGAGGTTACTTATCAACACGCAGAAGGAATGCCGGCCGGATTTCTCAAACACGGCACACTGTCTATGGTAGAACCGGCTCTACACTCCTTGTTTTTTGTGCCTCTGCCTGAGCAAAAAGTTTTGCATGACCGTACTCTTATTGCGATGGAGCAAGTAAAAACAAGGGGAGGTAAAGTGATCGGAATCATGTTTCAGGGTGATGAACGTGCATTAGCAGTATGTGATCAGTCAGTGAAACTACCGCAGATGAGTTCGATATGCGCCCCACTGGCGCAAATGATAATGGCGCAGATGTTTGCCTACTATGCTGCTTTAGACTTGGGACGTAATATTGATAAACCCAGAAACCTTGCAAAATCCGTAACTGTCGGCTGAGTCCTTTCTTCCCCAATCCCGCATCCCATTTAACTAATAAAATGAACAGTGACCTTCCGGACTTTAAGCCGGTTTCTCCCAAAGAAACAATGACTATTGAACGTATTCAGGGGACGGATGGCATTCGTGGTCCTGTCTGTCGTTTAGAGGGAAGTTCCTCCTCAAATCCTCTAGCAGCTCTGTTGAATGAAGGTGTAATGACTGAAGAATTATTTGAGTTGTATACTTACGCCTATTGTCAGGAATTGCTGGAAACCGAATTTGCGTCAGTACTTGACCTTGTCGTAATCGGCTGGGATCCGCGAGATTTAAGTGGTCGTTTTAATGAAGCAGCAGTGCGGGGCATCAGGAAAGCGGGATTGACTGCGGTGGTTGTAGATATTTTACCAACTCCGGCGATTTCACTTTATCAACTACACGTTGGAGCCGCATGTGCTTTTGTCTTAACAGCATCCCATAATCCTGCAGATCAGCATGGAATCAAAATCTTTTTGGGATATTCCAATCTGAAATTATTTCCGGAAGATGATAAACGCCTGACTCGAAGGTGTCTCAGCTTAAATTATCAGGATATCAGAAATGCACCTTTGCTCGGTGAACTCCGTAATGATCAGCAGGCTGCAAGGAAGTTATTTTTGGAATTTATGGTAGATTCAGACAATCATTGGTTAACTGATAATAGCTTGGCGGGAATTACAATTATAGTTGATACAGCAAACGGGGCTTTTTCGCCAATAATCTCGGAATTACTGAAAAATTATAAAGCGGATTTTGTCATTACCAATTCTGATCCGTCTAATGGCATCAACCTGCACTCCGGAGTTGCTGATCTTGAAGGGGTGGATTTTATTTCTGCCAAAGAGATAACAGAAGGCTCATTCAGTTGTTATGAGACTTTAGGACAGATTTTGATAAAAGGTCGGGAACAACAGCATAAACTTCGCATAAGCTCTAACCTCGTGCTGGGTTTTGTTTTTGATGGTGATGGTGATCGCTGTTTTTTATTGTGCTACGATCCGTTTCAGGATGGGATTTTGGTGTTGGGCGGTGACGTACAGGCCTTTTTTCAGGCAAGTTTTCTTCAGCAAAATAACGATTGGCCTCAGCCTCCTTTGTTTGTGAATACTGTAGAAAGTGATCTGGAAGCGGAACGGGCTATTTTGCAGGCTGGATTTGAAACTATGCAGTGCGCGGTTGGAGATAAATGGATTTTATGGCAGGCATTTTATTATAATTGGCAGGCCAGACAGGAATTATATCTGGACAAAATAACTGTTCCTAAATTTAAAAATATGCTGGAGCAGGCAAATTCTAAGCTAGAGCAGATGATCAAAAAATCGAAGTTTGACGCTTTAACGGCAGCACAAATTATCATGTCTCTGGAAAACTGGATTCGGGAAAACATAGGTGAGGAGCAGGTGAGAAGCGCGTACAAGTGCGTATCTCTGTGGCAGAATAATTATTTTGCAATCGGCAGCGAAGAGTCTGGACACGTGATTACTTTAGCTAAAATGAGTTCCGGAGACGCAGTCACTCCGGTGTTTATCGGCAATGGCTTCAAATGCGCCTTAAACAGTTTGGCCGCAATCCTGGCTTTGCGTGTACCGAAAAATAATAGCGAATTCTTTGCCAGGTTAAGTAAGCCTTATCCTTCCGGATTCCAAAAAAGTCTTCCGGTTTATTATGTGGATAAATCATTGCTGGATGAAGGCTCGGTGCTGCGTGAAGAGCTGAAAGAAATGCTGCTGACTGAGTTGAAATGGCCTGAAATGAATGTTGAGATTATGAAAAGTAAGGAGGAGCCGGAAATGCTTTTGCTGAGGATAGTAGATAATGGACTTCCAGCAGCAGCTGTGTTTGTGAGAAATTCCGGAACAGAAGATAAGCTGGCGCTCTATCTACGTGGCAGGGCTGATGTTTCTGGCCGCCTGGAAACTCTCGCGGAAAAAGTATATCCCTTTTTGCTGTCTTCATTTAAAAACAAAACAAGCACAATGGCACAGGCCGAACGAGCCGTTTTACGTTGCTTGAAAGATGGCGCAAAACAAACAAGCGATTTGATGCTTAACAATATTGCCAATATCTCCCCAGAACGCCTCCTCCACGAAATGAGTTCACGTCAGAAATTGATTCAAAAAAGTGGTGATTGCTGGATTAACACTGAATTGGGATTGACCTACCTGAAAAATTCTGAACGTTCAGCATAAATACCCTAAATCAGCGTCTGTTCTGAACGTTCAGAAATAAATTTAAAGACCTCTTTTGTAACATTGAGTCGATTGTTGGAAGTGCTTAAATTGTCTGTGCGAGTCTTATTCGATTTTGAGAGTAGTCCGGATTAACTCTCCTCTCCAAAAAGAAGAGTTGCCTGTTCTATGGATTTTGGAGGAGTTGTGAGGACGATTTCGACACGTCTGTTTATCTTACGGGCTTTCTTCAGGGCACTGCCTGAGAGAGGAGAGCCAGCTGAATCAGTGTATTTGGTTTTGGGACGAGTATCTGCATAACCGACAATTGAGATTGAGTTCTCCGGATATTTGATCCGGTTTATCAGCATACTTGCGATCATGGTAGCCCGCGCGGAACTGAGTGCCCAGTTGCTGGGAAACTTTTTGCTGCGCATCGGCACATTGTCAGTGTGACCTTCCACTGTCAGTAAATCTGATTTGTGTTCAGGGATTTTAAGGATTTGAAAAAAAAGGGGAGAGAGTGCTTCATAAGCCCCTTTCTTGAGAACCGCGTCTCCGGAACGAAAGAGGAAATCCTGCGGTAAAGAAACAATGCAGCTGAGTTTAGTTGAACGAAGTTCATACTTAATGAACTGGGCATTGTTATTCTTAAGGAACTGCTCGAGTCCTCCGCAATTTTTAGGTTGAGTCGAAAGAGCGTTCAGCAAAACGAAAAAGCAGAATAACAAGGTCATTAAATCCGCAAATGTCGTAATCCAACCGCCTTCCGAACTGGCACTTCGACTCATGTTACAACCCCAGCCCTTGTCCCATTGCCGCCTGTTCCTCCTTCATTACTTTCTTACGCAGCTTAGGAGGAAGATATATTACCAAGTCCTTGGCAGCAGTTTCCGGAAGCTCTCTGCGTTTCAGGTAGATCAGTCCTTCCCTGATCATTTCCATCAACAGTACCTGTGACTCCTTCAGTTGAAAACGTTTGGAAGCAATTGGCAAAAAGACTAACTGCGAAAGCAGGACACCATAGAGAGTAGTTATCATCGCAACTGCCATGCCTCCCATCAAACCCGCTATGTCAGCACCGCCTTCTCCACCAACACTTCCCAGCATCATAATCAGTCCGACAACTGTACCAATCATGCCGAATGCCGGCGCAGCGCGGCCCATAAATTCTAGCATGTCTATTTCTTCAAAAGAACGATAGTTGTACATCTCAATTTCAGAACGCACAATTTCCTCAATCATTTCTTCTGTCACCAAATCGACTGCAATAAAATCCTGTAGCCAAGTTTGCAGGTCAGTGTTTTTTACCGCGCTGATTTCCTCATCAGTTATTAATTCTTTATTGGCCCGTTTTTCACAGAGGGTGATTAAAGTGTGATAAACATCAAGGAAATCCTTGTCCGCTTTTCCTTTTAAAAAAGCCTTGGCTATGAAGACAATCGCACGCATCGCATCACCAAAACGAAAGGCAATTAAGGTCGCCGCATAGGATCCACCCAGTACTATCAGTAGAGATTTTAAATCAACAAAGCGGGAAATAGAGCCGAGCCATGAACCTTGAAATTCTGCAAAATTTGCTTTCAGCGCCCGTATTTCTCCTATTGAAGCCTGTGATGCTTTTAATACATCCAGAGCCGTCTCAAATTCCCTGAACTGGAACATATAATAATTCGAAAGGTGATCCGGCCAGATTATGCCGAAAATCACCAACGAAACTCCTATTATCATTCCCAGAAGTGTTCCAATTTTGTCTAACATGAGATCCTTAAAACAATTCGTATAATAATATTTTAAATAATTATATCAGTAGTATACAATAAATATAAGTTTAAATAATCAGTTGCTACATGAACAAGAAAAGCTGGTCCAAAAAAATCATAGTAATAAGCCCGAAACATGATAGGCTAAAGATGTTGAGAGCCTTAAAAGCAGTCAGAGAGTTTTCATGTTTCGTCTGAGCATTCTGTCTTAAAAACCTAAGAATTACAACACATTTTTGAAAATGCCGAAACGCATTCTTCTGAATCATTTTCAGCACAATGCAGTATGAAAAAATAATGGCAGAGCAGTCGCAATTTTTTGAGACATTAGCAAAAAAACAAGGCGCTTACCTACGGGAGGCCCCATGGACAACTGCGCAGATTAATCCAGGCAACGTGAATCTGTTGAGTCGGAAAAAACTTGCTGAGAATTTGCTGGAGCGGATTCTGCCTTTGTATGAGGTGAGTGAAGATTTGAATAGATTTGCTGGGCTGCAACCGCTTTATGAAGGAATAAATATGCTTGATCCTCATTATTGCCGTATGGATGAAGCACAACGTATGCTGGATAAATGCCTCGGACTGAACGATCATCAGCGGCTTCAACTGGCAGGTGCAGTGATGCATTTTATGGATATTGTTAAACAGACAAACCTCAATACGCTTCAACTGAAAACAACTGAAATATTGACTTTATGGTGGAAAATATTTCCGCAAAATAAAGCGTGGAATGCCTTAAAGTGGCTCTGGGACGTAGGAGTAGCAGTACCTCACAGTCAAAGTGGATTTCGCGCTTGGCAGCGTTTTACACGAGGAAACTTAGCGGATTCAGTAAATATTTCGGAAACACATCCTAAAAAATGGCTGGAGATCTGTGAGGAGCAAACCGATTTTGCAACTGCTTTTGAAGCAGACCGGATGGCCGCTGCATTTTCCGGAGACGGAAGGCACGCTGGACTGGTGGGTGTTTGTGCTGAATTGCCAGACTGTGAGAATTGTGAACTAAGTTCGGAATGCCTCTGGTGCAAGGCTGACAAAAATTCGGTAAAATTCAAAATAGAAGAAAAAATACAACGGAATTTAATTACGGCAGAAGATATACCGGAACTGATGGGCTGGCTGCTGACTTCAAATCCGGAAGAAGGCAAAGCCCTCGAAGATGCACTTAACCTTGACACGCCGCTCAAAGATTGGAGTCGGAAACGTTTGAGAAGTTTGGGAAAAAAGCAGCCGCTGGGATCAAAGCTGAATTTGCGCGTGGAAGCATTAAGAGAGCTCTGCAGAAATTACGGGATTGAAAAGCTGAAACCGCAGGATCAATTTAGTTCCAGCCGAGATATTTTTAAGCATTTTCATCAACAGTTGTCACGGCAGAAACAAGAGCAGTTTATCATTGTATTGTTGGACAACAAACACCGCTACTTAGCTGAAGAAGATGTTAGCAAAGGTATTTTAAATAAAAGTCTGGTGCATCCCAGAGAAGTTTTTGCTTCAGCCATTGAACATCGAGCGGCGGCAATGATATGCATTCATAACCACCCTTCAGGAGATCCGGAGCCTTCACAGGAGGATTTGAGGATTACGGAACGTCTGGTGGAAGTCGGAAAACTGGTGGGAATTCCTGTACTGGATCATGTAATAATAGGTCATGAAAGTTACACAAGTTTTGCAGATAAAGGAATACTTTGAAAAAAATTAAAGATCACTATTTTCATAAAGCAAAGCATGATGGCTACGTCGCACGTTCTGCATATAAACTTGAAGAAATTGACAAAAAACATCAACTGCTCCGTAAGGGTAATCTGGTGCTGGATCTTGGTTGCAGTCCCGGCTCCTGGCTACAGTACGTCTCGAGGAAAGTTGGTGAGAAAGGACAGGTCCTGGGTGTGGATCTGGAGGAGGTTAAACTTTCACTACCGAAAAATGTCAAAGTATTGCAGGCAGATATTTTTGAAATGACGGTAAAGGATCTGGAACTGAATGGAGGAATGGTTGATGTGATCCTGAGCGATATGGCTCCAAAAACTACCGGAATTCGTGATACGGATGCTCAGCGTTCCTTTGCGCTGAATCAGCAGGTTCTTGAGCTGTCGGGCGACTTGCTGCGGCCTCATGGAACTCTGTTGGTAAAAGCTTTTCAAGGAGCACCGTTGGAGCAGTTGCGCTGTGAATTCAGTAACTCATTCGCCCAGCTTAAGTTATGTAAACCAAAAAGTTCGCGCTCGGAAAGTGTGGAAATTTTCCTGCTTGGATTAAATAAAAAGTGAGCGTCACGCAAAAATCCTTAAATCCATACTCAGCTGAATCAGTGATTCCGGTTTGAAAAATATCCAGAACAGTGTAGGTATGGGTTTATTTTAAATTTATGAATTAAAATCTTTTAATATCAATGTATTAGTCTGATAGATTTCACGTTGCAGTCGAAATGAGACTATCTTGAGAACTTTATACATCAGTATCAAAAGTTAACATACAGAAAAAAATATAAATATTTTTAAAGTTTTTACAAATATTGCCGATTTAATACACGAGAGTTAACTCTGGAAAAGTTCCGGAGATATTTGTTTTGATTACCTCACACCTGCTACTGCAAAACTAAAAGTCTTTCATCGGCAATGAAAATAAGACAAAACACAACAGCCTTAAACTCATTGAGACATGCGTCCAATTACTTCAGCAAGGTGAAGGACGGCATCGAGCGGCTTAGTTCTGGAGTCAAGATAAACAAAGGTGCTGATGGACCTGCCTCACTGATTGCCTCAGAAAGACTGCGTGGAAATATTGCGGGACTAAAACAAGTTTACAGCAATGTTTCAACTTCTGTATCCCTCCTGCAAACCGCGGAAGCTGCCTTAAATGAAGTAAGTAACATCCTGATTAAGATCAAACAATTGTCAGTACATGCCATGAACGAAGCAACTAACAGCTCGGACATGCTGGCTGCAGATCAGCAGGAAATTGAAAATCTATTGAGTTCAATTGATCGAATTTCGCAGAATACAGAATTTGGTGGCAAAAGACTGCTCGACGGCAGTATGGGTACAAATGGTACTGCGGTGGGTGAATCGTTGAGCTTTGTCTCTGCCGAAGCAACAGCGTCCTCTTCACCGGAGCAAGGCTGGGAAGTTGATATTCAGCAAATAGCAACACGAGCAAGCAAGAAAGGTACAGCCACCATTGAAGTCAACAACATCCGAAACGGTCTACAAATACTAATAAATGAAGGTGGAAGGAGCGTGTCTTTGAATACATCAGAGGGCCAGTTGGGACGCGACATTGAGCAAATGCTCAAAGAAGTGGATCAGTTTCCTTTACGCTTTCCAGCTGCGGAAATGTCTTCACAAATTCGTGGAATGGTCGTTTATGCGATAAATCAGGGAATTGCGGAAAACGGCTTAAAGCTTCAGGTCATGCAGGCTCCGGACAATACCCTACTCGTACAGCACAATAATTTTGGAGATTCGAGTACATTTTCTGTGACAAGTTCAGTTGCGGGAATACTTTCCGCAGAAGCGAATATTGCTCAATCCGCTGAGGACGGAAAAAACATAGAAGGTACGATCAATAATCAGCTTGGGTTAGGCGAGGGTCAGTATTTGACAACAATACAGGGAATGGAAGCAGCAGGAGTTACTGTAAAGTTTGATAAAGAATTAGGCTATCATGAAATTCCAGTTTTTGATGATGCTGGTCTCAAGACAGGCACACAGTTGATTGAGCAAAAAAGCGAAGACATTGTCGGTGGTCCAAACAATCCTAAAAAAGAAGGCTATGTCCATGTTTCCCAGATGTCAAAAGAATTTCAGGTAGGAGTCGATAAACAATCAAGCTCTGCATTCTCATTTGCAAATGTCCGCACAAGCCTCATGGGTAATGGTATTACGAATAAAAGCGGATTTCTAAGTCTTGCGGACATTGACGTAAAAACATCACAGGGCGCAAAAGACGCGGCAAAAATCGTTGGGCAGGTAATTGATCAAATCTCGGTCTACCGAGGGGAATTGGGCTCTTTCCAAAAGAATACACTTGAGAGCAACCTCAACAGTCTGAAAGTAGCGGAAGAAAATATCACCCAAGCGGAGTCCACTCTGCGTGATTCAGATATGGCTGCCGAAATGTCGAATCTCACCAAAGATCAAATCATGTTAGAAGCAAGTACTGCGATGATTGCCCAGGCCAATCAAGTTCCAAAAACTGTGCTGGGTTTAATCCAAAACAGTGCATAGTCTGAAAGCTGTTTGTCATTTTAAAATGCAGACAGCGGAGTTACGCTCCATCCTCCATTTTCTATTCCGGATATTCTCTTTCGGATTTTCAGTTGTTCTTTTCCAAAAAAACTTGCCGTTTACTCAACTTAGTAGCTAAAATTACGATAATTAAGAAATATTTTTTCTGCGTTCAAGCAAGCTAACAAATCTGGGAATTACCGCCTCTCTGATAGTAAATAATGAACTCAACGCAAATGGAAACTCCGCTAAAGCCTCCTCAACTGTCATTGGAATTAAGGGGAATTACTAAAAGATTTCCTGGCATTGTTGCTAATGACTCGGTTAATTTTGACTTACGTGAGGGAGAGATTCACACCATTCTTGGAGAAAATGGTGCAGGCAAATCAACCTTGATGAGCATAATCGCGGGTCTTTTTCCTGCAGATGAAGGAGAGATGCGAGTTTTTGGTGAAAAGGTGAATTTCACTAATCCTCGGCAGGCGATTGAAAAAAGCATCGGGATGGTATTTCAGCATTTTATGCTGGTAAAGAACCATACAGTTGCAGAAAATATCATCCTCGGGCAGCCCGGTCTAGTGAGACTTAATTTGAAAGAAGTCCATCAGCAAATCAGGGAAATCAGTGAGCGTTATGATTTGTTTGTTGATCCTGAAAAGAAAATTCAGCAACTTTCAGTCGGCGAGCAGCAACGTGTTGAAATTGTAAAAGTGTTGTTCAGAGGTGCACGTATCCTGATTCTGGATGAGCCTACCGCAGTTTTGACTCCTCAGGAATCAGAAGCTTTGTATGAAATCATGCAGCGCATGACGAAGGAAAAACATTCCATCATTTTTATCACTCATAAAATGAAAGAAGTGATGGCGCTTTCACACAGGATTACAGTTTTGAGCCGTGGTAAAGTGATGGCGACTTTGCAGAAAGAAGAGACCAATCCACAAAAACTTGCTGACTTGATGATTGGTAATTTGGAAGCTAAAGATGTTGTTAAAGTTGCAGAATTCCTGCGTAAAACTGTTGTTGAAGAAAGCAGTGATGTTGGTTCAGAACCTCAAGATAAACAGCAAAAATCAACAGACTTAACGGTTGCATTAAAAAATATACATGCATTAAATGATTTAGGACATCCGGCTTTGAAGGGGATTTCGCTGGAAATACGCTCCGGAGAAATTTTAGGTATGGCCGGAGTTTCCGGAAATGGTCAGCCGGAATTGACCGATGTTTTGAGCGGCTTGCGACCCACGACTCAAGGCACGTATCAGTTTGAAGAGACGGCACTAAAAAATCCTACAGTGAACGAAATGATTGAACGTGGAATTGGTTATATTCCGGAGGATCGTAAGAAATATGGAGTTTCTGGCGGTATGTCGATTGCTTATAATTTCCTGCTGCGTGATTTTCGAAATCCGGAATTTTGTTCACATCAACTGCTCAAGCAGGCAAATATATTCGACTATGGTCAAAAGAAAATGGAGGAGTTTGATATTCGCGCTCCTTCAGCAAAATCTCAGGTTGGACTGCTTTCCGGAGGAAACATGCAGAAAGTAATTCTTGCCCGTGAAATTTCACGTCCATTGAGTTTACTGCTGGCTTCACAACCGACTCGTGGTTTGGATATTCACGCGACCAGTTTCATCCGCGAGCAAATCTGCCGTGCACGCGACAGTGGTCTGGCGGTGCTCTGGATTTCGGAAGATTTAGACGAATTGCTGATGGTTGCTGACCGTATCGCAGTGATTTTTGATGGACGGATTGTCGGCATAATTTCACAAGAAGAGGCCACGGTTAGTTTGATAGGACAGATGATGACCGGGATGAGCAATGACGGTTCTGAAAATTTGGTGGAGAAAAACTCAAATGCGTGATTATCTTTTATTTTATGTAAACGGCGTACGCCATCAAATTTCCGGGGAGCAAGGCTTTCAGTCACTCTCCGATTATTTACGTGGTGATTTGGGTTTGGTTGGCACAAAAGTAGTTTGTGCAGAAGGAGACTGCGGTTCTTGCACGGTGCTCATCGGACGTGTCAGAGACTCCGGAATGTGTTATGAAGGAATTGACAGCTGTATTCAGTATCTGTATCAACTGGATTGCGCCCATGTTATCACTGTAGAAGGCTTAAAGGACGAAGCCCAAAAAATACATCCTGTACAAAAAGCAATGATTGACGCGCTTGGGTCACAATGCGGATATTGTACACCGGGATTTGTGATGTCACTGGCCGCAATGCTTGAAACACAGGAAGCTATGACGAGGAGTTCCGTACAGGATGGCTTAACCGGAAACTTGTGCCGCTGTACAGGCTACGAACAAATAATAGACGCGGCCTTGTCTTTGAATCAAAAAGAGATCCCCAAAGCTTCTAAACGTTTCGACGAGGAAGCAATGCTGACCGATTTAATGGCACATGTTTCACAAGCAGTTTCTTGTAAATTTGAGGAAAAGTGGAACGGTAGTTTACAAAAAGTTCAGTTTTATGTTCCGACTACTTTGAACGAAGCTCTTGAGTTTAAGCAAAAACATCAGGATGTCACTGTGGTTGCAGGTGGCACAGATATTTCGGTACAGCTGAATAAAGATCGTCTTGAACCGAGTTGCGTGATGAGTCTCACTCATTTGAGCGTGCTGGAAAGTTTCGAAATAAAAAATAAAACTGTAACAGTTGGAGCAAAGCTGAGCTGGTCAAAATTAGCAGAACATTGCCAACGGCATCTTCCACAATTTGAGGAGATTATCAAAATTTTTGCTTCACGTCAAATCAAGAACGCAGCAACACTTGCAGGCAATATCGCCAATGCCTCACCAATTGCGGATTCCCTGCCATTCCTTTATGTAATTGACGCAGAGCTTGAATTGAGTGCATATCAGCAGAATGCTGAAGTTGTGAATAAACGCTGGGTCAGGATAAATCAGTTTTACCACGGTTATAAAATAACCGAAATGAAAGCGGATGAATTGATTACAAGAATTCGCTGGAATCTGCCTGAAGCAGATGATTTGCTGAAACTCTACAAAGTTTCAAAACGTAAAGACTTGGATATTTCAACTTTTACCGCAGGAATATGGCTGAGGTTGAAAAAAGGGAAAATACAACAAGTGCGTCTGGCTTTTGGCGGAGTGGGGCCTGTTGTTCTACGTTTACCGGAGACAGAGGAGTATTTACAGGGAAAACCGTTGCAGCCGGAAATTTTCCAGGAAGCGGGTAAAATAGCTCGTGATGAAATTAGCCCTATTTCAGATGTACGCGCTTCTTCGGATTATCGGTCGCAATTAGCGGAGAACATTATGCAGAAGTTTTTTCATGAATGCTGTGACTCCAAGAACAAAAAAGAGGCGGCATGAAAGTAGTTGGAAAACAGGTTCCGCATGATTCCGCAGTAGGGCATGTGACAGGAGAGGCTTTATTTGTGGATGATTTAGCCTTCACCCAAAATGAGTTGATTGTTGATTTTATCGCAAGCCCTGTGGCGCATGGTAAAATAAAAAGTTTCAATTCCGCGGAACTGGCTCAACTGGACGGAATTGCGGGAGTTTATACTGCCAAGGATATTCCCGGTCATAATTTTTATGGACCTGTCATTCAGGATGAACGCTTTTTGGCGGAAGATGTAGTGGAATATGTGGGACAGCCAATCGCAGTTATTGCAGGAGAGTCCCGGAAAGCGATTCGCCATGCTAAAAAAAAGGTTCGCCTCGAAATTGAAGAATTGACTCCAGTTTTCAGCATTGAAGAAGCACTTGCCGCAAAACAGTTTATAGGTCTCCCTCGTGTGTTTAAACAAGGTGATTTTGAAAAAGCCTGGAACACAGCAGAACACACGTTGGCAGGAACTTTTGTCTGCGGCGGTCAGGAACAATTCTACCTTGAATCACAAGCCACAATCGCGTGGCCGGGAGAACTAGGTGAGATTTATGTCCACTCTTCAAGCCAAAATCCTACGGAAATTCAGGAAGTTGTAGCAGAGGCATTGGGTTTAGGTTTTCACGAAGTGGTTAGTGTCTGCAAACGTATGGGAGGCGCATTTGGCGGTAAGGAAACACAGGCGGTAATTCCGGCAGTCATGGCAGCTCTAGTAGCGGCAAAAACGAAACGTCCTGCGAGAATTGCCTACAGCAAAGACGACGATATGCGTTCCACAGGAAAAAGGCATCCGTACAAATTTCATTACAAAGCTGCGTTTACAGCCGAAGGACTGATCACAGGTTTGAAGTTGGAAATTTATTCCAACGGTGGAGCTGGAGCAGACTTGTCAACCGCAATCCTGGAGCGCACCTTATTCCATGCTGAAAACGCTTATTTCATTCCGAATCTCTTTTTTAAAGGAATTATCTGTAAGACAAATTTTCCACCGAATACGGCATTCCGAGGATTTGGAGGACCACAGGGAATGGCGAATATAGAAAATGTAATTCAGGAAATCTCCCTCGTTTTGAAAAAAGATGCTTTTGATATTCGGCGCCTCAATTGTTATGCTCACGCTGAACGCAATGTCACTCCATACGGACAGGTCGTGCGCAATCATCTTCTTCCGGAAATCCTGGATCAACTTGCCGAAACTTCCGAATATCGGCAGCGCTTGCAGGAAGTGGAGGAGTTTAACCGAGAGTCCAATACCCACCTGCGTGGACTGGCTCTAACGCCAATGAAGTTTGGAATTTCCTTCACCACTAAATTCCTCAATCAGGGAAATGCGTTGGTGAATGTTTACAAGGACGGAACGGTGCAGGTTTCAACCGGCGGTACAGAAATGGGGCAGGGACTAAATACAAAAATCAGACAGTTAGTCGCGGATGAATTTGCGATTTCATATGACGATGTGCTGATAATGATTACCTCCACTGAAAAAAACAACAATACTCCCCCAACAGCCGCTTCTGCGGGAACTGATCTGAATGGAATGGCTGCACTAAACGCATGCCGGAAGATCAAGAAGAATTTGACTGAGTTTGCTAGTCGTTATTTGTTGTCTCCTGATATTGATTTTGAGCCATCTCCAGAACATATTATTTTTGAAAACGGAACAATTTATGATGATCGGTGTAAGGATCGCTTTCCGGAAAATAAAATCACTTTCCGGGAACTGGTAAAGCTGGCATTTATGGAAAGGATCAGTCTAGGCGAGAGAGGTTTTTACGTGACACCTGAAATTGATTTCAATCGTGAAACTGAGAAAGGTGAACCATTTTATTATTTCACAACAGGTGCGGCGGTTTCCGAAGTCCTGATTGACCGTTTTACAGGGCAGCTAAAACTGGAACGTGCAGATTTGCTGATGGACATCGGTGAAACAATAAATCCCGGAATTGACAGGGGGCAAATTATTGGAGGCTTCATTCAAGGAGTAGGTTGGGTCACAAACGAAGATTTGCGTTACTCTGATAAAGGCGAGCTTTTGTCCTATTCTCCGACTACATATAAAATTCCGAATATTCAGGATCTTCCTGAAATTTTCAATGTAGACACTATCGAAAATCCGCAGCATAAGATCAACGTCCGCCGAAGCAAAGCTGTAGGCGAACCACCGCTGATGCTTTGCTTGTCAGTCTGGATTGCGGTCAAACATGCTTTGTCTACTGTAAGAAATGACATTATACCTCGACTAAATCTTCCTGCTACTGCTGAAGAAATACTGCGCAGAATCACAGAACTGAATGACGATTCAAAAAATGCTACCGGAAATTTTTCTGCAGATGAATCAGAAGTCTCACTGGTTTCCCTGCCGACTCTCTCTGCTGAAAAAAATAAACAGCCCTAACAAGGCTCAAGTAGCAGATTGTTTTGCCCGCAAAAATAGCTGATTGAATTGACATTTACCGCTTAATTTTGCATAGTGTAAATGATAAATTCTTGAAAAAGAATGCTTGAAAATCAAAAAAATACTCACAAGGGAGAGAGAATGAAGGACATAGAAATTAACGGAATTAAGGAAACCATCGTCGAGCGCTCGGATTATCCGATTGAAGAATGCAAAAACATTTTGGGTCAAGAAGTAACTGCAATTTTAGGTTATGGACCGCAGGGCAGAGGTCAGGGACTGAACATGCGCGATCAGGGTTTCAAAGTTATTTTAGGACTGCGTAAAGGTCGAAGCTGGGACAAGGCACTGGCAGATGGTTGGGTTGAAGGTGAAACGCTTTTTGAAACAGAAGAAGCAGCACAGCGCGGTACTATTCTGCAATATTTGCTTTCAGACGCCGGACAGATTGCTGCATGGCCCATGGTAAAAGCAAATTTAAAAGATGGCGATGCACTCTATTTTTCGCATGGTTTCGGAATTGTTTTTCATGAGGATACGAGCATCATACCTCCTGAAAATGTTGATGTGATTCTGGTTGCACCAAAAGGCAGCGGACTGACAGTTCGCACACATTTTCAAGCAGGACGCGGAATTAACGCTTCATTCGCAATTCATCAGGATTATACTGGACGTGCTAGAGAACGTTGTATTTCAACGGCCTTCGCAATTGGTTCAGGACATCTTTTTGAAACTACTTTTAAGAAAGAAGTTCACAGTGATCTCACCGGCGAACGTTGTGTTTTGATGGGACTGCTTCAGGGAGCTTTTCTCGCGCAATACGAAGTTTTGCGTGAACATGGACATTCGCCTTCGGAAGCCTACAATGAAACAATTGAAGAAGCACTGCAAAGTCTTTATCCTCTGGTTGCTGAAAAAGGTATGGACTGGATGTATGCTAACTGCTCGACTACTGCTCAACGTGGAGCGCTCGACTGGGCACCGCGTTTTCGTGATGCAATAAAACCTGTGGTTGAAAAGTGTTACCAGAGTGTGCTGGATGGAACTGAAGCTAAAGTATCCATCGATTCCAACTCCCGGACGGATTACCGTGAAAAACTGGAACAGGAGCTTGAGGAAGTCAGCAATCAGGAAATGTGGCAAGCTGGCAAAGTATTACGCCAATTGCGTCCGGAAAATTTATAAGCAGCGGTTAAGGTCACCATGGGTTTTGTCAAGTTACTTGAAGAAGGCAAGTATTTCGAAATACAAAAGCGGAGTGGACGTTCCGAAACTTTGGAACAGGAGGCAGCGTCATTTTGTGGTGCGTTGCGTCCACACTACAATCCTAACATGATTCTGTTGTTGTCAAGTCCGCTTGAATCACATGGTGACGTTTTCGAATTCAGGTCAGAAGATATTATTTACGCAGAAGAACTTTCCAGTATTACCAAGCCAAACGGCGTGACAGTTGAACGGGTACGCCTTTGGGTCAAGAACGGCAGTCCAGCAATGCGTATGGAACCGATACTTGTAGGAAATGACGAGTAAACAAAACTAAATTTTTGCCGAAGACAGGTGCAAAAATTTAAGTCACCGTTTTCAGCAGCTTGACCAGAGAGTGTTTTTTCACTTGCCTCTACTGCAAGATGTACAGCCAATTCCGAAAGTCACAAATCATGTCCCCCCTCATTTCAACTAAAACAATTCTGAGCAAGTCAATGCTTCTGCTGGGGCAGTTGCTGTTGCTGATTTTACTGCTCATTTCCTGGCTGCCAAACTCAGTCTTTGCTCAATTTGAAGATGAAGTAGAAATTCCGGAAAATGTTGTTACTTTTCAGGCTCGTTTAGAACCTGAAAAACCACGTCCGGGAGAACACGCCCGTATTATTTTGGATTTGAAAATTCATCAGGGTTGGCATGTTTTTTCCGTGATTCCCGGTGAAGGTGATTTCGCCCCTATTCCCACCACACTTACTTTCGAAAATGAGTCGCTGATCCTGATAGGGCCGGTCTACGAAAGCAATCCTATCACTGCACCGGATCCTGTTCTGGATATGGTGTTGAGCTTTCATGAAGAGCAAGTCAGTCTGTTCCAAAACATCCAGATTCCGCAAGAAATGAGTGGTGCTACTGTATGGAAAAACAGCGTAAATCTCAGTTATCAAGCATGCAGTGATCGTGTTTGTCTTCCTCCCAAAACGGACAGTTTTTCTCTCGAAATTCCGCTTGGAACAGGAGAGATACGTAACGAATATAAAATTCCGCAGTTTGCAGTTGATAATCCTCCGGAAGATGTTTCTGAAATCGAAGCTGCACTCAAGGGTGGTTTTTGGAGTTTTATCGGTTTGGCTGTGATTGCAGGATTCTTGGCATTATTGACTCCCTGCGTCTTTCCAATGATTCCGGTTACTGTCGCTTTTTTCACCAAACAGGGTGACGCAAGCCCCAGAGAAACATTGCGGCTGGCAGGTCTTTTTGGC
>Ga0209403_10002631_pt1 | contig 21193 bp, 15 predicted proteins | sample ArcticOcean_MG_C_8_FD_187440 | JGI IMG/M metagenome (GOLD analysis project Ga0209403, IMG submission 187440) | Marine microbial communities from western Arctic Ocean - ArcticOcean_MG_CB11_86 (SPAdes) (version 2) | ecosystem: Environmental > Aquatic > Marine > Oceanic | place: Arctic Ocean... | reverse complement strand
TGAATATAGACATATTAAATACTATTTCTACTCTTTCTAAAGAAATTAAATATCATGATCAAAAATATCATGAGCAAGATAACCCAGAAATTAGTGACGGTGATTATGATAAAATTTGTAAGAAATACGATCAATTAATAAAACAAAATCCAAAATTTAGTTATTTGGAAAGAAATTCAGTGGGATCTTTAGGGTCTAATCAATTTGAAAAATATACACATCTGAAACCAATGGGATCATTGATAAATGGTTTTACAATAAAAGATATTGAAGAGTTTATTAATAGAACCTATAAATTTTTATCTTTAAATAATAATTTGCCCTTAGAGTTTATGTGTGAACCTAAAATTGATGGCTTATCAATTTCACTAACCTATCATAATGGAATATTAATGAATGGGGTAACCAGAGGTGATGGAACTTCAGGTGAAATAGTAACAGATAATATTAAAACTATTAAAGATATACCACATAAATTAAAAAATAATTTCCCAAAATTACTAGAGATTCGAGGTGAAATTTTTATGAATAAAAATAGTTTTAATGAACTTAATGATATGCAAGAAGCTAAAGGGAAAAATACTTTTGCTAACCCAAGAAATGCAGCAGCTGGATCTATTAGACAAAAAGATATTAAAATATTAAAAGAAAGAAAATTAAATTTTAATGCATTTACTGTTGGAGAAAGTTCAGATGATTTTGAATTTAAAACTCAAAGTGATTTATTAAAAAAGTTAAATGATATGGGTTTTGTTATAAATATAGAAAATATTCAAGTTGATAACATTGATCAAATACAAAAATTTTATAACAAAATGCTCAATAAAAGAAGTTATTTAGATTATGAAATTGATGGGTTAGTTTATAAAATTAATAGTAAGAAATATCAAGATCGTCTTGGTAACTTATCAAGAGCTCCACGATGGGCAATTGCCCATAAATTACCACCTGAAATTGTAGAAACAGTTTTAATTAATATAGAAATACAAGTTGGAAGAACTGGAGCAATAACTCCTGTTGGTAAATTAAAAAAAACTAAAGTAGGTGGGGTTTTAGTATCAAACGTATCTCTTCATAATGAAGATGAAATTGCAAGAAAAGATATTCGTATAGGAGATACTGTCCAAATTCAAAGAGCTGGAGATGTAATCCCTCAAATTATTAGGGTAATTAAAGAAAAGAGGAAAACGGATTCTAAATCTTACATTCCTTCTGAATTCTGCCCATCATGTAACAACAGAACATTTAAACCTTTAAACGAAGCTGTAAGAAGATGTGTAGCTGGATTAGATTGTCCGGCACAAGTAATAGAAAAATTAAAACATTTTGTTTCTAAAAACGCCTTTAATATAGATGGCATTGGGGAAAAACAAATACTTATGTTTTATCGTGAAGGTATACTTAATGACTTTAGTGATTTTTTTAAAATTTCTAATCATCAAGAAGAGCTAAAGAAAAAAGAAGGCTTTGGTGAATTATCAGTTTCTAAACTTATAAATTCTATTGAGTCTAAAAAAAAGATTACTTTAGATAAATTAATTTACGCTCTTGGGATAAGACAAATTGGTGAAACAAATGCTAAAATTTTATCATATCACTATAATAATTATAAAAATTTTTATGTGGAAATGAAAAAATCTAAAGATATATTATCTGAATCGTATCATAAACTTGTCTCTATTGATCAAATTGGTAAAAGTAGTGCAGATGATTTGATAGAGTACTTCAACTCTGAAAAAAATATAAATACACTAAATAAACTATTGGAGTACATTGAAATACAAGACGTTAATTTAAAATCTGTCAACTCCATCTACTCTGGTAAAACTATAGTATTAACTGGATCATTAAAGACTATGAGCCGTGATGAAGCAAAAAATATATTGCAAAATATGGGTGCTAAAGTAAGCAGCTCAATATCAAAAAGTACAGACTTTGTTATAGTAGGTGATCAAGCAGGTTCAAAAGCCAAAAAGGCTTACGATCTTAATATTGAAACAATAAATGAATTAGAATGGCTTAAAACTATAAATAAATAAATAAATTTAGTTGCTTTTGTTATTAAATATATAAAGTTTTAAATTTTAAAAAATTTAATAATTCTATATTACTACTATCAACTAACTGAGATAAATCCTTATAAACCTTATCATGATAATTGTTGATCCAAGAAATTTCATCTTCACTTAATTTTTCTTTATCTATTAAATTCAATTCAATAGGAACTCTTGTAACATTCTCTAAACACAAAAAATTTACTTTATTATTTTTAAAATATTTCTTTGAAACAATTTCTAAATTCTCTATTCTTATCCCGTATTTGCCATTTTTATAATATCCAGGTTCATTAGAAATAACCATTCCACTTTTTATTTCACAGTCAGAATTTTTAGATATAGATATTGGACCTTCATGAACACTTAAAAAACAACCTACTCCATGACCAGTGCCATGAGCATAATCTTTTCCTTTTGACCAAAGTGCTGTTCTTGCAAGAGTATCTAATTCCCTCCCTTGAGTACCCTCTGGAAAAACTGCTTGTGCAAGGGCAATATGACCTTTTAGAACTAGTGTATAATCCTCAATCATTTGTGAATTAGCTTTTCCAACTAATATAGTTCGTGTTGTATCAGTAGTACCCTCTATATATTGTCCACCTGTATCTAATAAATACAAACCGTCTGCAACAATCTTTTTATCTGATAATTTACTCGCCTTGTAATGGATTATTGCTCCATTATCATTAAAAGCAGATATTGTTGAAAAACTTTCACAAACAAATGTTTTTTCTAAAGAACGTATTTCTAATAATTTATTAGCTACTATAATTTCACTAAGTGTCTCTGAAGTGACGTTCTTATCAAACCATAATAATAATTTGATAAAAGCAAGGCCATCCTTTAAATGAGCTATTCTAATTCCATTTAATTCTTTTGAATTCTTAATTGCTTTAAATTTTTCAACAGGACATTCTATTTTTTTTAAATTTAATTTTTTAGATTTTAAATCACTATATATTTTGATTGGCAAAACTTCTTCATCTATTAAAAAAATCTTATTTTTTATAGATTTTATGAATAATGATAGTTCATTAAATCTATAAAAAAAAAATTTACTTTTTTTATTTAAAATTCTTTTAAAAGATTCATTATTTGAAAATATAAACACCTCTCCATTTTTAGAAACAATACAAAAAGATCTAGAAATAGGAGTATGTTTAAGGTCTTTACCCCGTATATTTAATAACCATGCAAGCCCTGTAGGTCTGAATAAAATATAATAATCACCACCTTCATCTTCTATTTTTTTAATAAGCTGATTTATCTTTACTGATGAATTTATGCCTGTATTTTTTATAGATAGTTTAAAAATATCTTTTTGAATTTCAAAATTCTTATCTATCCATACTTCATCTATTAAATTTGTTTCAATGAAATTGAAATTTACTTTAGTTGTTTCCAAAGTATTTTTTAAAATATAATATTGCCTCAAAGTTAATAACCAAGGGTCAATTGCAATATTATTAAGATTTTCTTCATTTGTTTTTAAAAAAATACTAATTTCTTTTATACCTCCTTCAAAAATATCAAAATCATTTTTATCAATCTCTTTTTTCATCTGGAGCTGATAACGACCATCACTAAATATCGCTGATTTAACTTTCTGATTAGAAGATATAATTCCATACCCTGCTGAACCAGAAAATTTTGAAATATATTTTAAACGTTCTTCATTTTTTGGGACTTCTTCTCCTGAAAACATATCACCTCTTGGAACCAAAAAAGCATCAAATCCTTTAATAACCATATTTTCCTTTAGTAATTTTAACCTGTTACTCATAACCATTAACCTTATTAATAATAATTTATGACTTCAAAGTCATGATTATTGATCCCCAATCATCTATAAAAAAAGTTTTTTCTTCATAAAATCCAAAATTATTAAATCTATTTATTATATATGGTATTTGATACTTTAAAAGTCCAGAAAGAATAATTTTTGATTTAGGTTTTATAATATATCTAAAAACAGGAGCTAATTTATAAAGAGGAGAATACAGAATATTAGCTATTACTAAATCATAGTTCTTAAACTTAATATATTTTCTAAAAAAAAAATCATTAGTTCGATATACTTTATTTGATTTAATATTATTTAATTTTAAATTTTCTTTTGTTAATTTAATTGCATTTTTATCTATATCTACTAAATAAATTCTACTGTTTTTAAATATTTTTTTTGATGCTATTCCTAAAATACCTGTGCCACATCCATAATCTAATATTGTTTTTGGCTTATAATACTTAGATAGATATGTTATCGCTTTTAAACAACACTTTGTAGTAGCATGTGAACCTGTTCCAAATGCAATTGAAGCATTGATTTTAATTGGAATTTTGTTATCAGGTTTAATCTTCATAATATGTGATCCAAAAATAAAAAAATTATCTATATTTATAATGGGAAATGATTTTCTATTTTCTACAATCCAATTTTTGGTAGTAACTTTTTTTAATTTTATAGTATTGGATTTCACTATATGGCTCAACTTTGAATCTTCAATATTAAATTTTTGTATATTTAATTCTTTTGCTAAAAGATTTATTTTTAATTTAATTATATCCATTGATGGTTTTTTATTTAATAGAACCTCTAATACCCAGAACTCATTTTCATGAAACTCTCCTAAATGAAGGTTTTTATTAGATAAGAATTGTAAATTATAAGATTTGTTTTTTTGATTACTATTATCTTTATGAAATAAGCTTGATGATAAATATCCTTCAAAATCTTCAAAGTATTCACAATATATATTTTTAAATTGATCTTCTATTAAAATACTTACTGACCATAAATTCATATTCTGACCTTATTAGCCTGTCAATTTGATGTAACTTGATATAACCTTTTTTTCACCTGCTTTATCAAAAGCAATGTTTAATTTGTCACCTTCAAATGAAATAATAGTCCCCATTCCAAATTTTTGATGAAACACCCTTTGTCCTTTTTTATAAGCATCCATTACATTTAATACATTTTTTTGATTTTTAGACGGATGATATTGATTTATTGCATTTATTTTATTTTGTTTTGCTCTAAAAAAACCTGGACCATATGAATTATTTTTAGGAACATCTTCAAACTCAAATTGATTGTAACTAGATGCAGTCGCCCCAAGATTACCTTCAATGTTTTCATTTAAATTTTGTTTAGGAAGTTCTCCTATAAACCTCGAAGGGATAGAGCCTTGCCATAAACCATGAATTTGACGATTGGCTGCATAAGTTATAAATAGTCTTTTTCTAGCACGGGTAATTCCAACATACGCTAATCTTCTTTCTTCTTCTAATCCTATTAATCCTAATTCATCTATAGATCTTTGGCTTGGGAATAACCCTTCTTCCCATCCAGGTAAAAAAACTGCATCAAACTCAAGTCCTTTTGCCGCATGTAAAGTCATTAAAGAGACTTCTCCAGCTTCAGCTTTGGCATCTCCATCCATAACAAGTGATATATGCTCTAAAAAACCTGCAAGATTTTCAAAACCACTCATTGCATTAACTAATTCTTTTAAATTTTCTAACCTACCTTCATTATCTATCGATTTATTATTTTGCCAATGTAAAATATATCCAGATTCTTCTAATACTTTCATTGCCAAGTCTGTATGAGTAATATCTTGTAAATCTTTTCTCCATTTTAAAAATTGATTAATTAAACTTTGTAATGTTCTTTTTACATTAGGTCTTAATTCATCAGTAGTTAACAATTGTTCTGTCGCAGAAAAAAAAGATATTTCATTTTTTCTAGCATATGCATGTATCATGCTAGTAGTACTTAAGCCTAATCCTCGTTTTGGCGTGTTTATAATTCTTTCTAATGCCAAATCGTCATTGGGCTGTTGAATTACCCTCAAATATGCTAGTGCATCTCTTATCTCTAAACGTTCATAAAATTTTGCTCCAACAACCTTATATGGGATACCAATTTCAATAAATCTTTCCTCAAAATATCTTGTTTGATGCCCTGCTCTAACTAAAACAGCCATTTGATCATGCCTATAACCTAAGGATGATAAGTTTTCAATTTCAAGCCCTGTTTTCCTAGCTTCTTCTATTCCATCCCAAACAGCTATTAATTCAATTTTATCTCCTTCAGCTGAAGAAGTTCTAAGGTTTTTACCTAACCTTTCTTTATTATTAGATATCACACTATTTGCTGCTTCAAGAATTCTTGCTGTAGATCTATAATTTTCTTCCAGTTTAATAGTTTTTGCAGATGGATAATCTTTTTCAAACCTTAATATGTTTCCAACTTGTGCTCCCCGCCAACCATAAATAGATTGATCATCATCACCGACACAGCAGATATTTTTTGTCTTTTCTGCTAGCAATCTTAACCATAAGTACTGTGTTGTATTAGTATCTTGATATTCATCGACTAAAAAATACAATATTTTTTCATGATATTTTTTCAAAATATCAGGATGTTCTGTAAAAATAGTTAAATTATGCATTAACAAATCACCAAAATCAGTCGAGTTTAAAGTTATTAACCGCGATTGATAAATTTTATAGATATTTATAGCTTTACCATTAGCAAAAAAATTATTATTTAAATTATCTACATTTTCTGGCTTATATCCTTTGTCTTTCCAGGATCCAATTAGGCCAGACATTGCTTTTGGAGTAAATTTTTTAATATCAATATTCTCATCAAGCATTATTTGCTTTAGAAGTCTGACTTGGTCATCTGGAGTAATTATTGTATAATTAGAATTTAATCCCACTATTTCTGCATTTTCTCTTAATATTTTTGCAGCTATAGAATGGAAAGTCCCTAACCATAACGAATTTGCAGATGGTCCTATTAAAACCTCAAGTCTATGTTTCATTTCTTTTGCAGCTTTATTTGTAAAGGTAACCGCAAGAATGTTCCATGGCTTAGTTACATTACTATATAATAAATTAGCAAGCCTTGCTGTTAGCACCCTAGTTTTACCGGTGCCTGCTCCAGATAAGACTAGTAAAGGTCCTTCTAAAGTTTTAACTGCCTCCTTTTGAGGCTCATTTAAATCAAAGAATGCTTTGTGATTATAAAAATTATTCATAATTATAAAAAATATTTTTTATTATTATTTGTTTATACATAAAATATTTCTAGCATAGTCACAGTTTAACTTGTAGAAAATTAATAAATAAATAATAATAATAATTATATTAATCAAATTTATAAAGCTCTTCTCATATGAAAAAGTTTAATTCCTTATTTATCTATCTCATAACTAGTATTTTATTTCTAGGCGGTTGTACAAATAATATAAATCATACAGATGAAACTTCAGATCCATTTGAAAAATTTAATAGAAAAATATTTGCCTTCAATAAAGATGTAGATAAACATATAGTCAAACCTATTAGTAAAAAATATGTGTCTACTGTCCCAGTAAAAGCTCGAGAGAGTATAAGTCAGCATTTACATTGGATGAGGTTACCTACCATTATTATAAATAGTGCTTTTCAATTAGATATAGAGAATACTATTTTAGCATCCGCTAAATTTATGTTAAACGGACTTACACTTGGCTTTTATGATTTAGATGATAAACAAACTAATATAAATAAAAAAGACTTTGGATCCACTCTAGCAAAATATAATGTTGCTGAAGGACCATTTTTAATAATCCCTTTTTTAGGACCAAAAAACACAAGAGATTTTTCTGGGTTTATTATAGACAAGCAAAATATTGCTAATATAGCTCCTAATAATATTGATGATATTCATTTACTTGAAGTTCCTATTAATATTATTGATGTAAGAGAAAAATTATCTGCTACTCTTGATAGTGTATATAACTCATCTGATCCTTACATTAAGATGAGATCTTTCTATATACAAAATAGAAGAGCAACTGTTTATAATAATAAATATAAAGAAGCTAAAGATAAAGAAAAGGATCAAGCGTTTGAACAATTATTACAGTAAAATAAAAATGAAAAAAATATTTATATTTATTTTTATTGCTCAAATATTTTTTTCTTTCTTATCACTACAAGCCAATGCTAATAATATTAAAAAAGCAAATGAAACTATTGAACAAATGTTGATTGAGGTCAAACAACATGCACTTGATACAATTAATTTAGATCCAAAGGAACGAACAGAAAAAGTTAAATTATTAATACAAAAATTTATCAATATAAATTTTATGGCAAGAGCTACAACAGGCGCTTTTTGGAAAAAAGCAACTAGTGTTCAAAAAGAAAAATACAAACTAGCTTTGCTTAACCAAATTATCAATACAATTGAAGTTCATCTTAATACACTTTCAACTCTATCATACAAAACAATTAGCACTGAATTTAGAGGAAAAAAATTAGTTTACGTCAGAGGTGTTATTGAAGATCCAAAAAAAATAAAACCTTCAATTAACATTTTGTGGAAACTTGCAGCTAATAACCTAAAATCTTTTGAAATTCTTGATTTAGAAATTGAAAATGTATCTCTTGTTAGCTCTCATAAAGCTGAAACCATTTCTATTTTAAGAAAGAATAAAGGAAGTTTTGAAGCGTTATTAAATCAACTAGATAAACTTAAATAAAAATTTATCTTGAAATAGGCTTATATTTAATTCTTTTGGGGTTTAATGAATCTTCACCTAATCTTCGTTTCCTATCATCTTCATAATCTTGGTAATTTCCTTCAAACCACTCTACATGACTTCCACCTTCAAAAGCTAGAATATGAGTGGCTAGTTTATTCAAAAACCATCTATCATGAGAAATAACTACAACACAACCTGAAAAAGCTAGGATTGCTTCTTCTAAAGATCTTAATGTGTCTACATCTAAATCATTAGTTGGTTCATCTAACAATAAAACATTTCCTGGGGTCTTTAACATTTTTGCTAAATGAACCCTATTTCTTTCACCACCAGATAATTGATTTACTTTTTTTTGTTGATCTGATCCTTTGAAATTAAATTGTCCTACATAAGCTCTACTTTGTATAGTCTTTTTACCTATTTGTATTTCATCAAGACCATCCGATATAGACTCCCATATATTTTGATTGGGCTTTAAATCATCTCGAGATTGATCAACATAATTTAAACTAACAGTTTCCCCTATTTTTATTTCACCGCTATCCGGCTTTTCTTCATCCGTGATGAGTTTAAATAATGTTGTTTTACCTGCACCATTTGCTCCAATAATACCAATTATTCCACCTGGGGGTAGTTTAAATGAAAGTTTATCTATAAGTAATTTACTCTCAAAAGATTTAGATACGTCGATGAAAGTTATAACTTCATTTCCAAGTCTTGGAGCTGGAGGAATAACTAAATTTACTGAATTCATTACATTATCTTGTTCTTGAGCTACCAATTCTTCATAAGATGATATTCTAGCCTTTGATTTAGCCTGCCTAGCTCGTGGTGCTGCTCTTATCCACTCTAACTCTTCACTTAACCTTCGTTTTTTTGCTTCTTCTACTTTTCCTTCAATTTCAAGTCTTTTTTGTTTTTGCTCTAACCATCCTGAGTAATTTCCTTTATAAGGAATACCTTCTCCTCGATCTAATTCTAAAATCCAGCCAGCAACTTCATCTAGAAAATACCTGTCATGAGTTATCGTTACTACAGTTCCAGAAAAATCATGAAGAAATCTTTGTAACCATGCAACTGATAAAGCATCAAGATGATTAGTTGGTTCATCTAATAATAAAAAATCTGGGCTCGATAATAACAGTTTTGCCAGAGCTACTCTTCGTTTTTCGCCTCCTGATAAATGATCTATATTTGCATCACCTGGAGGAAGACTAAGCGCATCCATTGCAATTTCAGCTTTTCTATCTAAATCCCATGCGTCAATGTTATCTATTTTTTCTTGGAGTTCACCTTGTTTAATGATAGCTTCATTCATTTCATCATCAGTTAAATTTTCAGAAAATTTAAGAGAAATTTCATTGAAATCATCAACTAGTTTTTTAGCTTCAGACATTCCTTCCATAACATTTTCATAAACATCTAAACTATTATTTAATTCTGGCTCTTGAGATAAATATCCAATTTTAATCCCATCAGATAATTTAGCTTCACCATTAAAATCTTTATCAATACCTGCCATTATTTTTAATAAAGTAGATTTACCTGCTCCATTTCCTCCCAACACTCCTATTTTAGCACCAGGTAAAAAAGAAAGGCTAATATCTTTAATTACTTGTTTGCCACCAGGATAAGTTTTACTTAATTTGTACATTGAAAAAATATATTGGGGATTATTCATTTACTTACCTCAAAATTGAAAAAAATTACATGTATTTTCTAACATAAAAAACTACCTTTAACTTATATTATTTAAATTAAAAAAATTATAGATTTAAACTTTTAACTTTAAATTATATAATAATTAAATGATTATGATTTTTCCAATATGGCTTGTAGCTATTGATTATTTATTTGGCTTTTTAATGTCCATATTTATCATCAAATTTATTCTGAATATATTATTACCTGAAGAGAGTGCTTTTTTTATACTTAGCCTACTCAAGAAAATTACTGAACCTATTATCAACTTTTCTAATAAATTAATACCATATTTTATTGTTAAACCAATTATTCCACTTTATATTGCATGGTTAATTTTTATGATTAGAATTTATATTCTACCCTTATTATTAGGATATTCATCAATCGGAAATTTTTCTTTTGTTTTTGAAAAAGATATTATATCTACACTAAACTCAACTGTCTTAAATATAGCATTATATTTAAACTATAGACTTTAATTTCTAATTAAATTGATTGTATAATCTTGCAATTATTAGATCAAGAGAACTTTGTTCTGTTTCAAAAGATGTTACAAATCTTATGACTAACATTTCTTCATTTATTTCACACCAAAGATTGGGGATGATATTTAATTTTATTATTATATCATATGTTGTTTTTTTGATTTTAAAAAAAACTTCATTACCTTGTGTTGGGTATAATAGTTGAAATTCATTTAACTTTGATAATTGTTCACTTAAGTAAGTAGCTTTATTATTTGCTGATTTTGCTAAATTAAGCCATAATCCATCTTTAAACCAAGCATTTAATTGAGCAGAAATAAATCTTGTTTTAGAAAATAAATGTCCTGTTTGTTTAATTTTATTTTTTGCTTCTTCAGCTAATTTAGTATTAAAGAAAATTATTACTTCAGCTGCCATAGCTCCATTTTTTGTAGCGCCTAATGATAAACAATCCACCCCTATTTTCCATGTGGCTTCAGCTGGAGTTAAATTATTCTCAGATGCTATCGCATTAGCAAACCTTGCTCCATCCATATGTAAAAATAACTCATGTCTTTTACATATACTACTTATCTTTTTGATCTCTTCTATAGTGTAGACCGTTCCATTTTCAGCTAATTGTGTGATAGAAACTCCATATGGCTTTGAATTTCTTTTACCTTTATAATTCAATAAATTTATTTTATTATTTAAAATGTCTGCATTTAACCTACCTGTTTCATGAGATATACTAATTAATTTTCCACCACTTGAGAAAAACTCTGGAGCACCACCTTCATCTTTATTAATATGTGATTCAGCGTGACATAAAAGGCTTCCATAAGAAGGAAGAAAACTAGTTAGGGCTAGTGAATTTGATGCCGTTCCAGACATCATTGGAATGATTTCTATCTCTTTCTTTTCAAAAACTTTACTAATATTCACCTTGCATTCTTGTGTAAAAATATCATTGCCATATGGTAAAGTTTTTATCTTTGATGCAACTATAATTGAATCTAATATTTCAGGAGCTATCCCAGAAACAGTGTCAGTACCCATTAAAATAATTTTTTTATCCATTAAAATAACTTTCTTTTTTTACCAAATATTTAATTCTTTTTTTAAAGTAATAATAACTTTCTTTTGCTTTGTCTTTTTATCTAAGATTACTAATACATTATCACCTTTATATAAATATCTTAATAAAATATCATTACCTGCACCTAGTGAGGTAGAAATTAATTGGGCATCATTTGGTTGTGAAAAATTAAATTTAACTAACTCTTCTGTTTTCTGATTAGCAGAATAACTCTTACTTTTGTTATTTTCCTCTATTTTTTTATAGTTTCTTGCTAAGCCTAAGAATAATACTATCAGTCCTATTATTATTAAAACACCTAAAATAATAGCAAAAAATTTTATAACCTTTATATTAGAAACTATTTGAGATTTTTTCTCTTCTTTTGGGTTAAATATATTAGACATGATAAATCCTATAAAAATTCAATTAGTTGTTAGAGACTTTGATATACCTACCAATAGACTTGATGTATGGGTTACAGAAGCTATTAAAGCAAGTTCAGTTTTAAAACAAGATTTAGATAGTAATAATTTATCATTATCCAGAAGTAGAGTAAAAAAATTAATTGAAAATAATAATTTACAAATTGACGGTTTAATAATAAATGACCCATCTCTTAAAATTAAAGATTATCAGTTAATTACAATAATTATCCCTATACCTGAAGACGCTATTCCCTTTCCTGAGAATATAGGGTTAGAAATATTTTATGAAGATAAATTTATAATAGTTTTAAATAAACAAGCTGGAATAGTAGTTCACCCGGCTCCTGGGTCACCTAATGGCACCTTAGTAAATGCTCTTCTTTTCCACTGTGGTGAATCACTTCAAGGTATTGGCGGCGTTAAAAGGCCTGGTATAGTTCATAGATTAGATAAAAACACAAGTGGCGTAATGGTAGTTGCTAAAACAGAATTATCCCATGCTAGGTTATGTGATACATTTATGGCGCATGATTTAGATAGAAGATATAATGCTGTTGTATGGAGACAGCCTCAAAACCATGGTCTTATAGAAAAACCAATTGGACGATCAATTTTTGATAGAAAAAAAATGGCTATATCAAATAAAGGAAAGATGGCTATTACAAAATGGAAAATATTAGATATGTACCCCCCTTTGGCTACTTTAATAGAATGCAAACTTGAAACAGGTAGAACTCATCAAATAAGAGTTCATTTTTCTGATTTGGGTCATAGTATTATTGGAGACCCGTTGTATGGCAAACCTCTATCACAAAAAAGAATGGTTGATAAAATTCATAAGCATAAAATTGCTTCTGCGCGTTTATTTAAACGCCAAGCATTGCATGCAACAAAGTTATCTTTTATACATCCAATAACAAAACAATATCTTGAATTTATTAGTCCTTTACCAAACGATATTAAACATTTAATAGAAGTTTTAAAAAATTAAAAAATTTATAAAAATGCTAAAATCTCTTTAAAATCATAAATAAAACCTTATATATATATTAAGGAGCTAAACAATGAGTAATTCAAAATCAATGAATATATCTATACTATCACCTGATAATAATCTTGGCAGATATCTAGACCAAATCAAAAAGTTTCCTATGCTGGAGCCTGAAGAAGAATATACATTAGCTAAAGATTGGTTATCTAAAAGCGATACTAAAGCTGCTCATAAACTTGTAACTAGTCATTTAAGGTTAGTTGCCAAAATAGCTATGGGATATAGAGGATATGGCCTTCCTGTTGCTGATTTAATTGCAGAAGGTAATATAGGAATGATGCATGCTGTTAAAAAATTTGACCCAGAAAGAGGGTTTAGACTTGCCACATATGCAATGTGGTGGATAAAAGCTGCTATTCAAGAATTTGTTTTACGAAGTTGGTCACAAGTAAAAATTGGAACAACAGCAAGTCAAAAAAAATTATTTTTTAATCTTCGGAAAATTAAAAGCAAGATTAATGCTCTAGAAGATGGAGACCTATCTCCTAATCAAGTCAATCACATAGCTAAAACTTTAGACGTCGCTGAAGAAGAAGTAGTTAATATGAATAGAAGAATGCTAGGAGGTGACTATTCATTAAATTCACGTATAAGTCGACATGATGGGGAAGAAGGTGAATGGCAAGATTTACTTGCTGATGGAAGAGATAGTCAAGAAGTGAAATTTGTTGAACAAGAAGAAAAAGACATACGAAAGAAAATGATGATCGAAGCCTTAGATTTATTAAAACCTAGAGAAAAGGATATAATAATAAAAAGAAGATTATCTGAAGCACCAAAAACTTTAGAAGACTTATCTCAAGAATACAAAGTCAGTAGAGAAAGAATAAGGCAAATCGAAACTAGAGCCTTTGAAAAACTTCAAGAAGCAATGAAATTTAAAGCGCATGAATTAAAATTGATTATAAAAAATTAAAGATTTAATTTACTTAATATCAAATGGGTTTTCTAAAACAATTGTATCAGATCTCTCTGGACTTGTAGAAACTAATATAATTTTACATTGAATCAACTCTTCTACTCTTTTTATATATAATTTAGCCTCATATGGAAGATTTTCTATATTTTGTATACCAACTATACTTCCTTTCCAACCTTTCATAACTTCATAAATAGGTTTAATTTTTGCTTGTTGAATAGATGAGGAAGGAAGGTAATCTATTCTTTTTGTTTCTATTTCATATCCAACACAGATTTTAATCTCTTTAAATCCATCTAAAACATCTAATTTAGTAAAAGCTATGCCATTAATACTAGATAAAGCTACTGCTTGTTTTACAAGAATGGCATCAAACCATCCACACCTTCTTTGTCTTCCAGTAACAGTTCCAAATTCATGTCCTTTCGCACCTAATCTATTACCATCAACTCCATTATCTTCTGTTGGGAAAGGTCCTGATCCAACTCGCGTCGTATAAGCTTTAGTTATCCCTATAGTATAATTCATAGCTGTTGGGCCAATTCCAGAACCAATACCAGCTTGGGAAGCAACAGTATTGCTACTCGTTACATAAGGGTATGTACCGTGATCTACATCTAAGAAAATACCTTGAGCACCTTCAAATAAAATATTTGATCCTGATGCATTATAATTATTTATTATTAACCAAGATGGTTGGATAAATTTAGTAATGATTTTTCCTAAATTCCATAATTCATTTATAACATCTTCATAATTTTGTTTTTTTTCGCCCATAGCATAAAGCCATATATTATGAAAATCATATATATTTTTTATTTTACTTTCAAATCCCTCTCTATCCAAAAAATCACATATTCTTATACCTCGTCTACCAACCTTATCTTCGTATGCAGGACCTATACCTCTTCCGGTAGTTCCAATTTTTTTTGAACCATTATTATTTTCTCTAATTTTATCAATTAACTGATGTACGGGCAAAATAAGAAAAGCATTATCAGAAATAATTAAGTTTTTTGGATTTATAATTATATTTTTTTCTTCTAATTCCTTTATTTCTTTAATCAAGTGAAATGGATCAACTACAACACCATTCCCTATTAACACAACAGTATTTTTTCTAACTATGCCACTAGGCAGGAGCGATAATTTAAAAACATTACCATCGATTACTAATGTATGTCCTGCATTATGACCACCTTGAAACCTTACTACCAAATCAGCTTTTTCAGAAAGCCAATCTACAATTTTACCTTTGCCTTCATCACCCCATTGAGTACCGACTACAATAACGTTGCTCATAAATAATCCTTAATTCTAAAGTTAATAAATTAAATTTTTAATTTGTTAATAGTTTTATTTTTCCAAATATATTTACATCCCATTTCAGTAGCTTCTTGATCTATATCAACATTAGAGTTGCTACCAAAGATTATATTATACCCTTTTTTGATAATTCCATCGGCAACACTTATATTTAAATAAGGAATATATACTAACTTATTATCATTTAGATCATGTGATGTATTATAAATTTTTTCTGTATAGATAGTGCACCCAGTTGCAGTTTCATCCGACATAGTTTGATAACGGCCACCTTTAGCTATTTCTCCCTTATAATTTTGAGAAAAAAATGTAAACGATAACCCTGTGTGATACTTAAAACCTCTATTTTCAAGAGGATCTATAGATATATTTACTAAAGAATTATTTTCTTTAATTATATTTGCAACATTTAATAAATAATCTCTTGCTTCAGCTAAAACTCCATCTAATTTTAAAACAGATAAAATTCTAAAGGAATGATCATAATTTCCTGCGGCATCCATAAATTTTGAAATTAATTCATAATTATTTATTCTTAATTTTTTTAGTGAATTCTTATCTTTTCTATCTATTGCTTCATTTACTTCTTCTTTTAAGGCAATTGGAATATTTATTAACAAATGATCTCTTAAAAGAGGTAAATTTAAATCAACAGTAATAGGTGAGATATTTATTGAGTTGAGAGCTTGTAAGCATACAAGAATTATTTCAGAATCTATAGTTTCAGATTGAATACCTATTAATTCTGCACCAACTTGAGTTTTCTGACGCTCCATATTAAAACTATCACCCTTAACCCTTAAAACATCTCCAGAATAAGACAGTCTCAATGGACGAGGTAGATGTAACATTCTCGTCGAAGCTATACGTGAGATTTGAGCGGTCATATCTGATCTAAGCGCCATCATTTTTTGAGATAAAGGATCCATAATTCTAAAAGTAGAATCTTTCAAAACACTACCTGGACCATCTGATAAAAGACTGTCTTCATACTCTACGAGTGGAGGTTTAATTCGTAAATAACCATAACTTGAAAAAATATCTAACAACTTTTCTATAGTTTTTGCTTGAATTTCAGCATGTGGATAAAGAACATCACTCAATCCTGCAGGCAACAATCCTTTTTGACTTATTAAAGTAGTCATAAAAACATAATCCTAATTATATAAAATTATATTTTATATAACAAAGTTTATTATGTATCTAATTATTTTTAACAAGATCCATAAGATAAATTAATTTATTCAAAATAAATTGAATTTACTCTTGCTACTTGAGGCAAAGATTTAATTTCTTTAACAATTTTATCATCAATCCCTCCGTCTATTTCAACTAATGCTATGGCTTCATCGCCAACATCACGTCGTCCTAAATGAAAAGATGCAATATTTATAGAATGTTTACCTAATGTATTTCCTAAATTGCCAATAAAACCAGGTCTATCGTGATTTCTAAGATATAGAGCACTTTTTGGAAAGTCAGATTCTATTGGTATACCTTGAATATTAATAATTCTAGGCATATTCCCTGCTATTAACGTTCCAGATATAGTTCTATCACCTTTATCATGTTTTATTGACAACTTTAAGAGAGTTTCATAATCGCATCGCCTTTCATGTTTTATAGTCGATAAATTAATACCTCTACTTGAAGCAATTGAAGATGAATTAATATTGTTAACTGCAGCTGATGTTGGCTCTAATATACCAACTAATGCGCTTGCTAACAAAGGTCCATCTTTAATATTTGAAGCTTTTCCTTCTAATTCTAATTTTATACTAGAAATTCCCTCTTGAGTAACTTGACCTATAAATGAACCCAGTAAATATGCTAATCTTATATATGGTTTTAGTATTGGAGCTTCTTCTGAAGAAACATTTGGAAAATTTATTGCATTTGTAACAGCTCCTGTATTAAGATAATCAGACATTTGTTGAGCTATTTGAATAGCAACATTTTCTTGAGCTTCAATTGTAGCTGATCCAAGGTGAGGTGTCGCAATGAGATTAGGCGCATCAAATAATATATTTGATGTAGCAGGCTCTTCAACAAAAACATCAAATGCTGCACCAGCTAAATGTCCAGTTTCTAAAGCTGCTCTACAAGCTATCTCATCAACCAAACCTCCTCTAGCACAATTAATTATGCGGGCTCCCTTCTTCATTCTGCTAATAGCATCAGCAGAAATAATATTTTTTGTATCTTCAGTCAAAGGCGTATGAAGAGAAATAATATCAGATTTTTTTAATAAAATATCTAATTCTACTTTTTCGACACCTATTTCTTTTGCTCTTTCTGGAGTAAGGAACGGATCAAAAGCTAAAACTTTCATTTTTAAACCTAAAGCCCTATCTGCTACTATAGAACCAATATTTCCACATCCTATTATACCAAGAATTTTTCCTGTTACTTCCATTCCATTAAATTTTGATTTTTCCCATTTTCCTTTTCTAGTAGAATCATCAGCTCTTGGTATCATCCTTACCAAAGACATTATAAGTGCAATAGAATGTTCAGCTGTTGTGACAGCATTGCCATAAGGAGTATTCATAATAATAACTCCACTTTTTGTAGCTGCATTTTTATCTATATTGTCAGTCCCAATTCCAGCGCGACCAACTATTTTTAAATTCACAGCTTTTTCAAAAACTTCTTGTGTCACTTTTGTAACAGATCTAATTGCTAAACCATCGTATTTGTGAATAACATTTAATAGCTCTGAGCTAGTAATTCCTGGCTTATAATCAGTATGGATGTTTTGTTTTTTAAAAATTTCAACAGCTGCTTCACTTAATTTATCACTTATTAATACCTTTGGCAAATCGTCCTCCGTCTACAAATATTTAATATTTAATTGTTTAATTGATTTCTCATAGGCCCAATCTAGCCATGGCAATAAAAATTTAATATCTTTACTTTCAATAGTTGGACCACCCCAAATTCTTAACCCAGGTGGAGCAGAACGATAACTTCCAATGTCGTATGCTACTTTTTCTGCTTCTAGTAATTTAACTATATTTTTTTCAACTATATTTTTAATCTCAAATGATTCATTTATTATCAACGGATCAACTAATTTAAGGCATATTGATGTTGAAGAAATTGTTCCAGGATTTTCTGCTAGAAAATCAATCCAATGAGTAGATTGAACCCACTCTTTAATATTATTTAAATTATTATTGGATCTAGTAATTAATTCTGACAGGCCACCGATATTTTTAGCCCAATTCAAAGTATCTAAGAAATCCTCTACGCAAATCATTGAAGGAGTATTTATAGTTGAACCAGAAAAAATATCTTCATTGAAAGTATTATTTTTTTTAAGTTGAAATAATTTAGGAATTGGCCATGGGGGATTGTATTTATTAATTCTTGCTACAGCTTTAGGTGATAAAATTAACATTCCGTGACCAGCTTCTCCTCCTAAACATTTTTGCCAAGAAAAGGTAGTTGCATCTAACTTTGACCAATCTAATTTCATTGCAAACGCTGCTGAAGTTGCATCACAAATTGTAATCCCATCTCTATTGGGATTTATCCAATCTGCATTAGGAACGCACACACCTGCGGTTGTTCCATTCCAATTAAAAACTATGTCTCCGTTATAATTTTCCTTTGATAAGCCTGGTAAAAGTCCATATTTCACTTCTGAAATAACAACATCTTTTAACTTTAATTGTGACTGAATATCATTTGCCCAATCCGAACTAAACCTATCCCACACAAGCATATTAATAGGTCTTGTCCCAAGAAGATTCCACATAGCTATTTCAATGGCACCAGTATCAGATCCAGGCACAATGCCAACAAAATAGTTGTCTGGTATTTCTAGAATTTTTTTTGTTAATTCAATAACTGCATTTAATTTATTTTTAGCAATTTGATGTCTATGAGACCTAGCAGTAGTAGAATGTTCTAATGAATTTATAGACCAGTTTGGTCTTTTAGCGCATGGCCCAGATGAAAATTCAGGACGAGATGGCTTGACTAATGGTCTGGTCATATTAACCTCATAAAAATGTTACTGCTTGTTGGGAAGCAATCACCCAATCGAATGAATATACTTATTTAATTTGATGTCAATACTCTTTTTAAATATATTACAAATAAAAGATTACATAATAGGATTAATTAAATGTTAAAATTATATGACTTATGCGGGAAAAATAACATTAGATTTAGCCCTCCTTGCTGGACTATTAAATTATGCCTTATGTATAAAGATATTTCTTTTGAAACTATTCCTGTAGGGTTTTCAGAAAAATATAAAATAGCTTTTACAAATCAAAATCTTGTACCCATATTAAAAACTAATGATCACTTTGTTTGTGATTCTTGGGATATTATAAATTGGTTAGAACAAAATTATAGTCAAAACCCATTGTTTCTTAATTCTTCTAATAAAACCTTTTCTTACTTCCTTTATCATTGGACATCTAAAGAATTACTTCCTGTATTGTTTAAAGTATTAGCAAATGAAATTCCTAAGATTTTAGACGGTAAAGATCTAGAATATTTTATTAAAACAAGAGAGGAAAAAATTAAAGGGCCCTTATCAAAACTAAAACCATTAGCCCCTGCAGCTACTATTAATTTTAGAAAATTAGTAAACCCAATTAGAAAAATCATTAAAGAAAATAATTATATTTCTGGTAAAAAACCAGGCCTAGAAGATTTTATTTTCTTTGGAAACTTGAAATGGGTACAAAGTTGTAATAACTATCCACTTTTAGAAGATGATGATTTAATAAAAAAATGGTTTAGTGAAATTCATAAAATTTATAATTTTAATTATGATTAATAGAATGACAGTGATTTATTGGACCATTTCCATGTCCTAAACATGGTGCCGATTTGATTGCCATTTGGACATAATCATGAGCTTTTTCAAAAGCTTCTTTTATTTCCAGAAGTTGAGCTAAGCTTGTTGCTAAGACTGAAGACATAGTGCAACCAGTACCATGTGTGTGTTTTGTCTTGATTTTTTTTGATTTCTTACTGTAACAATAGTTTTCTCCAACTAATATATCAGTTACAACATCTCCGTATATATGGCCACCTTTTAACAAAACATGACTAGCACCCATGGTTAAAATTTTTTTTCCTGCTTTTTCCATATCACATATATTTTTAATTTTCATTCCGGTTAATATTTCTGCTTCAGGAATGTTAGGAGTCAAAATTGGATTACATTTAGTTATAAATAGTTTCAGGGCGTTAATAGCTTCATTTTTTAATAATTTATGTCCACCTTTGGCAACCATTACAGGGTCTAAAACAATTTGAATTCTATTGTTATTTATTACATTATTTCTATTTAAACTTTCATATATAGCAGATATCAAATTTGAATTATGCATCATGCCTATTTTAATAGAATCTACGTTAATATCTGAAAGACATGAATCAATTTGTTCTTGAACAATATTAACTGGTATGTCAAATATATTAGAAACACCTAACGTATTTTGCACGGTTAATGCCGTGATTGCAGTCATGCCATAAGCACCAAGACTAGTTACAGTTTTTAAGTCTGCTTGAATACCAGCTCCCCCACTAGGATCAGAGCCGGCAATAATAAGAACAGTCCCAGATATTTTATTTATCTTTTTCAAAAT
>Ga0209403_10002628_pt1 | contig 21196 bp, 15 predicted proteins | sample ArcticOcean_MG_C_8_FD_187440 | JGI IMG/M metagenome (GOLD analysis project Ga0209403, IMG submission 187440) | Marine microbial communities from western Arctic Ocean - ArcticOcean_MG_CB11_86 (SPAdes) (version 2) | ecosystem: Environmental > Aquatic > Marine > Oceanic | place: Arctic Ocean... | reverse complement strand
GCCTCTATTCATACCTATATCCCTGAATCCCCATCATTCTGGCACGGTGTAACGGTGAGGCATCTGTTGACGCATACCTCCGGCATCACAAATTACACCGGCAAACCTGGCTTCGAGTTGTCACGCCGGCTGAACAGATCCGGTTTCGTACATAAATTATCTGCCTACTCGCTTGATTTTCCGCCTGGTGAGCGCTGGATATACAGCAATTCCGGCTATAATCTGCTCGGGCATATTATTGAGCAAGCGAGCGGGATGTTCTACTGGTCTTTTTTAAAGGCGCGAATTTTTGATCCGCTTGGTATGGGTTCCACCCGTGATCCGGATTTAGTCGATGTCTTTCCTCATCGTGTAACGGGATATGAATGGTATGATGAGGCGCTTCAGGGCCGCGATTATGAACTGACGGATCTGTTTGCAGCCGGGGCGATTGTGTCCACAGCATCTGACCTCGTTAACTGGAATACGGCACTTTCTTCGACTGATTTCCTTACGGCGGACAGTATGACAGAAATGTGGACACCGGCCCGTTTAAATAACGGCCAGGTGTATCCTTATGGGTTTGGATGGAATATTGAAGAGATCCGTGGTATAAGACGGTTACGCCACAATGGCCAAACTGCTGGTTTTTCGGCTAACTTCACGCATTATCCGGATTTTAATCTGACCATTATTATCCTGTGTAACCTCGGAACCATTAACCTTGCGGCCAGGATAGCAAATGGCCTGGCGAGACTTTATTTACCTGAGTTCTCTCTCTCTCGAGCCGCCTCGAAATCCGATTCAAGACCGTTGATCACACAACGGATTAAAACAGTTGTTCAAGACCGTCTTGACGGACGTATTTCTTTAGGAGAGTTTACCACAGAGGCCCGATCTGTTTTGGTCGCCCGCCATACCGAGATCACGTATCAACGTATCGCCGCCTATGGCCCATTGTCAAAATTTGATTTGATTTCAGAGCAAGAAGGCGCTCAAGGTCAACGTTTCTATTACAGAGCAGCAATTGGTAAGCGTCTGGTGCTCTTCCGAATAGATGTTTCCGAGGCCAATCTTATTACCTCTTTGACTATCGAGGAAGAGGAATGATATGAAGTTTGTAAATTAGAATAAGGATTCTATTATGCTAAGTATTGAAGAGCAGCAGCAATATCGTGAAGAAGCATATCTCATTTTTCCCGGGTTGATCTCAGGGGAATCACTACAACGGTATAAAGGGCTCATGGATGATCTGGTTGGGCGGGCCAGGGCGATGAAGACCAATGAGGGCAGCTTAGCCTTGCAACCTGACGAGCAGGGTGATTTAATCCCCGGGCGTCTATTTAAAGTTCAAGGTGTTTGTGTCGAAGAACCAGGCCTTCTGGATTTAGCCCGGGAGCCTGCGATCGTGTCCCGTGTGACGGATATAATCGGCTCCTCATTGCATATGTTCGGGTCGAAATTTTTCCCCATGTTACCTCAGGGAGGCACCTCCACAGGCTGGCATCAGGATAACCATTATTTTGGGACCCGTTCTCATCAGGTGGTCAGCTGTGGGATTTATCTGGAAAATACCGACCGATCAAATGCCTGCCTGCGTGTTCTGCCACGGAGCCATGCCACGGGTGAATTAGTTGCCCATGAAGGCGGCAAGGGCACATTCGCTCATGGGAACTGGACTGAAGTAGATGAATCACAAGCCACCTTCGTTGAATGTCCTGCCGGAACAGTGGTTCTATTCTCCGCTAATCTGCTGCACGGGGCAGCCACGAATACCAGCGATAGATCCCGCTACAGTACCGCCTGGCACTATATTCCGGCAGATCTCGATCTGGAACAATTTCCCTTTGGCACGTATAAGGATAGGCATGTCATTGTCTGATTTCCTGATGGCCCGATTGTGTTGCCTTACTATGATTGGATCATCAGAATACTTGATCAGCACAGCGATGCGCATGGCTTGCGGTACTTCACGCAAGCGAGCTACCGGGGAACCGAAGCATGTTGCGAGGTATCTTCATTAGCTCCTGCCAGTATTACGGGTCCATCACTTCACCAAGCAGACCATGAATCAATTTATCCTCGGCGGCCCTCTAACCGGTAAAACCCAACGGCTGGTCCAAAAGTATCTGGACGCTCCACCGGCCACTGGGGTCCTATGCCTGTCGTTTTTTGAGACTAATGTAGAGGATATCCAAAACCGGATTGAACGGGTTACTGGTACTTCTCCGCCTTGGGTGATTACTATGCAGCGATTCATATTCTGGCTACTGAGAGAATATGAAACCGAAGCTGATTTATCTGGAAATACAGAAGTGATCAGTGCTTTGGCGCGATCCTTGATTATACGTCAGGCATGGCATACGGTCGGAGGTGTTCTGTGGAAACGTTATCGTGAAACCCCAGGAGGCACCGAAGAAATAAGTCGGGCCATCAACTGGCTATCCACTAATCGCAAGTGTTTTACCATACAGAACGGGGAAATGGGAGACCATGACTTAGCTCAAGTCTATACAGCGTATGTCGACATTTGCAACAAACACCAAATATTAACATTTCAAGAATCGGGTTTAAGGGCATTGCAATTTTTATCAAATGAACAAATCTCCAGCGATCTATGTAGAAGATTTCCGATCATCATGGTCGACGATTTACATCAGGCCAGACCTGATCAGCTGGCCTGGATAGAAGCTTTATGCTCACGGGACGTCACGTTAGTAGCCACTGCATGGTTGGGTGTGCATTCTTATGATCCGGGGTTGGCTCAGGTCCGGAAAACGATAGAGCGCATAGAAGGTTCAACAGAATACCTTACTGAATCCGCCCAAGGTGTTAACCCCTGTATCTATCAACTTATTTCCCGTCTGGATTCTCCTTCCGGCGCGACTGTTCAAGGCCTGCCAATAAGTTTGCTCACAAGCGAAACGGTAGAAGATGAAACAAGGGCCGTGGCTCATGCCATCATTCAGACATTACAAACTGATCGCACCATCGGACCCGGAGATATGCTGATCATCTGTATGGATACGGTGCAAATTCGTTTTATGCAGCGTCATCTTGAGCGAGCAAATGTGCGAGCGACCGGTGCGGTCTCGTCGACGCGCCTTAATCCTTTTATTCGTGCGGGGACGCTCATTGCCCAGTGGTATGCCCGCGGCCCAAGGTATACGGTTTTAAATCGCTTGCTTCACTTGCCTCTATTTACGATCGACCCCTTGGATCTGGGCGCACTCGAAGCCCAAGCCAAAACGAATAGTCAGTCTATTTTGGAAATCAGCGAGGTGGACTACCCTGATACGCTTAGACATCCTGAAGAAACCGCAAGTATGATGACGCGGATCCGACAGGCCCTTGCCTATAGGGGGCAGGGCATTTCATTTGCGGACCTGATTACTCAGGCCATAGAATCGCTGGACGATGGGAGAAGTATAAAGACGATATCTCTTTTCGACGCAGAACAATGGCGGGAGGGCTTTACAGATTGGATTAAACAGATTCAAAGCCTCGAGGCGATGGCTGCTAAGCTGCATATGCGTTCCAGAGAAGTTTTACCGCTGATCGAGCGATTGGTAGATCAGATAGAGGATCCCCTTTTACCAGATTGTGTGTACCTGACAGATGGGCAAGGCGTTGAAGGTATCAGACGCCGGATCGTTTATCTCATGGGCGTCTCAGAAAATGTAATTCCTCGTCTCGAAAGTCCCTTGAAAATTGTTGAGGAAGCCGATCTGGCTGCTTTATTTACAGACCAGCGTCCGGTTGTATTACCGGCCCATCGTGATCAGGAAGCCTGGATTGAGCGGGAAACCCGACGATTGGCCGTCCTCATGAGCAGAGCGTCAGAGCAGTTGACGTTGTCTATCAGTCGATATACGGCAACGGGCGATGCCCAATTGCCTTCTCCTTTTTTTGATCCCTTATTAGGTAAAGAAGGGGAGATTGATCAGTCCGGTCGGATAAGCATTTCATCCCCTTCTTGCTGGACGAGCGTCGAGGCCCCTCGTGCTGAGGTTGGGGGTATTTTACATGAAAAAACGATGCCTGTTTCGGCATATGATGAACCCTATGGTCCTGAGCACGTCGTAAAGTCACCGATCTATTCAGCCTCACAGATCAGAACCTATCTGCGCTGCCCACTGCAGTTTTTTTATGACCGTGTTTTGCATCTTGACAGCGATGAGAGCCCCGGTGCCATGAAACGAGGCGCGCTGTTGCACCTGATCCTCTGTGTGGTGCTTGGAGATGGCTCACCTTCAGAAATCGATCTGCGGAGCAAGCCGCGATCGCCCTGGTTGGATGATGTAGACCTATTGACACAACGTGGTCTTGCCGCCCTGGAGGCTGCCTGGAAAGGAGAATCCACAGATTTGCCAGGTGGAGGGCGATTTGTTGGAGAGGAACCCTGGGCAGATCAATTTGGTCCGGCACTTCAGCGGGACGCCGTCGGTCTGTGGGCCCGGGAGGTGCTAAGCCGATGGGCGGACTTTGAAGTAAACGGTCGCCCTGACCGGGCGCAACGTCGCCCTATTCTGTTGGAAATGCCCTTCAGATATTCCATTGATGAGTATTTGATGATCGGCCGCATTGACCGGATCGACGAAGTGCGTATAGACGGTAAGGTTGTGTATGATGTGATCGATTACAAGACCGGGGCGGCTGGTGCCGTGTCCCTCTCTGCCCAGATCAATAAATTTCTACCTCAAAAAGCGGGTGGCCAGGCGACAGACTATCAACTCCCCATCTATGCGCTGGCGTTGCAACAAGGGATAGGCGGACTTGCGGTAATCCCTCAATATCTGACGTATATTAACCTGGATCGCCTGGAAAAAACCGCCCGGGAAAAATTCAAGATGGAGGCCTCACGATCGGTACAATTGCTGGACGGAGATATGGTGGATACGCGCATGGGCGTGGTACCGGCTTCGTTTCTGGATGAGGAAATCTATGATGGTATACGCACGACTTTGCAAGCGATGTCCTCAAGTCCTTATCCGGCCGTTACTGGGTTCCATTGTAAATTCTGTGGTTTTCAGACCGCGTGTAGTCGTGGTCTGACGTATATCGGGAATGAGTGAGGTTGCTTCTCAATGTTTTCTCCTAACGAAGACCAACGCCGTGCTATTCAGGCACCATCTGATCAGCCGGTCCGTATTGTAGCTGGTGCTGGTACGGGTAAAACCGAGGTTATTTCTCAGCGTTTCGTTCATTTATTAACCCATGGCGATCTCCGCCCGGACCAGATCCTCGTGCTCACGTTCAGTGAGAAGGCCGCTGCCGAGATGCGTGCCCGGATCTTCCGTGCGGTATCTTCGGCCGAGTTGGGTTACCACCGAATCGACCTGGCCAATGCACCCATTAGCACATTTCACTCATTCGGGGCCAGACTTTTAAGGGATAACAGCCTGCAGGCCGGGATCGATACAGGGAAACCATTTTTAACAGAGGCAGATACCACCCTTATCATCGATACCGCCGTGATGGCCTTCCTTGATCATGATTATGAGAAGGCGTATACGTTCAATCCGTTAGAAAAAGACGTATACACGTGGGAAGACGGTGGACCGATTCGAACGGCGGTATCCATTATTGACCAGTTACGAAATCAAGCGGCTCATACCAAAGAATTCACCCGTCAATGGAAGGCCCTGGAAGAGCTGTCGGACCGACACGCTGTGCTGGCTCCCCTGGTGGGACATATATATCATGCGTATCAGGCCATGCTCGCTACCCGCGGCCAACTGGATTTTGATCGTTTGATTATGGGGGCCGTGGAATTGCTGGAAGGGGAACCAGGGTTGAGGCGCCGTATTCATACCACCTTCCGGGCTATTCTGGTGGATGAATACCAGGATACCAACTACGCTCAGGAACGCCTGCTTCGGGCTGTCGCACGTAAGGGGAGGACCAATGTGACCGTGGTAGGCGATCCTCGGCAGGCTATTTATGTGTGGCGGGAAGCGCGGGTAGAGAACATTGCTGGATTTCCAGGCGCCGGGCGTTCCCGTATTGAAGCCCCCCTCTCAAAAAACTGGCGTTCGGTTAAACCCATTCTATCTGTCGCTAATAAGTCTATTGAGGGCTATGACTTTGGTGATCCAACCGAGTTTGAGGCGGATCGTATCCTGGAGCCTGCCCGGCCTGAAACCTCGTCAGACCAACCGGTGGTTACCTTACAGGTATTCAACACACGGGAAGCCGAAGCAGAAGCCGTTGCTAAATGGTTGGGCCACTTTCATGATACCGGTCTTCCTTTTCGGGATATGGCGATCTTAATTCGAGCCCGCACCTACCTGGGGGTGTATCTGGAAGCGATGGATCGGGCAGGTATACCGTACGATGTATCTGCTGGTGATGCCTTTTATACGCGACCGGAAATTATGGACGTTGTTCATCTTCTACGCCTCTGCATAGACCCGATGGATCGGTTAGCACTGGTGGTCACGCTGGTCAGCCCAGTCGTTGGTTTGTCCCAGGGAGAAGTCGCCCGGTTAGACCAGGCGGATGATGAGGCGGATCTGTTCTGGCAAGTGATCCACAACCCGGTCGCCTACGATGTGGAAGAAAGTGTTATACCTCGCCTTCAACAGTTTGTCCATTTCTGGAAAGAGGCTCAGCGGCAACGCTGGCTCCGATCTCCTTCCTCTTTTACCGCCTGGGTGTTGGAAGCCAGCGGACTGGAACGGTACATCGCCGGCCTTAAAGATCTTTCCAGCGGACGGGCGCTTCATAAATTGCTGGCTGTTGTGCATACATATGACACTGAAAACCCGGGTGATGCCCTCGAAGATCTGGTGGCCTATCTTCGTCAATTGGTTAAAGCTGAACCTGGTGAAAAAACGCCGGAATTGACGAGTGATGCCAACGCAGTGGCCGTCATGACCACCCATGCCAGTAAAGGTCTGGAATTCCCGGTGGTCCTTGCCGTTGATAACCGGCAACGGGTATCCCCAACCAAGCAAAAATCTCCTTTTCATGAACCCGGGGTCGGTCTTGTTTTTCCCGAAGATGATGACCAGGATGTACACTATGTAACTCGAATGCGTCATTTGAGAAATGAAGCCCGCTGTCTCTGGTATGTCGCCCTGACGCGTGCGAAAAATCAAATGGTGGTTACGGCAGTGTCTCCTGATGGTCCGGAGGATGGCGAGCTCTTTAAACCCGTACGCACGCTATTCCAGGAATTATGGAATCGGGAGGTTGTTCAACCCACAGGTCAGGTGGAACGGATCATTCAGAAAGTAGAAAGTTAGAAAGTGGGAAAGTGGGACGTATAAATTCTCCGTGTTTTTATTTGGAAAAAACTTTCTAATATAACCATGATGATATAAATTCATCTCACTCTCTCACTCTCTCACTCTCTCACTCTCTCACTCTCTCACTCTCTCACTCTCTCACTTTTCTTAAGCCATGCCTAACCGTATCAAAGTCCTCTCAGAAGACCTTGCGAATAAAATTGCTGCAGGCGAAGTGGTCGAGCGTCCAGCCTCTGTCGTTAAAGAATTGCTTGAAAATGCGATCGATGCGGAGAGTTCACGGATCACCGTCGAGATCAAATCCGGAGGTAAACAGCTGATCCGGGTCATAGACAATGGCATGGGTATGTCCCGTGAAGATGCTGTCTTGGCTTTTGATCGGCACGCCACGAGCAAAATATCCGGTGTCGATGACCTGTATAAAATAGGTACGTTCGGATTTCGAGGCGAGGCCTTGCCGAGTATTGCGTCTGTTTCAAAAGTGGATCTGACCACCAATACCCCTGATGGGGTGGCGGGCACGCGTATTCGCATAGACGGAGGTGTTGTAAAAAGTGTGGAGGATGTAGGCCGCGCTGCCGGTACGACCATTTCGATCTCACATCTTTTTTACAATCTGCCTGCCCGCCGAAAGTTTCTGCGAGGCACAGACACCGAACAACGCCATGTCGCGAATATCATAACCACCACAGCTATGGCCTATCCGGAGATTGCGTTTTCATTAACGGTAGATGGTCGAGAGGCGATTTCTTTACCCTCGGTTACCAACACCCATGCGCGATCACAAGCGATTATCGGTGAGACGCTGATGAATCAGATGATTCCCGTTACCTTTGAAGACGATTTTGTCCGGATCTCCGGTTTCATCAGTCGTCCAGAGGCGGCGAGGATTGCTCGGACCCATCAGCATATGTTTATTAATCTTCGTCCCATCACCAGTCGTCTTCTGAATCATGCTGTATACGAAGGATTCGGATCTATACTACCGAAGGATCGGTATCCGTTTACGATTATTTTTCTTACGATTGATTTGGATCAGGTAGATGTAAATGTGCACCCGACCAAACGTGAAATTCGGTTTTCCAACGATTCATTCGTCTATGAAAGAATGATGCGGGCTGTCCGCCTGGCCCTGCAAGCATCCGACGTGATGCCAAAGTTCGAGACCGATGCATCCATTATATCCGGCATGACCCCGGCCTCGACATCGACACCAGGTGGGTTTTCTTCATCCACACCTGATGGTTTGATTAAGAAGAAGAGCCAGATTGATCTATTTACGGCCATGAGCCAGGTCCCCGATGAGTCCTCAAAAACCTGGGAATATTCACCTGGCGATTCACACAGCCAACCTGAAGGATCTGAAGGCGAGGTCTTGGCCCCCGCTGGGGAAAATACGCAAACGACCGATGCCGACATGATTTCTCTGTGGCAACTGCATAATGCATACGTTTTTGCACAGATTAAGGGGGGGCTGGTCATGGTGGATCAGCACGCCGCCCATGAACGTATTTTGTACGAGAAGGCCCTCGCCACTATGTCGGAAGAATCGGGCCAGGCCCAGCAATTGCTCTTTCCCGTGACTATGGATTTGATGATGCCTCAATTTGCCCTCGTCGAGGAACACCTGGATCTATTTAATAAATTGGGATTCAGCCTCAAGATATTCGGTGGGCAGACCGTCGTGGTGGATGCGGTATCCAGTTTGGCGAGAAAGGGTAGCGAAGAGGCGTTACTACAGAATATGATTGAGCAGTTACAGGATCTACCCGTTGCCGATCTAAATCCGGCAGAGCGTATCGCCATGGCTTTTTCCCACAAGGGTGGCATTACCAAAGGCATATCCCTGTCACAGCAGGAGATGAATGCCTTGATCAACGATCTGTTTGCCACAACGAATCCCTATGTCAGTCCGTCCGGCCACCCGATTGTCGTCCGCACGCCGCTCGAAGATATTGAACGAAAATTTAATAACCGCTGATAGAATCATCCGACCCGTATTTTATCTTTTCAAGCCTACAGGAGTAATGCTATGTCCGAACCATTAATATATCTCAACGGTCGCATGGTACCCGAGTCGGAAGCGGGGCTCAAAGTATATGATGCGGGCATTGTTCTGGGCGCAACCACGACGGAGATGACCCGGACGTTCGGCCGTACTTTATTTAGATTGGACGACCATCTGGTACGGTTGTACCGGTCGTTGAAATATATGGATATAGACCCGAAGTTAAGTCCGGAAGACATGGGTGAGGTCTCCAATAACCTGGTTACCCACAATACGCAGTTTCTTGCACCGGATCAGGAGTTGGGCCTCATTCATTTTATCACGCCAGGTGAATTCAAGGTATATGCCGGGTCTGCTGCCGGCCAGGCAGAAGCCCCTTCCCCCACGGTTTGCATACATACATTTCCCCTGCCTCTCTACCTCTGGGCTGATTTTTATCGCACGGGTATCCATGTGGTGACACCCTCCACGCGTCATGTGCCCCCGCAATGCGTGGACCCGAAGATGAAAAACCGAAGTCGCATGCATTGGTATCTGGCGGACCGCGAGACCCATCTGGTCGATCCCCTGGCGATTACACTGCTGCTGGATCTGGACGGTAATATCACGGAGACGGGTGGGGCTAATTTTCTGATTGTACAGGATGGTGCTGTGGTATCGCCTACGCTGCGGAACATTTTACCCGGGATCAGTCGCCAGGTGGTCATGGAACTGTGTGAGGGGTTAGACCTTCCATTTATTGAACGGGATCTACAGGTTCATGACGTCGTCAACGCTGAGGAAGCGTTTCTGTCGACCACGCCTTACTGCATGGCACCTTGTACGAAGATCAATGGTATTTCCATCTCCGATGGGACCCCTGGCCCCATATTTCAGAAATTAATGAATGCCTGGAGTAAATTAGTAGAGCTGGATATTATCGCGCAGGTGTTGGCATCAAAATCGGGCGCGTGATCTCGGTTATATGCGGATGATGCCAGATGGTTGTCGTGGTAACCGCTTGTTGGCCAATTGAAAAACACTGACATTTCAAATTTACTTGATAAATTATTTCATAATATTCAAGATAAGACACTGATATTTTAAATAAGACTGTTCAATAATTTCGAGGGTGTAATGAAAACAGCTGCCTGTTCGCATTGCGGCAGTCACGATATTTATCATTCAAGCCACCACAGGCGAGAACGGATAATGAAGTGGCTGCATCCGGGACGGTCATTATATCATTGCCATAGTTGTGGTCGTCATTTTTGGTTACGAAGGTCTGATGAAGTCCCTACGCCCCCGTATGGGCTGGAAGACCATCCGTCGAATAACACCGATCTTGACGAGGCAGACCATGGTAATCCTATCGGTTTATATTGCCCCTCATGCGGCGTACCAAAAACGTGGATGGGGATTTGGTGGGATGATCTATGGACCTCTTTCCGAGGGCATAATAAACTTTACAAATGCCGGAGTTGTGATATGGTTTTTTCACCACCGCCCTAAATCAGGGCGTGGGAATAAGCGCATATACGGTCAAAGTATATAATCTAACCATACTTTCATGCTATGTGATACTTCTTCAGCATCCGCTCTCTCGCTCCCATCTGTCCCAAATGTACCTGTAATAATTATTCGACTTCCGCGCGGGACATATACCGGTTCATGGAAGTCATATCGTATCGGCCAGCCCTGGTCATAAATAGCAATACGCAACAGATCAATCTCTTCGCTATCCGGCGTCTTAACTTCTATCCGAACCGATCTCCCTGTGCTGGTCATGACGGGCATAATACCATTCAAGGTGATATCGCGGGAGAAGGTTTGTTCTAAACGGATGATATCCGTTTTGGCCTGAATCTCTTGTGTTTTTTGTAAGACCAGGGTCCGGATCGTCTTGGTGGGCGCCCGGGGAGCGAAATACAAGCCGAGTGTGCTCTGGTCGGATCGCACTACGCCTTCATCCCGCCACGTTTTACGATAATGTATCCGTAACGTCAATTGAGCATCCGCAGGTAAACGATAGGCCGATTCTTCGGCTATTGTGCCCATTTGGCCTGGAATCCATACGCCTAAAATTTGATCCGCGGGTATATCCATCTCCGTTTCGGGCCCCATCGTCTCGGATGTACCTTTTGCCAGATATAAGATGGCGTTATGTACCATACCCGGGTAGCCCGGTTTCAGATCCATAGCGGTCAACCACTGATCTTCCGTCAATCCGGTAGGTAGTATGATATCCACCGTTTTGTCGCCGATATCTGCCTCAACTTGCACCGATGTCGGCATAGGCAGCAGCAGGTCCGGCGTTCCTAATGTCCACTCTGGGGCGTTCATGGGGGGATAGGCGCGGCCGTTTTGTGTTCCTTCGGGCGTTCCACCACTTGTCCAATCAACAATCATATCCAACTGTCGCGGCGTCATACGCTGGCTATGTGTAAATACCCCAAAACTTTCATCATCATGCCAGGGATGCATACTATCGGCCAGCAGTTGTTCTTTGATGGATTCCGCCCAGGGATAGGCCTCTTTATACGTCATTAAGGACATCGGGGCGATGCCTTCAGAAACGTGACATCCGCCACAGTAAAATTGAAAAAGAGGTTGAATCTGCTGATAATACGTATATTTAGACGTGACTGGCTTATGAGCCTGCAGTCCTTCCGGAGCAGCAGAGAAGCCTATCGCGGAGATTAAAAGACCAATGAAATACATTTTCTTTTTGAACATTTTTACCCCCCACCCAGTATTACTCTTCGACTGCAACGGCATACACCTGAGAACTCCCTGATACATCTGACGTATACGCCACCCATTTTTCGGTCGGACTGTAGGAGGGATGCGGGTGTGTCCATTGGGGACCGTATACCGTATCCACTTTCATTTCCATCCAACTGAGCGATTTTTCTTTTTCATCAGCCAATGCCGCTTGCCAGTCATCAGCCAATGCATACCGGTCTTTCTGCCATTGGCTGCCGTTGCATGAGCTGTTCGGATAACATAGCGTTCGCCGTTCACCAGTCTTGACATCCACCAGTTGGAGGCCCAGATCTGGATGGACGGTATCACACAATACGGTATTCCCCGCTCTGTTTGATGCGATGTGCCAGGCATTGAAGTTCGAGATGGTGGTGATCGCCCGGTCGGCCATATTCATCCGTTTAAGGGCATAGGGCCATACGACAAAAATCAAGTCCATATGACCTGAAAATGTCTCATGAACAATGAATTCATCGTTTTCATGATCATATAAGCAGGTGTTCTCCGTGCCATCCCGCAGGATAGTCCACATGCGTGGGGCCGGGTCCTGGGCGTACTCAATCAAGTTCGGATCGGTAGGATGGAATTGCGGATGGATGATCGTCCGAGGGCATTCGAATATAGGTTCACCACCGGAACCATCGACCCGGGTTATTGTTATGTACGAATGGGCCCCTCGTTTCATGGCGGCGACCAGGGCGGTTCTATCCGCGCTGAGGGATAATTCTCCCAGCTGTCCATCCATGTATTGGGCGAGGGTACGGGTTGCCAGCGTTTGCAGATGTACGGCTTTCACCTTATCGCTGGCCGTATAGAGTAATTCCAGCCCGTCCGGCGATATTATACCGGAATATCCATGAATGCCCGGCTCATCCGTAAGCTGTATAATATCACCATCTGGAAATTCAGTTTTAAAATAATTTGTCTCACCGGATCGGTACGACGCAAAGACGATGGCTTGCTCATCCGGTGTAAAGGACGAGGTCAGAAAATACAGGTTATGGTTGATGGATGGGTGGTCGGTTAGCTGAATAACCCGGGCCCCGGTCCTGTCATCTGATAACGAGCGGGATTCGGATGGAAATACGGCACCTTTTGCATAGGTTGACATGGGAGAGCCTGTTTGAATGATGAATGATGAATGAAAATCGGAAATAATATAAAAGGGTTTTTAGCATAGTACACGACAAAAAAAATATTGTCATCTCGACCGAACGCAGTGAGCGGAGAGAACTAGCAAATAGTCGACTTGTAGTAGATCCCTCGGCTACACTCGGGATGACAGAAAGGATGCAATTCCATGCTTGTCGTGTACTATGGGGGTTAGTCTTACTCCAATCCAACCTACACAAATCATCATTCTACAATTGCATTTTTGACCCATTCAAGGTTTTTCTTCGGCATGATACCATAATTGTAAAAACAATAGCCGGCGACGTGCTGTTCTGCCGCAGCTTGTGTTGTACGAATCAAGGTCGCCTCATCAGGGGAAGCTGGTGGATAGGCTTGCAGGCCGACGACGATTTTCTCTGGGGGAACACCGTCTGATTTCAGTTTTGAAATTTGGTTTCGTAACTGATCCGGTGAGGGCGTATATCCTAAGATGACGACCCGGTCGACTATCTCGGCTATTTCTTTGTAGCGCATCCCACCAACATAATAGTCGCCCATCAGATAATAGTATATCGGTACCTGCACGGACGCGATCATCCGGCGTGTAAAATCGGTTACAGTATCTGCCCGTAGATCGATGAACGCGGCCAACTCGGCATTCGCCGCGACAAATTCTGCCAGAGGTTGACGGTCTGGTATCCCTTCTTCACAAAATAGATCAAGCTTCGTCTGTATGGTTCGACGCAGATGGTCGAAGTCCAAACCGTGTGCCTTCGTTCGCTTTTTACAGTGATCACAGAAGCAGAGAGAGAAGAGGCAGGACTCGACAGGGCCGGGTGGAATACCTACTTTTTCATGGTAGTGTCCTTGCATATGCCCCTGAAAGTTAAGTGATTCCAACTCCATGATTTTTACAGGATAGTTGGTTGTCAGGTCGAGCGCCAGTGCGATCATATAGCCCTGAACCGCCGGGCTACTGGCGCATAAAACATGTCTCATCACATCTCCGAACGCGTTGACCTGCGCATGATCAGGGTATTGCGTTGCGAGATACGAGTTATGCAGACAGACCGTCCAGGAAGCCAGGGTCAGGTCATGTTTTAAACAGGCATCCCCAATTTCCCTCAGTGGATCGTTTTCGCGGACGGTCGGACTCATATGTGGCTTAATAGGCGTATCCGCATAGGAATCCATATGTGGATGAAAGTATACAGATGACTCCGGTGCCAAGACAAACTTCGGGCCTTTACGATGGGCACAGAGCATCTCGTAGGTATGATAGCTGGTGGCCACACTCACGGCTTGCAGACCGACTTCGTTCTTCAGACGCCCAATCGTATCATCCGCCGATGTATGACACAGATCCCAAGAGTAGGCCCACATAGAGGTTGATGGCATAGTTGGTTGTCTCCCTTGTTTCAGACCGTCTATATCAGGATATGGAAAGTAGTTTACAGAACCACTTCAGGTATTGTCGGGTTGGATATTTGTGTGATTTAGTATGTATCCAAACCCTTGTATTGTCAAGGTGTTATAGTATCTGGTTTTTACCGAGAACAGGCGATCCTTATCCTCGCTCTTGACAAGGTGCTTTTGATTAATTATTTTTATCACAATGCTGAAACGGGTGCGGTAAAAGGTCAGGCGGCATCCATTCGTTTTAACAGTGGTTACCGTTTGAGGGGCCAATAGGCAGCGGAGTATTATCAATGGGTGGAACAAAATCGTCTCCCGCTGATGGTGAAGTTATAGAATTCACCATTGCCAGTATCCCTGAGAAGACGGACGAAGTAGATCGTCGAATTGAACACCTCACGGCACGTATTGGTTACGATGATGCCGTGCGTGGAGATATCATGATTGCGGTCAATGAGGTCGTCAAAAATGCGATTCTACACGGCAACAACTGTGACCAGTCAAAAATGGTCCGTATTACCTGTATCTGTAACACGTCTATATTCCGCATTCATGTCTGCGACAACGGGACTGGTTTCAATCCGGAGTCCGTCGCAGACCCTCGTAATCCAGATAATCTGTTGAAAGAGCACGGCAGAGGTCTTTTAATGATAAATTTTCTGATGGACGAAGTGGACTTTGAAATTACGGAAGAAGGAACCAGAGTAACCCTGGTTAAATACAGCAATGTATAACCTCAACGTTATTGTAAGATAGCTCAGGCGAAAAGGGAGACCTTTTCGCCTTTTTGATTTCGGGTGTCTATAAAAAGGAATTCGGGGTAGATGATTGATTTACGTAGTGATACGATGACGCGGCCTACACCGGCGATGCGTCAGGCTATGGCGAATGCCGAAGTAGGGGATGATTGTTTTGGCGAAGATCCGACGGTCAACCGGTTAGAAGAGGCTATGGCCACTATGCTTGGAAAGGAAGCAGGGTTACTTGTAACCAGCGGTACCCAGGGGAATCAGTTGGCCGTTCGTTCACAGACCCATCATGGCAATGAGGTTATTGCAGAGCAATATTGTCACCTGTTCAACGCAGAAGCCGGCGCGCTGGGCGCGCTCTCGGGCGTTCAGGTTCGACTATTGGAAGGGGACCATGGTGTGATCACGCCCGCGCAAATTGAATCTGTGATTCAAGCCGATAATGTACACTATGGCAGGACGGCCCTGGTTGCGGTAGAAAATACACACAACAAAACAGGGGGGACGCCCTGGCCGCTGGACTCGTTGATTGCCGTTCACGACTGTGCCAACGAAAATGGCCTTCGGGTACATATGGACGGCGCTCGGTTATTCAACGCGTGTGTCGCAACCGGAAATTCGGCCCGCGATTATACCCAATATGTAGATACCGTATCCGTTTGTATGTCGAAAGGGCTTGGTGCACCTGTTGGCAGTGTGCTGGCAGGAGACCAGGAGACGATAGACAAAGCCCGGTATTTTCGTAAAATGTTGGGCGGCGGCATGCGGCAGGCCGGGATACTCGCCGCTGCGGGCTTATATGCCATGGAACATAATATCAATCGGTTGGGTGACGACCATGCCAGAGCACAGCGATTAGCCCATGCGCTGGCCGACATTGATGGTGTGGATATTAATGTAGAGGACGTACCCAGTAATATGCTCTTTTTTCGGTTCCACAACGGTTTGGACCCGCAAGAGGCGGTCAATAGACTCGATCAGCGAGGGGTCAAAATGCTGGCCATGAAACCCGGTGTTATTCGGGCTGTGACGCATCTTGATATAAATGACGAGCAGATAGATCAAACCATAGATATTTGCCAGGACGTGCTGACGCTCTATGCATAAAAGATTGTTGAATTATAACTGTTGATTTATGAATTAAAAGATATAAGTAGTCAACTAAAAGTAATTGTAAATTCTTCACGGATACTTTGACCAAGGTATTAGAAAGATGAACTTGTATGAGTATCTATACCCATTTAATGGCGAAAATATGTTCTTTACAAATACTTTTGATGAGGTACTTATATCCACATTCAACAATCATAATTCAACAATCATAATTCAACAATCATAATGTCTCTTCACCTTCATTTACATCCGGAACATCCGCAACAGCGACATATTGCTCGTATTGTTGAGGAACTGCGTCGTGGTGGGTTGATCATTTATCCTACGGATACCATCTACGGACTAGGCTGTGATATTTTCCATAAAAAAGCGATTGATCAAATTTATCAGGTCAAGCAGGAATCTCGGCATAAACCACTCAGTTTTGTTTGCGCGGACTTGACTGATCTGGCCAGATACGCCAAGAATATTTCCAATGCATCGTATCGCCTGATGAAACGCCTGCTTCCAGGGCCATACACGTTTATTCTGGAAGCGTCCCGTGATGTGCCTAAATTCATGATGGGCAAGCAGAAAACAGTCGGTATTCGCGTACCGGATAATGAAATCTGCCTGGCCATTGTAAAAGCGCTCGAAAGACCGATCATCAGCACGAGTGTCGTTACACAGGACGACGAGTTGCTTAATGATCCGGATATCATAGAGGCCCGTTTCGGTAAGGTGGTTGATATCATCGTTGATGGGGGGATTATTACTTCCGAACCCTCTACGGTGGTTGATTTAACCGGAGACGAACCGGTGGTTTTACGGGCTGGGGAAGGGTACGACGCCCTCTCTCCATGAGACTTTATTTCCCCACCTCTTTTAACGGCTTTGCCTGAACAAACATTTTAGCACCGTGGGCTACATCGGGCGGTACATCCTCCTGGCCGCACATCCACTTCCAAGTCCGTTTACAACGGCTGACATCCCGATAGGATTCCACCTCTGTCGCATACGCCTGTCGCGGCTGCTGGATAAATTCAGGTGTATCATCCGAATCTACCATCCAATCTCTTGTCGGTTCTACCGTACGAAAATATGAAAATTTTATCATCCCCCGTCGCTTGTCATTCTGCTTGGGGCCGGCTTTATGCCATATACCGTAACGGGTCAGAGCTACAGTGCCCGCTGGCACGGTTAGCGACTTCTGTCCGAAAATATCTCCGTAATGGGCGATGGCTTCACGATCTACCAATCGGAATTGGGAGCCCGGTAGGATCATGGTGGGTCCATCTTCTATATGCACGGCTTGGGGATAATAGTAACACTGGAGATGATAGACCCCGTAGCCCTGTTCGGTCAGCCCATCCGAATGCCAGGTCTGTCCTCTGTGCGGTTGCTCATACAAATGATGATGGGCATTGACGGGCACCAGAAATTCAGGGCCGAGTATCGACCGGACGACACCGGCTACCTCCGGATGCAGCAAGACATTTTCCTGAAACGCATTCGTATGTATAAAATCTGTTAACCGCCCGCCTGACAATAATTCACATTGCCGGTTCACGTCGTCCGGCACAATCCCCTCCAACAGAATATAGCCGTCCGCAATAAATCGCATGACTTGTTCATCGGTCATGGTGGGTTTAATATCTGTCATCGTCTTCTCCAATGTTTAAAGCTACGAAACAACCGCCTTCTTAACTTCGTTGATTCGTAGCTTCCCTTATCCTAATTTTTCCAACACGAATTCATACCCCAGATAGTCATTATCCACATCTGAGAAACTATATAGCTTTGAGATAGGAAACTGAACAATACGCCAGCCGTCGCGTACGGCAGAGATCACCGTATCGTAAGGGGCATCCTGTGAGGGTAATTCGGGTTCATCCGGTTGGTCTGGATCAAAGAAGACCCAACCGGCAATCTGGGATCGTATGCTGGTTGATTTGGAATATAGATAGAGTATTTTCTGCGTCTTTGTTGCCGCCAGTTCTACCAGTTGATCGAAATCTTGATCTTCCAGTTTACCTGCTTGGTGTTTTTCTCGATTTGTGTCAATCCATTCCTGGAGAAACATAATGGCCTCCCGCGTAATTCGATGAAAGATAAATCATCAAAGATTCATAAATATGATATCCACCCGTATTTGAGCTAAATAATCAACATGTGACAAAAGCACAAACCCGATTGCGACGGCTTGGGTTAGATCTAAACCTATATTTCTTTTCATTGTGGACCAATGCTGAAAGATTATAAAATAAAAGACGTGTTGTTGCAGTTTACCTAATCGAACATCTAACCCGTTACATAATTTTGAGAACCAGATCATACCGTAATCGATACGTCGAAAAGGGCAGCGCCACCACGATCCGTGCCTCTTCGATATCGGCATCGCCCTGTTTTCGATAAGGGTTATGCGGCAACACCGGCCAGATGATCCGTGCTTCCGGCGGGATGGAAAGGTGCCAGCCGGCATGGGCCATCCAACCTGCGGCGTCAAATGTTTTTTGGATCTTATCTTTACCCAACGACAAAGTTTCACCGGTTGACAAATGAATCGGTAGCCCTGTATGAGGCATCATGGTGAAATGGCCTTCTACCTGAGAACGGGTTCTCAGGGTGGCTTCACACCGTATTTGAAGTATTTTTTCAGAGATGGGCATGATGCGTACAACATATTTCTCATCACCATAGTTCAGATTTAAAACAGCAGCCTCTTCATTAGACCAAACATCCGCCTGGTCCGGGATGTGCTTTAGACCCGGTCGAGGGCTGAAATTCGGGTTTTCATCACAGGGGGTATGGAAGAGAAGGCCTGGGTCTCCGATGGTGCATGTACTCCATAGTGGTTGCAGCTTGGTATTCCCGCCGCCAATAATCAGGCCGGTCTGATCGTGAAAGATGCTAACAAAATTTTGTCTGTCCTGCCGAAATCGGTTGCCAGAAGGTGGACATACGTAGGCGGATAGACTGATAAACCAGGGTTTCTGCCGAACAATGAGTGAGTCCTGCTCCATCCGGTAAGTAAAATGGTTCAGGCTGCTGCCCGCCGACTCCACCGGGCCTTCCACAGCGGCCAGGAGCATATTGGTAGCATAGTCCACATCGAATTTGCCGTCCGCTTCAAGAAACAGCCCGTGCTGCCGCGCCAGATACCCTCTGCCTATATCTGTATAGCTGAAACCGGGATTGCCCAGATGAACCCCGGCATGATAGGCATTTCGCTCATCGACCGTTTCCACACTGCTGCCGTCCGGATAGGTATAACGGGCATGGAAATGGGCGGCCAGGTATAGTGCGTTGAGCACCTGCTCATCGCCGGACATGTGGTAATATACGCCGAGTGCATCTAAATAGACGAAATTATAGGCGACCACCGGTCCGACATTTTCGGTCCACCAACCGTGCGGCGACTGTTCGGCGATCACCTGATGGAGGAAATTCCTCGCTTTTTCCTGCCAATCGGTCCGTCCGAAAAGACGTCCTGCACAGTAGAGGGCCATGGCATGGTGTGTAGGAATATTATGAATCCGGCTCAATTCCTGGGCTGCAATGCCCTCAAATCCGAGGGTCAGGGCGGCATCCCATCGGCGGGTAACCGCATCATTGAGGGCTTCACGAATAATCTCATATGCGCGAATCCAACGGCTGTAGGTCCAGGGCATGAAAATCTGCCCCCAGGTCGAATGATCTTTTTTCCGAAAGGTCCACCTACCCATACTATCCTGGGCATCTATCAGGGCATCGCCTGCGCGAATAATGGCTTGCAGCACTTTGTCACCATGATAATAGGGGCTCATTTCCATGGACCATGCTGTGGCCAGGGGCAGGATCAGGTGCTGGTCGTTACAGATCCAGGGCGGCACCCCGAATTGACCATTTGCTTGTTGTGATTTAAGAATAGCAGGCATGCTGCCAATCAGTGTTTCGAATAGCTCAACTTCTGGCTTCCATACATCGGACATGTTGTTCTTCCTCTATAATGGTATCGGGTCGATTGAAGAAGGAACGGTTGAAAATAAGCACGACCAGGAGACACCGATCATATTACATGCTCCAGAGAAATGCGTCAAGATACCTATCACACCAGAAAGTGTTAAAGATTATCTGGAAAAAAGCCGATACCTTAAAATCAGCACGAGACCAGAGTCATTTTCGATAACCAGACCTTATTCGAAAGATGCGGCCATGCTACCTACAAGTTCATTACGTCCCCGCTTGGAACATATCGTTTCTCAGATCGATGACCTGCCTACCTTGCCTGATGTGGTCATTAAAATGCTGGCATTGATCGATAGAATGGACACCTCAGTGCCAGAGTTAAGCCAGGTCGTTTCAAAGGACCCGGTTTTTACGATGAAAATCATTAAGATGGCGAACTCCCGTTTTTATGGATTTCCCCGGCAGATATCCACCGTAGATATGGCTGTCGTCGCCCTTGGATTTAAACAATTGAAATGTCTGGCCCTCAGTTTATCCGTGGTCGAACAATTTGACCAGGAGACGATGCCGTCAGGTTTCGACCTGGAAAAATTCTGGGAGCACTCTATCGGTTGTGGAATTGCAGGTCGGATGCTGGCCAAGGAATTCGGATATCAGGTGGGAGCGGAGGCCTTTGTCGCAGGCTTGCTGCATAACATCGGTAAACTTTTTCTTTGTCAACACTGTCCGCGCGAGTTTAACGAAATAAACCGTTTGGTACAGGAAGGTGGCCTTTCTTTTTTAGCGGCAGAACGGGCAGTCATTGATGTGACGCATGCGGAACTAGGACAATGGCTGGCTGTAACCTGGAATTTACCTGTCGAACTGAGCGATGCCATCGCTTATCATCATAA
>Ga0209403_10002622_pt1 | contig 21239 bp, 21 predicted proteins | sample ArcticOcean_MG_C_8_FD_187440 | JGI IMG/M metagenome (GOLD analysis project Ga0209403, IMG submission 187440) | Marine microbial communities from western Arctic Ocean - ArcticOcean_MG_CB11_86 (SPAdes) (version 2) | ecosystem: Environmental > Aquatic > Marine > Oceanic | place: Arctic Ocean... | reverse complement strand
GTTTTCGATCGGTTCGCTGTGGGACAGGTGCTGCCAACCTTGATATATCGAAAACGCGCCACCTAATGCAAAGATCAACATCGCAACAATAAAGCACCAGAAATACACCTCTTTGCCGTGGCCGAAGGGAAATTCCGGACTTGGCGGCAGTTTCGCGCGATGCAATCCATACAGCAGCAACACTTGATTGCCGGTATCGACCAACGAATGTATGCCTTCGGATAACATCGCCGAGCTACCCGTATAGGTCGCCGCGGCAAACTTCGTGATCGCGATCAGCGAATTGCCGGCGAGCGCGGCATAGATCGCCTTTTTCGATGACCCCGCCAACTAGATCTTCTTGAGAACGAGCGAGCCAATCGAGTAGCCGGCGCCAAAGGAACAAATGACACCGTAGTCGCCACTGGCCAGATCTTCCTGATGCAGATTGAACGCAATGATCGACCCTGCTGACGCTGTGTTCGCGAATTCATCCAGAACGATTGGCGCAAGCGCCGCATCCGGGTCATGGCCCAGTAAACGTCGCGCAATCAGTTCGTTCATGTTGAGGTTGGCTTGATGCAACCACCAGCGGCTGATATCGGAAACCGCCAATCCAACTGCGCGAACCTGCTGTTGCAGATGTTTCGCCGCCATCGGACAGACTTCTTTGAACACCCTGCGGCCATTTTGCTTGAACAGCTTATCCTCGGCATACGGGTCCGTGTCGTCTGCGTACGACAGATAGCCAAAATTCGAGCGGATGTTACTCGAAAACTGTGTGACCGCTTTGGTTCCCACCACTGTGTAGGCATGCGGCGCCGTGCAGGTCGACTCGCTTTCCACCACCACGGCCGTGCTGACATCACCAAATATGAAATGCGCATCACGATCACAAAAATTGATCTGCGGCGTCGTCAGCTCGGGATTGATCACCAGCACGCCCCGAGCGGAACCAGCAGCGACAGCATCGTGTGCTCGATGCAGGGCGAAGGTCGCCGCGGAACAAGCCACCAGCATGTCGAAGCCAAATCCGTCGATGCCGAGCTCTGCTTGCACCTCGATCGCGATGGCCGGGTAGGCGCGCTGCGTATAGGCACACGAAACAATTACCATATCGATGTCTGCGGGGGTCTTGTTGGCGGCTGTCAGCGCGCGGCGGGCCGCCGCAACCGCCATCTCCGCCTGGTGGGATAGCTCGTCATCGGCACGTGGGGCCAGCAACGGCCGCATGCGCTCGACATCCAATATGCCTTCTTTTGTATAGACATAGCGCTGTTTGATACCGCTGGCTTTTTCGATGAATTCCGCACTGGAAAGCGGCTTCTCAGCGACACTTCGATTTGCTATTGCATCACGATTAGCTTCGTTGAAACCGCAAGCATAGGCGTTGTAGACGGTGACCAACTCCTCATTGGTAACCACCTCGGCAGGCTTCCAAAGCCCAGATCCACTAATTACGACAGATGCGCACATAGGCTTGGTCCGTCTTAAGGAATAGGCAAATACCCGCCTTTATTGCCTCTTGTGAATACGCCAACTGCGTCGTGCGCGTGCAGGCTCTCGTGATGCTCGATGCGCACCCAGAAATCGCACCAACGTTCGTCTTCGATCAGCGTCGACTTCAAGCGCCGGCCGGCATCTTCCACGAACATGAGGTTTACACCATTCAGACGAGCGAACTCCTGCTCATCTTCGCGCTTAACTGCGCTTTGTACCGGGGTTTGTAGGACGTCCTCGATCTGATCGATGAGATCGGTCAGCGGAAATTCATCCAGGGTCTCATCCAATCGCACGAGAATCTTCGCGGTGCTGCGTTGGCTGTGTGGCGTCGCCACAATGCCTTCTTCTGTGCCCAGCCAGGCTTTAACGTCTTGCAGATTGACTTCGCCGTTTTTGCCGAAGTCTTGCTCGAATTGTTGTTGAATCAATTGTCGCGCAAGCGCCGCCGAACAGGGGCATGTCGAGGAGTATTTAACCTCAACCGACAACTCCAAAATCACTTCACCTTTGACCAGCGTTCCTTTCACCATCACGGGATAGGAAGCCCACCCAGAGTTTTCACTGATGAGTGCGGCTCTGCGAATAAAGTGATCGAACTCGAATTGCACAAATGCATTTGTGCTGAGGTCGTGATGCGACTCCAGAACAGAACCCAAAAGCAACTTCAGCCCGGCCGCGGTCAACGGTCGCGTTTCCGCGTGTTCATCCAGCATTAGGTAGAGGCGGGACATGTGGATGCCTTTCGCCATCGGATCCGCCAAATTGACGTATATCTGCGCCTTGGTTTGGACCTCTTTTATCGTGTCACCATCCTTGACCCGCAACGATTGGTGCACATGGCTCATACCGACCCAATCAAGCGTCGCTTGGGCCTCGCCAAGCTGGCGGTTGGCCACATCCGGCATGTTCTGTGAAATGTCCCGCGCAGACGCGAGCGTAGGTTTGCTCATCAATTAGCCCGAATTACCCAATCAGAGGAGATCGATTGTAGCAGATGATCGCGTAAAACCCTCGTGACACGGCGATTTAACAGCACAAGTCAGGCGCGGCGTCAACCGGGGACATGTCAATCGCCACTTAGAGCCCTCAGCGTGCCCAGGCACGCGTAATCGCAGGTAGAACATTGCTGGGAGCACTAAGGTGGTGAAACGTATGCGATAAAGAGTCTGTCGTTAAACAATCGGTCCGCTGTAGGAGGGGCTTGAGCCCCGATTTTACGCCGCAGCAAAATTAGCTCGACAGACTCGCCACTTCTTCGTCACTAAGGCCGCGCGCCTCTTCTTCCAGCATGACAGGGATGTCATCGCGAATTGGATACGCCAACCGACTTGCCCTGCACCACAGTTCCTGCAATTCCTTTTTGTGGTGCAGTTCGGTCTTGGTTACCGGACAGACCAGCATTTCAAGGAGCTTCGAGTCCATCTAACTTCCGTTGATAATTTTTAGAGAATGCATGCGATCTAATCCCCGTCGACCGCAAAAGGATCATCCAGCATGATTGTTTCGTTCCGATCCGGGCCGGTAGAGATGATGGCGATTGCTGCGCCGACCGCATCTTCGATTCGCTCAATATAGTCACGCGCAGCTTGTGGCAGCTTGTCAATTTCGTCGACACCTACTGTCGATTCTTGCCAACCCGGCATCTCCTCATAGACTGCCTTGACGGCTGAATAATACTCGCTGCCAAAGCGCGCCGTTCCCGCACTGCCATCCGGGTCTTCGTAGCCCACGCAAATGCCGATCGTCTCCAAGCCATCGAGGACGTCCAACTTGGTAAGGCATAACCCCGAGATACTGTTGATCTGCACCGCTTGCTTAAGCGCAACTGCGTCGAACCAACCGCATCGCCGTGGCCGACCAGTGGTTGATCCGAATTCTTTACCCCGCTCGGCCAGGTGTTTGCCGACGTCATCAAATAGCTCGGTAGGGAATGGTCCAGATCCGACACGAGTCGAATAGGCTTTTGTAATGCCTAAAACATAATCCAAGTAGGTCGGACCAAATCCACTGCCCACGGCCGTGCCACCAGCGGTCGTGTTAGAGGACGTGACGTACGGATACGTGCCTAGGTCAATGTCTAAGAGCGCACCCTGCGCACCCTCAAAAAGAATGTTCTCACCCGCTTCGCGTAGGCCGTGCAGCATCGGGACGATGTCTGCAACCATTGGTTTTATGAGCTGCGCCACGGCAGAACAGTCGTCTAGAGTTTTTTGGAAATCTACCGCCGGCTTATTGTAGTACTTGGTGAGCATGAAATTGTGATACTCGACGACCTCACACAGCTTGTCCACGAAACCCTGCCAATAGTACATATCGCCAAGACGCACACCGCGGCGCGCCGCCTTATCTTCATACGAGGGACCAATGCCGCGTCCCGTCGTGCCGATTTTCTGCGAGCCACGCGCTTCCTCGCGCGCGAGATCGAGTTCGACGTGGTATGGCAGTACGAGTTGACAGGCTGGCGAGATCTTCAAGCGCTCGCGCACTGGCACGCCGCGCGCCTCGAGAGCGCTAACCTCTTCGAGCAACGCGTGCGGTTCGAGCACAACGCCGTTGCCGATCAAACAGTCTACGTCAGGCCGCAGAATACCGGAGGGAATCACATGCAAAACGGTCTTAACGCCATCAATCACCAGCGTGTGGCCGGCGTTGTGACCGCCCTGAAATCTGACTACTGCGGCTGCCTGTTCGGTCAGGATATCGACGACTTTGCCTTTGCCTTCGTCGCCCCACTGGGTGCCTATTACAACAACATTACGGCCCATGGGTCTTTCGCCTCTCAATGACTTTGCCTCTCAACTACTTGCCAATTTCCATTCTCTCGAACTAACAACGCAGTGCACTCATCAGGCACCGGCTCGTCCTCCGTCAGCGCCGAGCGTACCCGTCGCCCCTTACTTCGTAGATCACGCACGACCTCCTGCAGCGCTTGACGTTGATCGATCTCCTCACTCATCTGACTACCCAACAATGGTGCAAATACTAGAGGCTCTATCGACCCTGTGGCACTGGGCAGTTGTTTGAGGTTGACGTCGAATCCTGTAGCAGCGCGTGCGCGACCAAAAACTTCACCGACTCCGTCGTAGCGTCCGCCTTGTGCCAACGCGCTCCCATGTTGCGGATGATAGACCGCAAACACCGGCCCATTGTGATAGCCGTAGCCAGACAATTCAGCCACATCGAAGCGAACCTCAATTCCGTCCACGTCGAGCAGATCGGCAAACGTCTGTAGCTCGTTTAGCGCATCGCTCACCTGGACCGGCGCACCTTCTAAAGTATCGTTCGCTTCATGCAAACTCACACCCATCAACATTGGTAGCGTGACCATCATCTCACTAAGCCGCGATTGTCCGAGCAACTCGCGAATGTCTGATTGCGATTTGCGCTGTACACATTTGAAAAGCCCGGGCTCATTTTGCGCGTCGAGTTCGCCTGTCGCTAGCAACCCATCCACTAATCCGTGGTAAATGCCCATGTGACCAAGCAGCAATATAGGCGAGTCCACACCCGCAACATGCATCACCTCGAGCATCAGGTGTACAACTTCGCTGTCCGCATTAAGCCCGGATGCGCCAAAAATCTCAGCACCTGCTTTGAGCGGCACGCGAGAGGTTTGCGCAATCTGCGGGTTTGCAAAAACTACCGGCCCGGCATAACACAGCCGTTGTACGCCTTCGATTAACCGGCTGTGCGCGTCTATACGCACCGCTTGAGACGTCATATCGGCACGTACACCCAGCTGACGACCACTAGACTGATCCACCACTTTAAGCGTTTGCAAATCGAGGTCTTCGCCGCTTGCGACGAGTCTAGGTACTCGATCACAGGTGGGTCGATGTAATCAAATCCCCAATTGACGAATACGTCCAATACACGCCGGCGTAGCGTTTTCAGTTTCCACGCGTGAGGCGGCAGCATTTCATCCACCCCGCGGGGCAGGCGCCAATGTTTTTTCATCGTCGTAGAGGGGAGTTGCCTTCGTTATCTTCCGTCGGAACGACCACCACCCTTCTTCAGGAATTGGAAAAATTCGCTGGTAGGATCGAGCACCAAAAGATCGCCTTTGTCTTTGAACACCTTAGTATAGGCGTTGATGCTGCGATGGAATCGGTAGAATTCTGGATTTTTATTGTATGCCTGGGCGTAGATCGATGCCGAACTGGCATCACCGTCGCCGCGCAATTGCTCGCTTTCGCGGTATGCATTAGCCCCTATGACCACCGCGTCGCGGTCCGCCTTAGCTCGAATTGCGAGCGCTTGCTCTTCGCCTTCCGCGCGATACTGGCGCGCTTCGATTTCGCGCTCGGAATTCATTCGCTCATACACCTCGTTGGAAACCTCAGGCGGCAGGTCGATCCGTTTGACACGCACGTCGACAACTTCCACGCCAACTGTTTCTCGCATCACCTGATCGAGCTCGCCACGCAATTCTTCCATTAATGCATCACGTTGGCCTGAGACTACCTCATGCATGTCACGCCGGCTGACCTGGTTGCGCAAACCCTCATTGACCCGCTCTGACAACAATCGTTGGGCGCGAACTTCGTCGAATGACGTGCTCGTATAGAATTTTTCGGTGTCCACAACTCGCCATTTGACAAACGAATCGACAATGAGCGGTTTCTTTTCCAACGTATAATACCGCTCCGGAGCCGAGTCCAGCGTTAGCACCCGTGCGTCGAACTTGTACGCTTCTTGCGCAATCGGAATCTTGAAGTGCAATCCCGGTTGCAGATCCACTCTGGCCACCTGGCCGAACTCAAGCAGAATTGCGCGCTCGGTCTCTTGCACGCGAAACAACGTACTAGACGCGACAAAGCCGATGGTGATCGCAACGACTGCAGCGATCATTGTTTTCATAGACATGATGGCTCCTAATTACTTCCGCGAACGCGCGATCCACCGGATCGCGACGCGTTATTGATTTCTTGCCGCAACCCTTCGTTCTCACGGCGAACCGCATCGCGGTCAACCTCCGGCAAAGGTCTCTGAGTTAGACGATCCAGTGGCAAATAGAGCATGTTGTTGCCGCCTTCCACGTCGACCATGACTTTACTCGAATTTGAATAGATCGATTCCATCGCGTCGATGTAGAGGCGGTCCCGAGTCACTTCGGTGGCCTGTGTGTATTCCACCAATAGCTTTTCGAAGCGCTCGGCTTCGCCTTCTGATTCTGCGACAACTTGCATTTTATAGGCAGTCGCTTCCTCGACCTGTCGTACCGCTTCACCACGCGCTTCGGGGACGATTTGCTGGGCGTAGGCGGTCGCTTGGTTGATGTAGCGCTGCTGATCTTCTTTCGCCTTCTGCACATCATCAAATGCGTTCTGCACTTGGTTCGGCGGCGCGCTACGGTCGATATTGACCTTGTTGATCGACACGCCGGTACCATACGTGTCGAGATAGTCCTGCAGACGCGCTTGCACCTCTATGCCGATCGCTTCGCGACCATCGGTAATGACTTCGTTCATCGTTGAGCTGCCAACGACATGCCGGAGCGCACTTTCGGTCGCATGCATAATGCTGCTTTGCGGCAAGCGAACCCCAACAAGAAAGGCTACTGCATCGTCAATCACCCATTGCACCGTCAAAGACACATCGACAATGTTCTCATCGGTGGTCAACATGAGGGATTGATGGTCTTCGGATCGCACCTGTGTGACGTTCAACACTTCGACCCGATCTATCACGGGCGGATTCCAGTGCAGGCCTGGCATTCTGACTTCCGTCTGGACTGCGCCAAAGCGAAACACAACGCCGCGTTCTTGCGCATCAACCTGATAGATGCCCATAAAGACATAGATCGCAGTGACCACAAACGCAGCAAGCCCAAGCATGCCGCTGGAAAGACCGCGGCCAATGCCCCCCGATCCGCCTTTGCCGCCAAAGATCCCTGCCAGCTTACCTTGCAGCTGCCGGATCGCCTCATCTAGATCAGGCGGACCTTTATCGCCGCGGTTGCCCCATGGGTCTTTGTCGCCGCCACCTGGCTCGTTCCACGCCATGGCAATTTTTCTCCAGATTCGTCTAATTCGATAGTAAGTGAAACTATAGGGCGGCGCACACTGCATGCAACCTACACAATTCGAGGTCAGCCCAGCGACCCACGCAGCAGAACCCGTGAATAACTCTGCAACTCGTCCAAAAGCTGCTGGTCTGCTCGTAGTGTCAACTGCACACGCCCGTCCTCGAGATGTGCTTCATGCAAGACCGCACCTGCTTCATACAACCAGGCCCGTGTGCGTCCATCCGCAGGGTCCAACACTACCTCATGTGGCGCCACAACACCAAGCTCATCGGCAATAGCTTCGATCAGCTCATCCAGGCCAGAATGTGTCAGTCCACTGACCAAGACCGAACGACCATCACAAGGCGAGACATCCTGACCGCCGACTACTAGATCTGATTTATTCAGCACCATGATCTCTGGCACACCGCCTGCGCCGATTTCCTCGAGCACACTTCGTACTTGTTGCACATGTTCATCGCGCAACGGGTCACACGCATCGACAACATGCAGCAGCAAGTCCGCTTGCACTACCTCTTCTAGTGTGGCCTTGAATGCTTCGACTAATTCGTGCGGCAATCGACTCACGAAACCCACCGTATCGGCAAGCACGACATTGCCCGCACCTGGAATGTCGACCTTACGCATAGTTGGATCAAGAGTCGCGAATAACATGTCGACCGCCTCTACAGACGCGTTCGTCATCGCATTGAACAATGTGGATTTACCGGCGTTCGTATAGCCCACAAGAGTGACGGTGGGTGTGCCGCGACGATGCCTCGCACGCCTGTTCTGGCGCCTTCGTTTACCTACGTCTTCGAGTTTTTTGGCGGTCGCTTTGATGCGCTCGCTCAACATTCGGTTGTCGAGCTCAATCTGCTTTTCACCCGCGCCGCGCAGGCCGATGCCACCTTTCTGCCGATCGAGGTGAGTCCACCCACGGACTAATCGGGTTTGCGCATGCTTCAACTGGGCAAGCTCTACCTGCAACTGGCCTTCATGGCTACGGGCGCGATCCGCGAAAATCGTCAAGATCAGCTCAGTACGCGTGATGACGCGACAATCGAACTCCTTTTCTAGATTACGCTGTTGACTCGCCGAGAGTTCGTGATTGATAAGCACAAGATCTGCAGTATGTGCGCGCAACGATGCACCCACCTCGGCGACTTTGCCCGTGCCGATAAACCAGCGCGGATTCGGCGCATCACGACGAGCTGGCATCACATCCACCACGTTGATTTCAGCCGAGCGCGCAAGTTCCACGAATTCGTCGAGGTTCGGATTAACCAAGTGCTTTAGTTCAACTTGTACGACCACTGCACGGTCGCCCACTTCTGGTCTTTCAAACAACATGGTTAAGGTACTTGTAAAGCTACTACAGGCCTCGCGTTGTCACGGATGCAAACTCACTCCGCTTCTTCTTCGTGTTCAGCCTCGAGTTTTACATTGCGCGCCGGCACTACCGTCGAAATCGCATGTTTGTACACCATCTGGCTGACGGAATTTTTCAGCAACACGACAAATTGATCAAACGATTCAATCTGCCCCTGTAACTTGATTCCGTTCACTAAGTAGATCGCTACCGGAATTCGCTCCTTGCGCAAGGCGTTCAAATAAGGGTCTTGTAAGCTATGCCCCTTTGACATTCGTGCTCTCCTTTTCACTGACTACTTTTTTATGTTGTTGCCATCTCGTTCTACCTGAATGCGTTACGTCCGTGGCCTAGGGTTCGCGTCGGGCAATTAGACAACAAACCCACGCATTCGTTGTCTCTACGGCCAAATGTATCACGTTCTTTGCTTCTGTTAACGCGCCCAGCGTGCGAATCGTGTCAGCGATTTAGTAGCGTGCCAATTTGTTCGGCAAGTTGCGGTGCAGAGGCGCCATTCAAGTTGAATAGGTCCTGCCAACTAGCTTGCCAACCGCGCAGCCAGGTGAGCTGGCGTTTGGCTAACTGGCGCGTTGCAGCAATGGCTTGGTCGCGAAACTCAGCTTGGGTTATTTCACCTTTCAGGTGCTGCCAGGCTTGCCGGTAACCGACCGCCCGCATCGATGGCAAGGCAGGGCTAAGGTCATCGCGTGCTTGCAGGGCCCGTACTTCCTCCAGGAAGCCATCGCGCACCATCGCGTCAAATCGTTGCGCGATCTGTTCGTGGAGTTTGGCGCGATCCGCACTCGGTAATACGAATGTGGCAAGGCACACCCCTAGCCGTTCTTCCGCCGTTGCCTGTTCCTGCCATTGTTGCGACATCGGCACGCCCGACAATCGAAAGACCTCCAACGCACGTATCAACCGTTGCGTGTTATGCGGGTGAATCTTGGCTGCCGCGGTCGGGTCCACCGCGGCCAGCTCGTCGTGCATCGCCTGCTTGCCGCGCTCAAGCAATTGCTGCGATAAATCAGCACGCAAATCGGGGTCCGCAGCCGGTAGTTGCGCAATGCCTTCACGAAAACGGCGATGATACATCATGGTCCCGCCAACCAATATCGGGATCTGTTCGGCCGCCAATGCCGCTTGCACAGCCGCATCTGCATCAGCCACAAAGTCAGCGGCGGAGTACGCTTGCGCTGGGTCGCGAATATCGATTAAAGAATGTGGATGGTTCGCTAACACTTCCGCATCGGGCTTCGCAGTACCTACATCCATGCCGGTATAGATCATCGTCGAGTCGACGCTAATTAGGCGTGTTGCCGACGTTCCACCCAGCAAGCGTTGCAGATCGATCGCAACGTCGGTTTTGCCACTGGCTGTCGGTCCGGTGACGACGAGCACTTGGCGAACCATCAGCTATTTTCCTGTCCAGAAATTGCCGTCCCGCCAATCGTCGATTGGCACAGGCAATCTCCCTCCAACGGCTTGCTGTGCAAGGCTTTCATTTTCCCGTGCGTGCTTGCGCGGAGAGAAAATACCTCGGGTCGCGACGCCTGTCGTGACCCTGCCCTTTGTAGTGCGCCACAAAATACTTGCGTATTTTGGACACACACTACTCGCGGCGCGCAGCGCAAATAAGCGGGTGCATTTGCATTGATACGCGCGCCTTCATTGGCCGCGGGCAAATAGGCGATCGAGGTCATCGATACTCTGCTGAAAGTAAGTGGGCCTGCCGTGGTTACACAATCCAGCGTTCTCGGTTTGCTCCATGTCGCGCAACAGCGCATTCATCTCTGCGATTGAGAGTTTGCGGTTCGCGCGCACCGATCCATGACACGCCATCGAGGCCAACAGGTCCAATTCACGGCGCTGCAACTCGTCGCTGGTGCCATAGTTGGCGAACTCGGCGATCAAATCTTTAGCAGTGGCCGCGACATTCCGCTCGTGCAGCAACGCTGGGATCTCCCGAATGGCGACACTGGTTAGACCAGCGCGCTCCATGACCAACCCACAACGCTGCAATTCCTCTTGAAACTCAGCCTGCAACTCTTCAACCAACTGCGCGTCTCGTTCGCTGACGTCGAGCATGATCGGCACCAACAATCGCTGCCGTGCAATCTCGCCATCGAGCTGCGATTTCAACTTCTCATAGGTAACCCGTTCATGTGCTGCATGCATGTCGACCAACACCAGGCCTTGTTCATTTTGGGCGAGAATATACACGCCGTGTAACTGCGCTATCGCATACCCGAGCGGGGGAATCTCTTGGTTTGCCGTTGGGACATCGTCGGATTGCAGAAATTCCGGCTCAGCCTCGGCCACCATCTGTGCAAATCCGCCGGGTAGCTCACGGTGCAATGCTGGCTCACCCGTCGCGAGCGGTATTTGACGGCCTGCATTCGTGTTGGGGAAATTGGAATTGGAAAAATTGGTATTGGAGAACAGTTGAGCTTTGGCCGGCCCAGGACCCGTCGCCTCATCCAATCCTGCACTCGGTCGCACATCGCGCAAGGCTCGATGCATTGACGCGAAAATAAAGTCGTGCACCGCGCGCGCGTCACGAAAGCGCACCTCATGTTTTGTTGGATGTACGTTGACATCAACTGCGCTTTGCGGCAATTCGAAGAACAGTACGAACACCGGATGTCGGCCGTGGAACATCACGTCCGAGTATGCTTGGCGCACGGCATGCCCCACTAGCTTGTCACTGATCGCTCGACCATTCACATAGAAATATTGTTGGTCGGTCTGACGCCGGTTGTGATTGGGCAACCCGACCCAGCCGTGTAGGCGATATTCATCGCGGGCTTCGTCAATCTGAATTGACTCATCGATGAAATCGGGCCCGAGGACACGACTCAACCGTTCTTCGACCGCGGCGCTTGGCAGCACAAGCTCACGCTTCGCGCCGGCTTGACGCAATTTAAATGCAACATCCATATGTGCAAGCGACAGCCGCCGCACCAACATGTCGATCTGTGCCGTTTCAGTTCGATCTGTCTTTAGGAATTTGCGGCGCGCAGGTGTGTTGAAAAAGAGGTCTCGCACTTCGACCGTCGTACCCGTGTTGGCGGCTACCGGCGCCTGACTCAGTAGCTTGCCGCCGTGTACTTCGATTCGAGCCCCTTGCGTACTCGCTGCATCCTTCGAGGTCAAAACCACCCGTGCCACCGACGCAACGCTCGCCAGCGCTTCGCCTCGAAAGCCTAGGCTTGCCACGCCCAGCAAATCTTCGGCACTGCTGATTTTGCTCGTCGCATGACGTTCGAGTGCTAAGTTCAGATCTTCTGCAACCATCCCACGACCATCGTCGCGCACCCATACTAGATCACTGCCACCACCCTCCGTGCGGACTTCGATCGAGCTCGCTTGCGCATCGAGACAGTTTTCAATGAGTTCTTTGACGATCGATGCTGGTCGTTCGACCACCTCGCCGGCCGCAATCTGATCGGCGACGAATTGATCCAGTCGTTTGACCCTGCCCGCGAGCTCTGCCTCGGTCACCACACTAAGACCTTGCCGGGATCAGAATGACTTGCCCAACCCGAATGTTGTCGTTGGAAAGCCCGTTTCGTGATTTTAGCGACCGCGCGCTTACACCATAGCGCAACGCAATCTTCGACAGCGTATCCCCGTGCACGATCGTATAGCGCATCTCTCTAGCAAGGGAAGCAAGCATCGTGCCCGGTGGCGGATTGCCGCGCATGAACTGTTCGATCCCGGTAGCTACCGCGCGGCTGATTTTGTTCTGGTGCTCGGCTTGCGACAGTCGGCGGGCTTCAGCCGGATTCGAAATGAAGCCGGCTTCAATCAAGATAGACGGGATGTCAGGTCGCTTGAGCACAACGAACGACGCTTGCTCGACGCGCTGTTTGTGCAATTTGGTCACTCTCCCGAGGTTAGCGAGGACCGCCTCGCCTACTTCTATACTTTGTGATCGATTGGCATCCATCGACAAATCGAGCAGCACGCGGGCAAGCACAGGATCTTTGTCACTCAAGCTGACTTCGCCGACCCCACCGAGCAAATCCGAACGGCTCTCTCGATCAGCAAGCCATTTCGCAGTTTCGCTCGTCGCGCCTCGATCGGACAGCGTGTACACCGACGCACCGCTAACTTTCGAGCTTTTGAACGCGTCGGCGTGCACAGACACAAGTAAGTCCGCGCGCTTTTCGCGCGCAATTTCTGTGCGTTGTTGCAGCGTTGGATAATAGTCACCAGTCCTAACCAACTCGGCTTTGAACCCTGGTTTCGCATTCAGTTTCGTGACGATGCGCCGCGCCAGTTCTAAGACGATGCGTTTTTCCTGAATACCTTTCGGGCCAATCGCGCCAGGATCATCGCCACCGTGACCTGCATCGACGGCAATAATCACATCGCGATCTTTACCGGCATAGATCGGGCTTGGCTTTGCTTCGTTGCGCTCTTGATCGAAGAGATCAACCACCAACCTATGGCCGTACGGTTCGATGGGCTTCAGGGTGAACGATTTCGGCGTGAGCTTGGCCGACGCGTCGATGACAATCCGGTATCCATCATCCCGCTTTGCGCCACGCACGCCTTCGATTCGCGCACGCGCAACCGCGGCCCAAGATGGATCGAAGCCAGCGCGCGGTTGGGTGTTCTTAAGATCGATAACCACTCGATGTGGCTTATCAAGGGTAAATACCTTATAGCTCGTGGCACTCGTCGTATCGAACACGATGCGGGTGGAATCCGGCGCTTCGTGCAAGCGAATCCCTTGTAGCGTCCCCGCCACGGTTGACGCGGAGGCCAGCGCAAACAGACTGACCAAGCCTAATCGCCCTATCGGCCCTCGCGCTTTTGCGGATAAGACCACTAGCGATACCCGAAGGTTACATGGCGTTGCAGGGCACCGACTTCGTTGCGCTCGGCCGGCACCTCGAGGTGCACTTGAACGTCGGGTTCTGGCAACCAGGACAGCGCGCGTTCAGGCCACTCAAAAAGCTTGATGCCCGCGCCGTCGATGATTTCATCGAAGCCGACAAATTCGAGTTCTTGCGGATCGTTGACGCGGTACAAATCGAAGTGAAACACATTTATTGCATCCAGCTCATACGGCTCGAGCAACGTATATGTCGGACTTTTAACCACGCCTGAATGGCCCAATTCAGCCAATATGCCTCTTACCATCGTCGTCTTCCCAGCACCCAACTGGCCGTGCAAGAACACTATGGCGTTGCCTGCATAACAGCCGCGCAGAGCGTGCGCGAGCGATTCGCCCATCGCAATTGTAGCTGCTTCATCATAAAGATAACTGCCGGTTGGGTCAGTCAGTTGCATCGTGTGTGGACCGCAACAGTGGATATATATGGGCGATGACGTCGGTCGCGAGCAAGCTACGTTGCCCAACGATGTTCGCCGCCGCGTCTGCGGCCGCACTATGCAACAAGACCGCCGCACGAAACAACAGCTGCGAATCGGCAACACTCTGCACCGTCAACCCAGCAGCCATGCCACTGAGCACATCGCCCATGCCAGCGGTGGCCATACCCGGGTTGCCATGTGCGCATATTGCAGTGCCGTGTGTATCGAAGAGAACGGAGCCTGCACCCTTTAACACGCCGCACGCGTTAAATTTGTCTCGCAGCTGATCTACCGCGTGCAGACGATCGTTTTGCACGTCGGCTGCTTCAACCCCGAGCAGTCGTGCCGCCTCAGCAACGTGCGGTGTAACAAAGATCGGCACACGAGGTACGGCGCGTTGGCTTAACCAATAAAGGCCATCGGCATCGATTAACAACGGCAAGGTTCGCCTTTCAGCTAGCCCGACGGCTTGTTCGAACAATGCCTCGCCCCAATCTGATCGACCCAACCCCGGCCCGATGGCAATGAGGTCGACCCGTTCGGCGAGCCCGGTCTCGTCGGCGCCTGAGAAGCGAGACACATCCGTGACCATTACCTCCGGCGTTCTGGCGATAATCGGTGTGGCGTGCTCTTGGCGCGTGGCGACAGTCACCATGCCTGCACCGACACGTAACGCAGCCTCGGCAGCCATTGCGACGGCTCCAGGCATTCCATGGTCCCCGCCCATGATGAGTACATGGCCTTGGCGGTGTTTATAAGTATTGCTATCCAATGGCGGTAGCGTCTCGCAATCGAATCGCAGTAGCGGTAGCGCACCGGCAGTGTCCAGGAACGACGCTGGCACGCCCAAATCGCTGTATTCGCGTAGGCCTGCGAAGCTGACGCCAGCGCCTGTGTAGAGTCCGACCTTGCGCGTGATGAACATGCACGTGACGCTCGCATTCACCGCAGTGCCTGCAATCGCGCCGCTATCGCACATAACGCCCGAAGGCACATCAATACTAAGCACTGGGCGCTTTGCCTGATTGATACTGGCAATCGCCGCGGCAAGCGCGCCCTCCACTTGACCCCGGATGCCCGTGCCTAACAAGCCATCAATAACGACGTCCCCGCTTATCGATGCCGTAGTCGCGTCGACCGAGATTCCAGCGGCCACCGCCGCCTCAAACGCGGTAAGTGCATCGCCCTTGAGGGTGTTTGGGGGCACCAGAGCTAGCACCTGCACGGCAAGGCCGACTTGCTTTGCGAGTTTGGCAACCAGATATGCATCGCCCGCGTTGTTGCCTTTGCCACACAACACGGTAATGCGTTTGATGCCACTCCAGTGCACTAGCATTCGATCGAACGCAAACTGCGCCGCGCGTTGCATGAGCTCGAAGCCCGGTGTATCCAACTCAACGATCGCCCGAGCGTCAACCGCGCGGCTGTCCGCGGCGCCATGCAGTAACACTCTATTCGGCACTGAGGGATGCGATGTAGCAGATTGGTGCAAAGATGACCCAGGCAATTCAGTTGGTTCCCATTATACTCGGCGCGAACCGATTTTAGACGCGTACGTTTTGACTGCATCCGACACACTCGTCACTCGTGAAGACATCTCCCAATGGGCCGAAGCGATCGGCTTTGCGGCGATCGGCATCACCGACATCGACCTGTCAGAACATGCGCCGCATGTGAAGGCCTGGCTGCAGAAGGGTTTCGCCGGAGACATGGGATACCTCGAACGAAACTTGGCCAAGCGGCTTAACCCTGAATTGCTCGAACCACAAACTTGCCGTGTCATCACCGCCCGCATGAATTACTTGACCGCCGACACGAAGCCGTTGGAAGTGCTTGCCGATTCAAGCACCGCGTATGTATCTCGCTATGCCTTGGGCCGCGATTATCACAAAGTTCTGCGTCGACGTTTGGCAAAGCTCGCCGAGCAAATCAACGATGTGCTACCCGGTCACCGTTATCGCGCCTTCACCGATTCGGCGCCAGTCCTTGAAAAGGCGCTCGCGGAGAAAAGTGGATTAGGCTGGATTGGCAAACACACCCTCTTGCTCAACAAAGACGCAGGGTCGTGGTTTTTCCTCGGCGAGATCTACACCAACGCGCCACTGCCAATCGATGTCGAAGCTACCCAACCCGACACCCAAGAATCCGGCTGCGGCAAATGTTCGGCCTGCATGACCGTCTGCCCCACTGGCGCCATCATCGCACCCAACCAACTCGATGCACGGCGCTGCATTTCTTACCTAACGATCGAACACAAGGGCATTATCGATGAGGCGCTGCGTCCGTTGATCGGCAATCGCGTTTACGGCTGCGACGATTGCCAGTTGTTTTGTCCGTGGAATCGAGATGCACCGCATTCAAGCGAGGTGGATTTTGCGCCGCGCAACGGCCTCGAGGCCGCCAGTTTGTTGGATCTATTCGACATGGATGCGACAGAGTTTGACCGAATGACTCGCGGTTCCGCGATTCGACGCATCAACTTCGATCAATGGCAGCGTAATCTGGCCATCGCGATCGGTAACGGCGACGCCAATGACGCGGCCCTGACTAGGCTTACCGAGAAACTCACAACGGCCAGTCCGATGGTGCGCGTGCACATCGAATGGGCGATAAACGAACTGAACGCTAGGGCGTGAGATTGAAGAAATGATCGCGGTAGTGGCGCAGCTCCGCGATGGATTCACGAACGTCGGCCAAAGCGGTGTGTTCGTTCTTTTTCGAAAAGCTCTCGGCAATGTCCACGCGCCACCGGTACGCAAGCTCTTTTATGCTACTGACATCGATCATGCGGTAATGCAAATAGCTTTCGAGCGTCGGCATATAACGGGTCAGGAAGCGTCGGTCCTGCCAAATAGTGTTGCCGCACAGTGGCGCTGTGTACTTTTCGACGTAACGCTCAATGAAGGCGAGGGTTGACGCTTCGGCTTCGCGCTCGATTACTCCTTCATGCTTGATGCGATCGATTAAACCAGACGCCGAATGGTGTTGTTGATTCCATTCGTCCATGCCTTGGAAGAACTGCTGGGTTTGCTTAATCGCCAGCACCGGCCCTTCGGCGATCACATTGAGGTCACTATCGGTAATGATGCTGGCAATCTCAATAATGCGCTCGCGTTCGGGATCTAAACCAGTCATCTCCAGATCCATCCACACTAGATCGGGGCTTTGAGTATTCGCGCTCACCGTCAATCGCCTTAATTTATCTTGAGTTTTGGCTATTATGCGCAATCCCAAGCCCGCGCACAGGAAATTGTTTTGAGTGTCCAGCTGATAGAACCGCATGAGCTACAAAATGAGCTCTCGACCAAAGACCTGCTCCTGGTCCAAGTCACAAGCCCGCAGCTGTTCGATCAGGCGCACCTGCCCGGGGCGGCGCTCGTGACGCCAACCGAACTCGTCTGCGGCATACCACCTGCGCCCGGCAAACTCGCCAGCACCGATCAATTAGCGGCGCTTTTTGGCCGCATTGGTTATCGAGACGGCCTCGACATCGTGGTTTATGACGACGAAGGCGGGGGTTGGGCCGGGCGTTTTGCATGGACGCTCGATTGCATCGGCCATCGCTCTTGGCGCTATTTGAACGGTGGCTTGCAGGCCTGGCATGCGGCCGGTCTCGAACTTGAAGCCGGCACCGGTTTACAACGGGTAGTGACCGACGTCGAGCTCACAATCGATGCTGTCCCTATCGCCGAAATCGAAGACGTCATGCGCGCGATAGACGACCCGGAACAGATCATCTGGGATGTCCGCTCACACGAAGAATTCGTCGGCCAACGTCAATCGTCCGCCCGAGTCGGACACATTCCAACTGCAATCAACCTCGATTGGATGGCTCTGAAAGATCCATCCAACGACATGCGGATAACACAAGACATCGAAGCCACCCTAAAAGATTTAGGAATCAGCGGGCATGGCCCCATCATCACGCACTGCCAAACACATCACCGATCCGGCCTGTCCTACATGTTGGGGCGACTGTTGGGCCTAGATATCCGCGCATATCACGGCTCCTGGTCCGAGTGGGGCAATCGCGACGATACCCCGATCGAAGTCTGACGTAAGGACAACCCCATGAGCCAAACGTTTGCGAATCTGCAAAAAATGCTACCCCAGCACTTGCTTTCGCGCGCCATCGGCAAATTCGCGGCGAGCGAGTCACCGTTTATCAGCCGCCTTTTCATCAGCCAATTCGCCCGCACTTACGGCGTATCGCTGGACGAAGCCGAGGAACAATCGCTGCAGTCGTATGGTTCATTCAACGCCTTCTTCACACGGTCCTTGCAACCAGGTGTCCGCCCGATGCCGGCGTCACCCAACGCGGTGGCAAGCCCAGCTGATGGGGTAGTGAGTCAAGTTGGCAAGATTGACCACGATCAGCTCCTGCAAGCCAAGGGTCACAGATACGCCTTGCATAGCCTGGCCGGAGCGGCGAGCTCAGGATTGCTCGATGGGGATTTCATAACTATCTATCTTGCTCCGAGCGACTATCACCGCGTGCATCTGCCATTTGCTGGGACTTTGCAGCAGACCATTGCCATCCCAGGAGCGCTCTTTTCGGTCAATGGCAGCACGGAGCGCGCGATTGGTGGTCTGTTTTGTCGCAACGAGCGATTGGTATGCCGTTTCAGTACAGACCTCGGCCCAATGCTTGTGGTGCTCGTTGGCGCAATGATCGTCGCGTCCATCGAAACCGTTTGGAACGGACCTGCTTCGCCCTATAGAGCCGAACAGACTACATCGTATGACCTAAGCCTCGCGCGCGGTGACGAAATTGGTCGCTTCCTGCTCGGCTCGACGGTCATCTGCTGCTTTCCGCCAGGCGCGGTGAAGCTCGACTCGGAATTACAGCCCGGCAGTACAATCAGGGTCGGCCAGACGCTGGGGAATATTGAAGGTTAGCGGCTGTTGTTTTTAGAAGGTTTGCGTTTGTTTGATGTGGGTTTTACCAAGTGCCAGCATTAGCAAACGGTCCAAGCCTAAAGCAACACCTGCACAGTCTGGCAAACCATGCCGGAGCGCTTGCAGAAAATGCTCATCGGGCACATGACTCACCAAGCCCCGTTTGGCGCGTAGGGTCGCATCCTCGGCGAAGCGGCGAACGTGCTCATCGGCATCGGTCAACTCCCAGTATCCGTTAGCGATTTCAATGCCGTCGATTATCAATTCGAATCGCGCTGCCCGATCACTGTCTTTAAGCCGGGCAAGCGCTGCTTGATCGGCTGGATAATCGGTTACGAAAAAGCGCCCCGGGCCCAAGGCGTCGCACGCTTGGGCAAAACGTAAGTCGAGCTCGGCGCGCTCGCCCGCGACACCGCCTACCAATGCGGCATAGGTTACCGATGCATACGCAGCCTCGCCGAGCACGACATCGACGAGCTCTGCCACTTCTTGGATGAGCTCACCGTCATCCAAGCCCAAGCGGTACCACTCGAGCATTGTGAACTCAGGATTGTGTCGACTGCCTTGTTCATCCTGCCTGAACACCTGCCCCAGGCTGTATATGCTCGGCGCGCCCGCGGCGAGTAGGCGTTTCATGTAGTACTCGGGCGACGTCTGCAGATAGCCGTGGCCTGGCACTTGAATCGACTCCACATCCGGATCGGTGACGGTGCTTGAACTAAGCACCGGGATCTGTACTTCAAGCACCTCGCGCTGGGCAAAGAAGGTGCGGATTTGGGTCAAGATCTCCGCACGTGCGCGCAGGGTTGTAAGGTCTGCGCCGGGCCGCCATGGTGTCACTCGTCAGCTCCAGAAATCGCGGCTAAAGAGGGTGTCGCAAGACACCCTCTTTAGCGCTTTTTCCGCTCCGCTGCGCTCCGCACTCGCACATCCATGTGCTCTTTACCCCACCACGCTGAGGACTCATTTGGCCCAAAATCAACCGCTTGGCAATCATCGATTTTGCTTGGCCATCCTCCTGGTCATAAGGAGGCCAGAACTCAGAGGCTGTTTTACTCCTACATGGGGAGCTGCGCCGATTAGTCACTCTTCGCTCGGCTGACGTATTCGCGTGTGCGCGTGTCGATTCGTAAGACATCGCCGATATTGATGAACAGCGGTACGCCTTTGATGGTGGTGCCTGTCGACAGAGTGGCAGGTTTGGAACCGCCGGTTGCGGTGTCACCTTTCATGCCTGGATCTGTTTCGGTCACCTCAAGCTCCACGAAATTCGGCGGCGTCACGGCGATGGGGTCGTCGTTCCACAACGTCACCTGGTAAACGTCGGTTTCCTTCAACCAGTCGACGGCTTCGGCGACGGCTGCTTCCCCGGCGGCGAGTTGCTCAAAGCTGCCGTCGGTCCGCATGAAGTGCCAAAACTCGCCATCGCTGTACAGATATTCCATGTCGAGGTCCATCACGTCGGCAGCTTCTATGCTCTCACCGGACTTGAACGTGCGCTCCCAAACCCGGGCCGTCTTTAGATTGCGGAACCTGACACGGCTGAAGGCCTGGCCCTTACCCGGCTTGACAAATTCGTTCTCCAAGATCGCACAAGGATCTCCTTCGAGTATGACTTTCATGCCTGAACGGAATTCGTTGGTAGAATAGGTCGCCATCTTCTTAGACCTTTAATTGAACGGCGCGCATGATACTCTCGATTGACACACCTTGGCAGCCCAACGCCTGGAATGATGAACTGCAGAAAGCATTCCGCCATCCCGAGGAACTGCTCACGTTTCTCGGTCTAACCGATGCCAATGCCGACCCCGCGCCGCAATTTCCCATGCTCGTGCCGCGCAATTTTGCCAAGAGGATGCAACCGACGCTGTCCGACCCGCTATTGCAACAAGTGTTGCCACAACGCACCGAGCAGGAAGACGCGCCCGGGTTCGTAAAAGATCCACTTAACGAACACGCCAACGGTTTCAACAAAGCACCCGCGCTCATCCAAAAGTACCACGGACGGGCATTGTTGCTGGCCACGCCCGCCTGTGCGGTGAATTGCCGTTATTGCTTCCGCCGCCATTTTCCGTATGCCGAGAATCGGCCAGGTCAGCACAATCAAGCGCTGCTTCACATCAAATCCGACCCGAGCATTAGTGAGGTGAT
>Ga0209403_10002617_pt1 | contig 21262 bp, 13 predicted proteins | sample ArcticOcean_MG_C_8_FD_187440 | JGI IMG/M metagenome (GOLD analysis project Ga0209403, IMG submission 187440) | Marine microbial communities from western Arctic Ocean - ArcticOcean_MG_CB11_86 (SPAdes) (version 2) | ecosystem: Environmental > Aquatic > Marine > Oceanic | place: Arctic Ocean... | reverse complement strand
AGATTTGCCGCGTGGCGAAGTATAAGGATCCGAATACGACCGGCGAGCCAACCTACGTCTACGTGCCCCTCGTGGAGTTAGCTACCGAGAACCCGGAAGAGAACTGAATCTGAATCGTTATGCCAAATCCAGCAGTTGAAGAATACGGCAAGATCATCGAGGCGATCCGGATCGCCGTGCGCTCGCCGGAAGCTGCCGACCCCGATCTGCTCTCAGACGATGCGGCCCAGTTCTCCGAGGCCGTCGCGGAAGTCAATGAACGCCTGCGCGATGCAGGCAAGTTGCTGCAGAAGGGTCTAAGAGTAGAAGCTGTCCAGCTTTGCCAGACCGAACCGAACGTGCTGGAGTTGGTACAGGTGCTCGATTTTCCCGAACGGGATTCCTGGGGTCAACTGGTCAATTACTGGCAATGGCCCCCGCCTCCCGATTTGCACCTGGAGATTGCCACCTCGCTGGATACCGCCTATGCCGAATTGCAAACGCTGGATCCTCTCCTGCGCAAGTACCGGCGGTTGAACCTGCAGCGCGCCCCGCTGGCTGAACGAGGAATGGTGCTGCGCCAGCTGCATCATACCGATCCTCATAATCACCTCTGGCGCGACAGCATCATGGAGATCGAGTCGCTGCGGCTCTCCACGATCGAATCCGAGATGGACCAGGCCTATGGCCGCCAGGATGGTGCACGGATCAACAGTATTTTCGAGGAAATGACCACTCTTCAGTGGGTGACACCAATTCCTCAAGTCCTCGTCGATAAGATTAACAGCTATCGGGTCGCCCTCTACCAGGGTGACGTCCGCACACATTTGGAGACGATTCTCGGTCAATGGGAAGCCGCCGGCCAGGCTGGCAACGAAGCCGAAGGAAATCGCTGCCGGCTGGAATGGAATAGCCACGCCCAGAATGCCGGTATGGCCGAGACTGACCCGCTCAACGTGCGAGTTCGACCGCTGTTGACATGGATGGCCAACGTCGATGCGGCTGGACAAGTCAAATCCCAGACCATGGGCTTTCGTCGTGAGCTCAACGCGCTGCTCGATCGCCGCGCACCAACCGAGGAAATCGAACAGGCCAAAGCCAAGGTTCTACGGCTGGGTGGAGAAATACCAAAGGATGTTGAGCGACGTATCAGCGATACTTACCAGCGAGAAGCAAAAGGTCAAAAGAACCGCACGACGGCAATCATTGCCGGAGCGGTCATCCTCGTGCTGTTCATGCTGGGGATGTTAGCCTTGCTGGTCTTACGGGACATTAGTTCCAAGCAGGATTCGACCAGTAACGTGCGTCCGTCCGATCAACAGATGGCATTACTGGTGACAGATGTTCTTGACGATACCGAAGAGCTGTCCTCGGCCAGCCCAGGGGTTTACTGATGAGCGAAATACAAGTTGGCGGTGGAGGTGGTACGGCCATTCTTTATCACGTACGGATCCGCGGAAAAATCTACGGCCCCTATCCAATCCAAAAGCTCCAGGATCTGGCCAAGAAAAGCGTGGTCAGCCGGATCAACCAGGTCTCGGTGGACGGCGGCAATAGCTGGCAGCCAGCCTCAGAATTCACAGAGATCTTCGAGGCTGCGGCCGTCCAGGTTGTAATCCCGGTCCAGCAGGTTGGCGTCGGCCAAGTGGGAGTCGCCGCTCAAGGGCCGGCTGGACCGCTGCAGGCGACCTCGGCCGAAATTCCCTGGTACTACCTGATCAACGGCCAGAAACATGGTCCCACCACACTCAGCCAGCTACAGATGATGGTCTCCACCGGCACGCTCAACCCGGCAGACTATGCCTGCCAGGAGGGAGCAGCAGATTGGTCGCGCGTCGACATGGTGCCCGAGCTGATGAGTGTCATCCGCGGCGCTGGCGGCGGAGGAGGTAGCGGGGGGGGGAGCGAAGACAAGAAGGCAGCGGTGGCAAAACGAGTGGTTAACGCCTTCGTGGAATCACGCGCATGGACGTTGTTCCTTGGCATTCTGATCCTGGTGTACGCGGCCCTGCTGCTGACACTTGGCATTTGGGTCCTGGCCGCCGGTTCCGAAGGAGGGCGGGGTGGCGGATTTGCAATTGGCATGGGGATTACCTGGATGGTGAGCGCGATTGTCTGGGGGGTTGGCGCGATGATGTTGATCCAACACAGCGGCACACTTCGTCGATTCGCTTCGGACGGTTCAGAGAAGAAGCTGGTGATTGTGGCCGAATCATTGGCCCGGTTTTGGCTCTATGTGAGCATTGTGGCAATTGTCTACCTGATCATGACGATCACCGGCCTGATCTTGATTTTGGCCGGTACTATTTCCCTGATGGGCTATTACTAAAAGTGTACGAGTGAATGCCGTGATTCAACCCGAACAGGAAGACCAGGAGTTTAATAGCTGGCTCGTCTGCGCTGCCGCTCTGTTCGGCGGTGTCTACCTGATAGGTGGCATCTGCGGCGCCGTCTTTGGATTGTCGTTCATACTGGATATGGACATCCTGCTGGCCATTATCCTGCCGCTGGCATTCCTGACCTTCATCGTCTACGCCGTCTTTATCCGGCCGCTGATCATCTGACGGCTGCCGGGCGACGGCCAGCCAGTGTCGTCCAGGCCCAGCGATAGAGATTGCGTGAATCGACGTAGCGAGCATCGCTATTGGCACTTCCCAGCACCACGATCAGCAGGCTACGGCCATCGCGTCTGCCAAGCGAGACCAGGCAGGCGCCGGCGGCCGACGTGGTGCCTGTCTTGACGCCCGCGTACCCCTCGATTCGCAGCAGCCGATTGGTGTTGCGCCAGACGACGTTTCGCCGCTTCCCCTCGGCATCGGTGACCGACGTTCCATGTTGCCGGGTAGCAACATAATTACGGAAGCTGGCCAGCTTGAGGCTGGCATGTGCCAGTCGCACGAGGTCGATAGCCGAGGCCTTATGACCTTCGGCTGTAAGTCCGTGCGGATTGACGAAATGTGTCTCTTGCATGCCCAGGCGTTTCGCCTGCCGGTTCATCTCAGCCACGAACCGGTCAAGCGGGTCTGCCTCGCTGGTCCTCGGCCCAGTTGCCAGGCGAGCACCGAAGTGTTCAGCCAAGGCCACGGAAGCATCGTTTCCTGAGGGCAGCAGCAGCCCATACAACAGCTCTTCCACGGTCAGTCGCTCCCCTTCGTGGACTCCCGAGGTTGAACCGACTGTCTGGTCGGCCCGGGCGGAGAAAACGACTTGTTCGGAGAGGATGTCCGGCGACTTCTCTGCCAGCGTGAGGATCACGAAAGCGGTCATAATTTTCGTCGTACTGGCCATGTCCAGCGAGCTATCGCCATTCATGTCTGCCAGCACTTTTCCGTTCGCTCCGTCGGCAATCGCCCAGGCCTTGCAGGTCACAAAGGGTGCACCGTCGAGCGGGTCCGCTGGCTGTCGGTCCAGCCTGGCGTTGTTCACCTCCTCGGGATCGGGAACGGCAGGCGACGTGCGAACCAGCGGGCCCAGTGCTTTGAGGGTGGCGTCATCGACCAGGCCACTGACCGGCAGCTTGTGTTGCCGCTGGAAACGCTTGACTGCCTTTTCGGTGTTGGCGCCAAAGTTACCATCGACCGAGAGGCCAGGTGACGGCTTGAGCCGGGCATTGAGTGTCCGCTGCAGATCCTCGACCGCCGGGCCATTACTGCCATTCTTGAGCGGTTCAGCCCAGGCGGAGATGCTTATCAAGAGGAGCACAAGCGTGGGGATAATGCGTGTCAGCATGAGCAGTCGTTACCGTGCTTGGGAAAGGGGGAATCTGGCAGGGCACTGTTTTAACACGGATCAGCACTCCATGGTGCAGGAAGCGGATCGGCTGCGGCCAACAACACCATGTAAGTCCTGCGCAGTCCGCAGGACGCAGCAGGATTGGGTGGTGGTCATAGAGAATCCGGCGGTGCTCGCCTGCGGACGAGATACATCGGGTTATCACAGATTACCGGACAGTGCCTAGCTGTCGTTGTATTCGGCTGCTGCTTCGGCAAATCGTTTCTGCCAGCCTGTTAAGAGCAGCAGCAGCAGTAGCAGTCCGAGTCCACCGCAGACGAAGAAAATATCCTGGGATCCCATGCTGAGTCCACGTTTGAGGCCGAGGAAGATGAAATTGCCCACAATCACGCCTCCGAAGGAACCCATATTCCAGAGCCCCATCACCTGTCCCCTTTTTTCCTTGGGCGATAACAGCTGAATCAGGGTCTGCAGCGGTACCATCAGGAAACCGGCCAGGAATCCGGCCACGCCGAGGCAGATTGCAACCAGGATATAGTTCAATGGCATCACGGCTAACAGGAACATGGCAGCGGTGGTACCAAGCGCACCAAATGGAATCATCCCCGGTCGCACGCCATGTCCGGAAAGGCGTCCTGCCGTGTAATCTCCAGCTCCGATCGCAAGACCAAGTACGGCGGTTAACAGCGCCGTCATGGTGGCCGAGATTTTCAAGAGACCCTGGTAGTCAGGGAGGATCAGAATCGCCAGGCCGGCCACGATCAAGTAAAAGAAGGACCAGGCCAGCAGGGCGGCGGCCAGTGTGCTGCCACGAACCAGCTGCCAGATCTCCCAATACGGCTTGAACAGGATCAGGCGAATCTTCAGCGTTGGGTTTTGGGCTGTGACACGTGTGACACCGCGACTGGCGATCATGCCGAGGATGCCAATCGCCACGATCACAACGCCCGGCAACCAGAGGATCGGGATTCCGTCTGGATTCGTTTCTGCATTCGGGGCATAGGCGTCATACAGCGGACCGGCAGCAGCTCCGCCCAGGATAGCTGCCATGTAGGTGAACATATTGAGTGTGCCATTCGCCCGACTGAGTCGTTTCTCTTCGATGATCTCCGGCAGGATGCCGTACTTGGCTGGTCCAAAGAAAGTACTCTGAATTGAGATCAGCACCATCGCGGTCAGCACGACCCAGAGGTTCGTCATCAGGAAGCCGATCAAGGCCAAACCGCCAATCAAGACTTCCGTTAACTTGACGATGACCGTGACATCCCGCTTGCTGAAGCGGTCGGAGAACTGGCCGGCAAATCCCGACAAGATCACAAAAGGTACGGCGAGTGCCAGCGACGCGTATGCCTGCCCCCCCTCGCCGACTTGGGAGAACCAGATACCGCTGGCTGCCGTGCCAAACATCAACACGCCTTTGAGGACGTTGTCGTTAAAGGCATTGAAGAACTGGGTGATGTTCAGAAAGGCAAATCCGCGCCCGCCATCGCCTTTGATTCCTTGGGGAGCGTTCATCGAGTCTACTTTTGGGAGGGAAGGACGAGGGCCGATTATGGATGAATATCAACTGGAAAGCGAACAGAGTGGCAGCGACAGCAGGTGTTAGTATTCGACGATCATCTCGGCGAAAATTGCGAATAACCGATCGGTTTCACCCGGCTGGCCGGGCGGCAGGTTGGGATCGTAGCGTGAATAGAGATCCTTGAATCCAGCACCGGGTATCAACCCGGATACGCCGGCCACCAGGATCATATTGTTATTGTGGAGCGGTCGGTATTCCATCCCGAGGCTCAAGTCGGTGCCAATGTAATCACGGACTTCCTCGGTAAACACGAAGGTTTCCAGCACGCCGGTCTTTTCGAACCAGAGGCAGTTAATATTGGCGATCAGTTTTAGGCGGGGCGTAATGTCCGCGTCGACGCCCACGTTCAGCAGGTGCAGGCCAGGGTTTACAAAGTTGGTTTGGCCCTGCGTCTTGCTGGTCCGAAGATTCGGAACAAGGCTCTCACGATTCACCAGGTTCACACCGAACAGCCCGATCGCCTGGCGTTGCCAGTAGCTAAACTCGCCGCCGGCAAAATTTGGATTGTCGAAGATCGCGTCAAAGCCACCCGCCTCGTCGTCGTTAATATCGTCGTCACCCGAGGCGTAGAAATACGAGGCCCGGAAACGCATCCAGTCACGGTCCACCGAGAATTCGATTGCCGCCATCCAGGCATCAATATCCACCGGCTGACCCGCCAGAGGATTCAATTCATCATGCCCGGTCACCCAGTAAAGAGCATGGCTGACGTTGAGGCGATGGATATGACCGTTGCCGGCGATGCCGAAATAGTAGGAGTCGATTTCGTGGGGGGCAAACACGCCGGTCGGATCGGGCCGCACAAGGAAACCATTGTCGTCAAACTGCATGCTCGCCTTGTCGTGGTTGTAGTGAAAGCTGATGTTGGCGTCGTAACCGGGCCAGATGAAGTCCTGGCGGTAGTAGTTGAAGATGAATGTGTTCTGGCCGCGGTCATCAAAGCTGTTCAGTTCGCTGTTGGTTGTCTTTTCAGTCTGGTCGAACCAGATAATGTTGTACTGGTCGCGTGCCGCCTGGTTGGTGCCAAACAGCCGTACGCTACGATTGATGTCAGCAAATATGAATCCGCGAAAATCGCTGACAAAGAACTGCGAGCCAGCTCGGACAGAGAGCGTGTCATAGTGTGGGCTGGTATCCGCCAGCTTGGATTCGATGAACCATTCCTCCAGAGCAAAGTCGTCGCGGAAGCGGGTAGTCCCCTCTCGAACGTCCGGGCTGACAATCGCCAGCTCATCTACGTCGAGGTAGTTGAGGTTGTAGATCATGTCAATCTTGACGCGCCAGTCGGGCTGCTTGAAGGCTGCGTTACCCTTGAACAGGTCGAACGCCAGGATGAAGTCCTGCCGATAGAAAAACTGGTCGGGGTCGCCAAAGAAGGGCTCCTGGTCGGGGCGGACCGTGCTCTCAAAAGGCGTCGTCGGCGTGGGGACATCACGGCCTTCCAGGATGACCTCTGTTGCCGCCGTGATCGTGAGGAAGATGTCCTGGCCGATCAGCGGGTAGTCGCCTTTGAGGACGTTTTGGTGATAAGGGTCGAGCTTGCTGCCCCGCACGAAGGGATAGTCGTCGGCCAGGTTTTCTGCAAACGGTTCGTCGATCAGTCGAGCGTGCCCGCCGCCGAAGGACTCAAGCGTGCGGTCCCAGTCGGGATAGCCGAGTCGCCAGCGGTCTTCTACCGGCACGAAATGCAGCCCGCCAGAGGAATCGCGAGGACGTATCCCGCTGGCGCCCGAGAAACCCTGGGGCTGTTCGCGCTGCCAGAGCCCTGCTTCGGCAGGAGATGTCTCACGGTCGGCCTCGGGAGGCTGTTGTCTTGGCCGGCGAGCGTCGCGTAATAAGGGTGGCTGGAGCAGTTGTTCGGTCGGTTCGTCGTCTGGAACCTGCTGGCCGTAACTGATCTGCGGAGAGCTCAAGGCGAGCAGGAGCATGAACAGCAGGATCGTGCATCTGCGCAGTACCGCCAGCGCGCTGAATGCACGTGGTCGTCTTCGACAGTAACGACTGCTTTGACTGGTCATTCGTACTGGTTTTTAGGGATTTTCCGGTTGTGCCGGTTATAAGGTCTACATCGGTTGTTCAGTGGGGCGAGGTATATGTCGATATAGAAAGAAACCGCTGTTTCCAGCCGGTTTTTCAGCTTTTCAGTCGCGATTGTTGAACGGGACAGATCGGCTTGGCTGGGGGTCGAGCCAGCGTGCAGGGGAATGGTCATGAAACGCACACAACGAGCCAGTAGGACTGGCAGACGGCCGCTGCTCGGCTTCGAGCAGTTGGAGCCGCGACGCTTGTTGAGTGCCAGTAATCCCTGGCATAACCACGAAATTGCGGTTGATGTGAACGGCGATGGCGAGATTGCTGCCGTCGACGCTCTGCAGATCATTAACGAGCTAAATACCACGGGCAGCCGACTCTTGCTAGTTGCCGAGGGTGAAACCCAGGTCCTGGCTGAAAGATTCCTGGATGTCAACAATGACGGCAGCGTCAGCCCGATCGACGCCCTGGGGGTGATCGATGAATTGAATCAGCTGGATCCGGAGGTGGAAGAAATACTGGCAAGCAGCCTGCCGACCACGGAGTCGGTGTTTTGCGGCGAAGTGCTGTCTGCTGCGGACGTCGAGGCGCTCTTGAGGCGGGCATCAGCCGCATCGACTGACCTGGATGCGATCATTGCCGTCGTTGACCGTGGCGGGGCCATCCTGGGAGTTCGTACGCAGCAGCTTGTGGTAGCTGCATTTGATACGGACAGTAGCGGCACGATCGACCCTGGGTCTGAAACTGAATTACTAGTGTTTGCCGTGGATGGTGCGGTCGCCAAGGCGCGAACGGCAGCCTTCTTTGCCCACAACATGGCGCCGCTGACGTCACGTACGATCCGCATGATTAGCCAGTCGACGATTGTTCAACGGGAAGTGGAGTCGAACCCGAATGAGACGGTCGACCAGTTGATTCGCGGTCCCGGTACCGTAGCACCGATCGGCCTGGGAGCACACTTCCCGCCAGCGGTCAGGAACACTCCGCCGGTTGACCTGTTTGACATTGAGCACACCAACCGGGATAGCCTGCTGCACCCCGGGCTGGACGGCATCAAGGGCACAAACCCGTTGACAGGGCTCAACGACGACCCGGCTCCGTTGGCGTATCGGTTCGGGATTGACCCAGCGGATGTGCCGGCCGGTCAGGAAATTCAGCCGCCTGAGTCGTACGGCCTCCAGTCTGGCCTGTTGCCGCTGGCCCAGGCACGCGGTATTGGCACCTTGCCAGGTGGGATTCCGCTTTACAAGAACGGCTGCCAGGTCGGTGGAATTGGCGTGTTCTTCCCAGGTCCGGACGGTTTTGCAACGCACGAACAAGGCTTCTCAGGAGTTTACCCAAGCGACGGTGCGGGGCCGGTTGGAGCTGCTGGACGGGATGCAGCCCTCAGCGCCGAGGTTGCTCGTACGAACGCTGACAAGGTGCTCGATGCCGAGTGGATCGCCTTTGCCGCTGCCGGAGGGAGCAGCGGGGCGGGAGCCTCTCAAGCGATCGTCGGCGGTGTACCGCTGGCTGGCTTTGACCTGCCCTTTGGCCGAATTGACCTGGTCGGTATCACGCTTGAGGTCTTTGGTCCCAACCCAACCAGCGCCCGACGACAGACCGGAGTGACAACCTTGTTGCAGGTCGGCGCCGGACTGGGAGAAGTTGCTCCCAACGGAGTTGATCACCCCATCGATGCGTTGGGGAGTCTCTACCAGGGCGGTTCGATTGTGCCGGCCGGCTGGCTGGCTGGCCCTCGGGGCAGCACAATCGGCGGACCCTCGCAGGCGGATGTGATCAACACGATTGGTCAGGCCTACGATTCTGCCAACCTGGTGCGAGCTGGCATTCGCTTGCCGCTGGGAACGCGATCCAGGATGGTGTTTGCCGTGGCGGACCAGGATGGCTCGATCCTGGGCCTCTACCGGATGCAGGACGCGACCTATTTTTCGATTGGCGTTGCTGTGGCCAAGGCCCGAAATATGGCTTACTACGCATCGGCTGGAATTCAGCCTGCCGACCAGGTAGTGAATGTGCCTGTCGGTACGGCCTTTACAAATCGCACCTTCCGCTTCCTCGTTGAGCCACGTTTTCCTGAAGGAATTGACGGCGCGCCGCCGGCAGCTTTTTCCATCCTTAACCATCCCGATATCAATAACCTGACTGCGGAAAACAGCGTCGCCATCAGCGCCGTTGACTTTTCAGCGGGTGGAGTGGGTGACAACGTGCTCGGCTTCACTCGCTTCAATGCCGAACGTAACTTTCATGCCCAGGACGGTGATTTCCCGATCGAGTTGCAGAGTGGCGTTGTCTTTTTCCCCGGTGCAGCACCGCTCTATGACGGTGCTCTCCTGCTAGGAGGCCTGGGAGTCAGTGGTGACGGGGTGGATCAGGACGATGTGGTGACATCTGCCGGCACGGTTGGCTTCAAACCGCTGGGTGAAATCCGCGTCGACCGGTTCTTTGTAGGGGGGGTTCGTTTACCCTACCAGAAGTTCCTGCGTAATCCGCACGGTAGCTAGGTCTGTTGGCCATCTTGTTAGGCCGCAACGCGTTGATCGACCAGTGACCGCTATGCTCTAATAGCGATTGGTGAGTTTGTCCCGCGTTCTATCGTCACGGATCGGCGCGCTGTTCTATGCCTTCTGGCAGCAGGTCTGCTGGTGAAGAGGGCAAGCGTGAGTTGAATGTCAGTCGAACAGGTCAAGAAAGCCGAGCAGTTGCTGGAAGCCTCGCGCCAGGGTTCCGAGAGCGATTCTGCGTCCTCGGTCGATCGCCTGATGCGCGAACTGGCTGAGCAGTGCTTTGATGTGACACAGACGCTGTCGCCGGAACGAATCCGCCAGCTGGTGAAGGCAGGCAAGCAGACTGTTTTGGATTTCGACGGTTCGGCGGAGGACCTCGTGGACTGGTTTCAGGGCCAGCTCGATCCAACCGTTGCCGCTGAAGCAGCAGCTGAAGAGACGTTGCCGCTGCCGGGTAGCGAACCGCCAGAGCCTGGAGTCGATGAGTCGCCGTCAGCCGAACCGCCCCAGGTTGGTGAATTCAAGGATCAACAGACACTGGTCGCGCCACTCGGACCCGCAGCCAAGGGCCCTGGCGATACAGCCGATGATGCTGAGATGACATTGCCGGTTGGAGCTGCCGAAGGGAGGCCGGCCGCAGGCGAGGACGCCACGCTGATGGGCGAGGCTGCAGCGGTGCCGGCCGCTCCATCTCGGAATGTGGTCGAACCAGCCGTACGGGAGTTCGGCGATTACGTGTTGCTCGAAGAAATCGCCCGTGGCGGCATGGGAGTCGTTTACAAGGCCCGCCAGCGCAAGCTGAATCGGATCGTGGCCCTGAAGATGATCCTCTCGGGCCAGTTTGCACATGAGTCAGAAGTGGAGCGGTTTTATATTGAGGCGGAGGCTGCGGCCAACCTCAGTCATGACAATATCGTCACGATTTATGAAGTTGGAGAGCAGGACGGGCAGCACTTCTTTTCGATGGACTATATCGAGGGAACCAGCCTTGGTGACGCAGTCACGGACGGTCCACTGATGCCTGAGGAAGCGGCCGGCTTGATGGTCTCCATCAGCGATGCGATTCAATTCGCCCATGAGCAGGGAATCCTGCACCGCGACCTGAAACCCTCTAACGTTCTGCTCGATACGCACAACAAGCCGCTCTTGACCGACTTTGGCCTGGCTAAACAGGTCGGCGAGGGACTGGACCTGACAATGTCCGGCGCAGTGGTGGGAACGCCAAGTTACATGCCTCCGGAACAGGCAGCCGCCAAGGCGGAGGAGGTGGGGGTCTGCAGTGACGTCTATTCTTTGGGTGCCATTCTCTACGAGCTGATCACCGGCCAGCCTCCCTTCCGCGCGGCTACCACGTTTGACACGCTCAAGCAGGTACTTTCCGTGGAGCCGATGCCGCCACGGGAATTGAATTCAGCCGTGCCGGTGGACCTCGAGACGATCTGCCTGAAGTGCCTGCAAAAGGAACCTGCCAAGCGGTACGCTTCAGCCCAGGAACTTGTCGAGGAATTGCAGCGGTTCCTTGACGGGATGCCAATCCTCGCTCGACCCGTGGGGCGGATCGAACGAGTCGCCCGTTGGTGTAAACGGAATAAGGTTGTGGCCAGCCTGTCCGGCCTGGCCGTCTCAGCTGTGCTGGTCACGATGGTTTACATCGTCTACTCCAACATCCAGATCGCTGCTGCCTTGAAGGACTCCGACGAGAGTTTCAAGGATGCCAAGAAGGCGGTCGATGATTTCTTCACCTCCGTGGCGGAAGACGAGATCTGGGCCCGCTATCCAGCCACACGGGGATTTCAACAGCAGTTACTGGCCAGGGGCCTGTCGTTCTATGAGGGCTTTATCGAACGACGAGGAGAAAGTGCCCTGCTTGACTTCGATATTGCCAAGGCCAGAAAGAATATTGCCTTTGCTCATTTACGGCAAGGCGATATCGAGCAGGCGTTGACCCATTACCGGCGGTCAATCGTTACGCTGGAGGAGTTGCTTGGCCAGCAACCCGACGATCCGGAGTTGTTGCTGAGCCTCACCAATAGCCTGACCGGCTTCGCGCAAGCACAATCCAGCTCGGAAGACCTGGATCTGCGGGTCTCTGCCATCGATGGTTTTGAACGCGCAAGGGAGATTCGGCTGAAGCTGAGCGAGCGCGGGGGGCAGGATCCAGAGGTTCTGCGAAAGCTGGCCAACGCGTATATGAACGAGGGTAGCGCGCGTAAGGGAGTAGCTGGCCTGAGCGAGGAAGGTCGTAAACGTGTCCGCACGAAAGTCTTCGAACTTTTGGATGGCGCACAGGTAATTCGGCGACGCGCCCTGAAGTCGATTGAAGCTGAGGCGAATAGCGGTGCCCAAGGTAGCTCCAGGTCGGCGGAAAAGATCCGCCTTCTGAGAGACCTGGGGAAAGGTTCGACCAATCTCTACGCCTTGTTCTTTGCGGAATTCGGCGACCTGAAGGACGACGCCGACCGAATGCTGGCATGGACGAACACAGCAGGCTACCTGGATGAAGTTCTGACGGAAATTGGAGGCATCGACCAGAGTCTGATGACAATGCAGGACCGGGAACTGATGATCAACGCAGTGCAAAACAAGATCACCTGGCTCATCTACTATCCCGAAGATCTGCTGCCAGGCGATATTACAGCCGCCATCGGTGAGCAGATCAACACTGTCCTGCCACTTGCAGATCGACTCTCCTTCGATGTTGAAACGCCTGACTTTCAGAGGACAGCGATCAGCTTCTACCTGGAAGTGGCTCAGTTCGCCTTTGACGCGGGGGACGATGTGCTCGTGATCGACGCCTTTAGGCGATTGGGCGCCGGCTGGACATCGTTCAGCGGCGAGGATCGTCAAATTCAGCTCAATCTGATTGAGACCGATATCGGTGGCCTGATTTCGGATTATTTTATCTTTGCAGACAATCTCATCGAGCTGGATAAGGAACTGGCTGATGGCCAGCAGATGGCCAGAATTGGCGGTCAGCTCTTGTCGCTGGCGAAAGAGAACGATTGGCTCGATATCGGGGAATATATTGGCGAGTGTCTCGTCGAGGCAAACGATTTGATCGAACTGGGTGAGGACCTGGCTGGTGGCCAGCAGATGGCCAGGATTAGCGGGCAGATCTTGCTGCTGGCGAAAGAGAACGACTGGCTCGATAGCGAGACTGTTTCCGAGCACGAAAAACAGCTCGCTCGCATCGAGGGCGCGGTAAAACAACCGTAAGGTGGGAAAGTTAGGGTAAGTGGCAAGGCAGGCGCCGGGTAACGTGGTCTACCCTGCAGAGCCTGGCTGAATTCAGCCGCCCCGATCGCCGATAAACCCTTCTGTAGAGGGAGGAATTGCGCGCCAATTCCAATTCACTTCGCTGGGCAGGAGGCCCGAAGCATGCGTCGACCCACCTTAGTTCTGTCTGTTGCAGTCGCTAGCTGCTTCCTGCTGCAATTGGTCTCCAGTACGGAAAGTCGTGGTGACGACCTGTTCGGTGGTTTCGCTGAAGAGTTGTTCCAGCCTTTTTCCTCGTTCTTGCAGGAACCCAACGAGGATGACCCGGACAAGACTGACCCGAAGGCTGAAGGCTCACCCTCAGACAAGCCTCCCACCAGGACGACATCTCGACGCAGCCGGACGACCCGCGACCGGGCGGAGATGATCAAGCGAGCCGAGGCGATGCGGCTGGCGAGTGTTTCGCCAATGTGGGGTGATTTCCTCGGCGGCCTGCCCTTTGGCACGATCGTGATTGGTGGTGGTGACGGGCTTACCTTCGGTGCCGGTTCTGCCTTCCCCTTGACCGAGGGTGCTGCGATCGCCGTGCGACGGATCAAGCTGGCGGAGAATAATAGTCCGATTCCCATGGATCGCTGGATTTTTGGCCATAACTTCTTCAACGACGTGACATCAATCGGGGACCTGAATCGTTACGTCTTCGGTCTGGAAAAGACGTACGACGACGGGCTCGGTTCATTCGAGATTCGTTTCCCCTTCGTGTCTGGCCTGGACAACGACCAGAGTGTGAATGACACCTTTGATGCATTGACTGGCGACCGCGCCACAGAATTCGGTGACATCTCCCTGACCTGGAAGCGGATTGTTGGGGTTGGTGACGATTTTGTTGCTACCGCCGGAGTTGGCCTGCGTATCCCGACTGGGACCGACAGCAGTATTTCTAATTCACTGGGTGAAGAGATCTTTCGTATTGAACACGACTCAGTTCACCTGGCTCCCTTTGCAGCCATCCTGGTGAAACCTGACGACAAGTGGTTCTGGCAGGCGTTCCTGCAGTTCGACATCGTGGCTGGCGGCAATCCCATCACCGAGCAGACCGGTCCGTTGGAGCGGACAACGAGGGGCATCTTGCAGGACGCCAACCTGGTGTTTTTCGACGTTGGTGTTGGGCACAAGTGGATCGAAGATCGGGACGGCTTTGTCAAGGCCATCACGCCGATGTTGGAATTGCACTACAGCTCGACCACGAACGACACCGACACCGCGAATCTCAGTTTTGGTACCGACGACTTCAATCTCGTGGGCCAGAGCCGTCGTTTTGACATTCTCAACCTGACGGTTGCTGCCGCTCTGAAACTCAATGATCGTATTACGGTTCGTCCTGCCATGTCGTTTCCGTTGCGAGAGGGCGACGATCGACTCTACGATTTTGAGGCTGGTGTGCAGGTCAACATTCTCAGGTAAGACAGGGTTGGAAATGTTGGTATGCAAGGAGAGGCGTCATTTCTGGTTGGCCATTGTGGCGTTGCTGGCACATGGAATGGCGTTTGATGCCGCCATGGCGATTGACGATGCCACGGCAACAGTATCGCTGGCAGCGAACCAGCAACCTGCTAAGGCAGAAGAGAAACCGACCGCTACGCCCCGTCGCGCCGTTCGCAGTCGCAGTCGTGATCGGGACGTGATGCTGGAACGGGCACGGCAGATGCGCTTGGCCAAAGTCACACCAATGTGGGGCGACTTCTTTGGTGGCTTGCCAGCCATCGCACGGATACCCGGTTCGTCCTCCACGCCGCCGTCCGACTGGGGACCCACGGTCAGGCCGGGCCAACAATTCACCTTGCAGCGGGGTGGTGGTGCCGCGATCAGACGGTTCAAGCTATCCGAGGGAACCAGCGCCCTGCCAACCGATCGCTGGATCTTCAACTACAGCTTTTTCAATGACGTCGGTCCCCTGGGTGATGTAAACCGCTACACGCTGGGTTGGGAAAAGACCTTCGATGAAGGGCTGAAGTCGATGGAAGTGCGAGTCCCCTTTGGGTCGACAGTAAGAAGTCGCCAGACTCTGGGGACCCCGCTGCAGCATGGCAGCCAGATCGGCAACATGGCGATTACTTACAAGACCATCATCGGGGCCACTGAGAATCGCCTGACATCCGCTGGCCTGGGCGTCGCTGTCCCGACTGGACAGGACGGTCAACTGGTAAGCGATTCCGGTGCGGACCTGGTACGAGTGCGTAACCAGGCGGTCCACTTGTTACCGTTTATTGGCTGGCTGGGACAAAAGGATGAAAAACTGAGTTGGCAGGTATTCATTCAGCTCGATATCGACACCGGTGGCAATCCAATCGTAGTGCTGGATTCGGACGGGCCGAAACCCGCCGGCAGGATTCGCGACGCCAACTTGCTGTTCGTGGATGTCGGACTGAACTATCGCTGGCTGGAAGGACGTGACGCCTGGATCCAAGACATCAGTCCCTTCATTGAGATTCACTATTCCGGCACACTGGAAGATGCTCCGAGCCTGGACTTCACTGGCGTAAACGGATTCCAGGTGGACGTCGATCCGCAGGCCGCCAGTTTTAATGTGGTCAACCTGTCGCTGGGTGCTAATCTTTTTACCTCCAACGGTCTGTCGATTCGACCGGCGGTCATCGTGCCGTTACAGCAAGACTTTCCTGATCGCCAATTCGATTATGAAGTTGGCGTGCAGGTCAACATCGCGCACTAGATAGTGGCCTCGAAGTCGCCTGACCCTGGCGCCGATGGTCTACTTGCCACTCAATTCGAAGACCGGATCAAACTCGTCCGCGTCCCCGTCGATGGCATCCTGGATACGATCGGAAAGAATCTGCAGGGGACGATCAGATCGGTGGAAGTCACTGGCCATCAGCTGGTCTACCAGTTTGCTTGAAGAGGCGTAGTCGCGATCCTCGAAGGCGGTCAGTGCCTTTTCATAGTGCCCCTTCAATTCGGTCCACTGGGGAGCCGGATTAGTTGCAGACAGTTCGTACAGCGAGACTGGCTGGGTGATGCCAACGACCCGCACCTGGCAGAGTCGGCGGGAGGTGACCGACGAGGTGAGTTCTTGCAGCGTATGCTCCGTAATCAGAATCGGCACACCGAGGTACTTGGTCGCTCCCTCAACGCGGCTGGCGAGGTTTACGCTATGCCCCATTGGGCCATACTTGATCCGCCGACTGCTGCCAGCATTGCCAACCTGGGCGCTACCCGAGTTGATACCAATACCGATGACCAACGGAACGCCGGCCTTCTCGGACCAGGCGTCATTGAGCTGTTGCATTTCGGTCTGCATCGCCAGCGCTGTCTGGCAGGCCAGGTCCGCATGGTTAAGTTGGTCGGTCGGCGCGTTCCACATGGCAGCCATACCATCGCCAGCATAGTTGATAATCACGCCGCTGAATTCCAGCACGCGATTGGTGAGGTGGTCCATGACATCACCCATCATGCGGTAGGTGTCGCGTGGACCAAGTTGTTCGCTGATCGATGAATAACCGCGCAGATCGCAGAACAGCGACGTGATCTGGCGATCCTGGCCTTCCAGCAGGGAGGGATTGCGTTGCAATTCTTCGGCGACTTCGGGTGCCACGAATTCCTCGAACTGAACTTTCAGCCGAGCGGCTTCCTTTTCCTTGTCGACACGAGCCAGACCGGCACTGACAGCGGCCGCCAGGATCTGCACCACCTGGGCTTCAAGTGGCTGAATTCCCTGGTCCTCGGCACCGGTGCGAGTATCACGGGAGCCGTAAACAATTCCCACGATCTGCTCTTCCGCGTCGAAGATCGGCGACGCGACGACTGCCTCAACCTGCGCCAGGCTGGCTGCTTCTTCGTCTGCGGAGATCGGTTCAAAGAAAGTACGTTTTTCGGACATCACCTTGCGCAGAATCGATGTACTGAAACTTGCTTCGGTCGACGAGAGCCGGGTGTAGGCGCCAGCGGTTTCCCAGGCGTCCCCCGATTTCAGCAGGACCATGCCTCGATCGAGTCCCACCAGCTGGACAATCGCCTGGGCCGTTTCCAGGTAAAACTCGGCAGAACCAGCTGCCGCCTGCTGCACGTTCAAGAGAGTCTCAAACCAGCTGGCCAGTGTCGAAGCGCTGGGAGCACTGCCCATGTTAATCACGGGCGACATCGTTTCGGTGCCGGAGCCCGCTCGCACGGGGCGGGCAATTGTCTGCAGATGGCTCCCCATTTCACCCGGCAGGGTCACATCGGGAGCGACTTCCATGCGAGTGAAACCGACGCTGATGGCAACCGGAATGTCCGCTTCAACTGTCTCTCCGCGGGAAATTACTGTGCCGTCTGAGAGCGTGAGGTCTCCCCCGTGGTTCTCAATCCGCAGCTGGCCCTTGGGGAGTTCTTGTAAGCTCAGCTGGTTGCGAGAGACATAACGATCTTCGATTACGAAGTGATTGCCAGTCTCCGCGGGGACTCGACCCAGCGTCAGCGGACCGTCTTCCAGCTTGACCTGTTCATTCTGATTGTCATTTTGAATGCGGATTGACAGCATCACTCGCCTTGCAATTCAGCTTTCGCTTGTGGGCCGGGGTGGAAGCAGGATCCGTGCGAATCAGGAGGATGAATCCACCGGAGTCAGGTCAGCCATGCTGGTGATATCGAGCGGGTCACACTTGTACCCGAGTGAGTCAGTAAGGGTGGAGAAGGTATTGACACCTGTGCAGACCTCGATATCTGCCGAGGTAATCTGCTGGGGGTGTTCGTAACCAGCGGCATGGGCCAGCATCAACAACTCCTTGCGGAAGGACTGGACATAGCGTGCGAACCTGTTGGCCTTGCGTTCCACACTGATACCTGCCTGTAGCCAACGACTTTGAGTTGCGATGCCCGCCGGGCAGTGACCACTGTGACACTTCTGAGCCTGGATACAGCCAATCGAGATCATGGCCTCACGCGCGATACCGATCATATCGACACCCATGGCCATCGCCACCATCGCGCGGTCAGGGAAGCCGAGTTTGGCACTGCCGATCCAGATGATATCCTTGGAAAGCTCAGCTTGCTGGAAAATCTGGTAGACCCTTTTGAATCCTACCTTGAAGGGCAAGGCGACATGATCGGAGAATGTCAGCGGGGCTGCACCGGTTCCCCCTTCCGCTCCGTCGACGGTAATGAAATCTGGGCCCTCGCGGCGGACCCGCATCCGTTCGGCCAACTCGTACCAGAAATCGATCTGGCCGATGGCGCTCTTGATGCCAACAGGAAGTCCAGACCGGTCGGCGATTCTTTCGATGAAGTCAATCATCTCGTCCACCGAATTGAACTCGGAATGAGAATTGGGTGATATACAGTCCTCTCCCTGCGGGATGCCACGAATCTGCGCAATTTCAGCGGTTACCTTGGCTCCCGGCAAGATGCCACCCTTGCCAGGCTTGGCACCCTGCGACAACTTGATCTCAATGCAGCGCACCTGCGAGTGTTCCTCTGTCTGCTGGGCCAGAGAATCCAGGCAAAACGTGCCATCGGCACGGGCTCCGAAATAGCCGGTGCCGAGTTGCCACATCAGGTCGGCACCGAGGCAATGGTAGGGGCTAATGCCACCTTCGCCGGTATTGTGCATACAGCCCGCGATGTGGGCGCCCTCGTTGAGAGACGCCACCGCTTTGGCACCAAGCGAACCGAATGACATTGCTGAAATATTGACCACCGAGGAAGGTCGATATTTTCGCGCACGGTTGTGACGCTCGCCCATCACCTTGAGGCAGGGAATGGCGGTGGGGTCATCACCGGGGTGCGTCGCCTTGTCGTCGGGAAAGGGAAACGCGGCGTGTTTGATAATCGGGTAGCCAATACTGTAGATTTCCTCGGTTGTGCCAAACCCGAATGTGCTGTTGTCTCCCTTCGAGGAGGCATAGATCCAACGACGCTCGTCGCGGTTGAAGGGCCGCTCTTCCTTGTCGTTAGCGACAAAATACTGGCGGATCTCCGGGCCGATACTCTCCATGAAATAACGCAGGTGGCCAATCACGGGGAAATTGTGCAGGATCACGTGCTTCTTCTGAAAGATGTCATGAATGAACACCACCACGATGATCAACAGCAGGCCGAGCAGCATACTGACTGCCCAGTGTTCGACAAGAAAGGTGGACACTGGATTGGCTCCTTCGCCTTCAGGATTGAGAAGTCAAGATTCTAGTTATGCGTGGGGAAATACTGACGGGCATCCACTCGCATGGCTGCATCGTGCGGACAATGGGTGACGCAAGCCGGTTGCTGGCTGGCCAGGCTACTACAAAGATCACAAACGACCGCTCGCTCTGTAACAAGTTCTACGCTTGGTTGTACCAGACCATCGGCTGTGGCGGCCGTGATGGCTCCCATCTCCGGCACAGGATCGAGCCGTACAGACAGCAGCGTGAGACCATCGGCCAGCCGCGGCGCCTGGCTGGCATCGTCCGGAGCCCGTAATTCAAGGGCCAGCGTGTTCGTGCCAGCACGCAACAGACCCATCGCCTGCAGCTCGGCTTCGAATTCGCCCTTCTTCTTTTGCTTGGCGTCCTGCTGTAATTCGACCTCTGCACCATTGATCCAGACGCGGGCGACCGTCTGCTGCGCTGTGATATGCAAACGGATGCGGCCGGTCTGCAACAGTTGTTCACTCTCCAGTTTGATCTGGTGCTTGAAGTAAATTGGCTCGGCCAGCTCGGCTGATCCCGGCTGCCAATGGTCGGGGCTACTCTCCACAAGTGACTGCTGCAGATCAATTGTCCAACGGAATGGCGAATTGCCGGCCTGCCAGCCGCGACCGTTCTGCGATGTGGATTGCCAGTTGCCAGATCCGACAGCACTGGCCGGTGCATAATGCCATCCGATTGAATTCTCGGAGATCAGCCCGACGTCATGCATCTGGATGGAATCATAGGGGCACTGGCGGGCGCAGAGGCTGCAGCCAATGCACCAGTCCCGAATCTCGATCTGGCCATTTGCTCCGCGCTGAATCGAACCGACAGGGCAACCAATCATGCAGGACGGATTTAAGCACTGGCGACATGCCGATGGCACCAGGAAACGGTCAAAGCGGGGGCCGTCCAGGAAGAGACGGCTGTAGCCATCATCGTGGCTTTCCACACAAGCGCGGACGCAATCGCCGCAGCGAGTGCAGCTGTCCAGGTCGATCAATAGCAGGTTCTGGCCCTGGATCAATCCACTGTCCCTGAATTCAGGAGTCGCGTCCCAGGAATTGAACTCGCCAATGGATGTCTGTTCGTCAAGTTCGGCCCGCCGTTCCAGTACCAGGGCATCCACGCGACTGGCAAGTGCCGGAGATGATTCGAGCAAAGACCGGAAGACCGTTGCATCGATGCGGACAAGCTCTACTCGGCCCGGCCTGCGACCCGGGTCGTCGTTGGGGTGATCGTAGGCGATGCAACTTGCCGTCCGCGGTTCGTCCGCCAGTACACCCATTTCACCAAAACACTCGCCGCGGGCCAGATAGCCGAGGATTCTCGGGGGACCGGAACGACGCTGCCTGCCAGGAAGCTGACCCGAGTAGATACTCCGCAAGGCGGTGTAATTACCGATCCGGACCTCCAGCTCAGACCAGTCCTTGGCCGCGCCTTTGATTCCCTTGGGGAACGATGTGACCTGTGGCAGAACTTCCGGTCGCTGCAGGACTTCTGCCATGCTCTTGGAGGAGACCAGGGCCCTTTGCTTGACAAGCTGATTCAGGGCGCCGACAAGCAGATCCTGGTCTTCGCTGGCGATCTCTCCCTTTGCCATGCGGGTGGTGGCCTGCTGGACTGATGGCCGAAGCCAGTTCCAGATCTCTTCTTCAATGCCATCCGAACTTGCTGACGGAGCCGACACGAGCGATTCATCGTCATCGTCAGCTTCGCTGGTCCCATTCTCTGTTTTCGTCTCGGCCGGTGATCCGCCCGCTGCCATTGCCAGGATGTCCTCGGCTGATGGTCCAGAGGTGCTGCGACTCTTGGCCGATTTGACTGCGGATGCCGGACGGGATTTGGACGGCCTTGATTCAGCTGAACTGCCCCGTGCAGCAGAAAGTATGTCGTCTACGGCGGACCCGCCTGCAGTGCCTGGCTCCGCTGGGACGTCCTTCGCCTCTGTTGGTTCAGGATCAACAACAACAGACTCCGAATCGCCGCCACGAGCTGCCGCCAGGATATCGTCGACCGCAGATGCCGGCTTGGGTGCCTCTTCGGCAGGCGTTTTT
>Ga0209403_10002614_pt1 | contig 21287 bp, 16 predicted proteins | sample ArcticOcean_MG_C_8_FD_187440 | JGI IMG/M metagenome (GOLD analysis project Ga0209403, IMG submission 187440) | Marine microbial communities from western Arctic Ocean - ArcticOcean_MG_CB11_86 (SPAdes) (version 2) | ecosystem: Environmental > Aquatic > Marine > Oceanic | place: Arctic Ocean... | reverse complement strand
GACATGCCTGGAGTTGCCTTTAATCCATTCATTATTTATGGTGAGTCCGGTGCTGGGAAGACACATTTGCTGGAAGGAATCAATCACGAACTGCAGCAATGCAAGCCAGAAATACAAACGGTTCAGGTTACAGCAGAGGATTTTTTGAATGATTTCATTGTTCATCTAAGAATGAACAAAATGAAAGAATTTCGTGATCGTTACCGTAAGGTTGATGCTTTTCTGCTCGATGATTTGCAGGCTTTGCTGCCCTCGGCCAAGTGCCAAACTGAACTTCTCCACACGATTAATGCCTTACGCAAGAAAAATGCTCAAATCGTCATAGCCTGCATACAGGCACCTACACAAATTGAAGGCCTCATTTCCGGACTACGCAGTCGACTTGAATCTGGACTGACGGTTGATATCGGTATTCCTGATGATCAAACACGTATTGCAATTCTGGAAAGCAAAGCCGTCGAACGTGGTATTCCGCTGAGCACTGAACTGGCACATTTTATTGTGCAGCATATCAAGGGCGGAATTGGACGGATGGAAGGTGTTTTGATGCGCTTAGGTGTACATGCTTCATTGTTAAATGAAGAACTGACAATAGATTTAGCAAGATACGCTCTTAAAGATTGGCTGGACGAGTCTACTAAAAATTCAAATTCTGCTCAATCCAATAGCGGTGTATTTGCTGATGAAACCGCAAATAAAATCCTGCAGCGGATCTATGTCATGTTCCAAATTACAGAGGTAGGTCTGTTGTCATATCGGCGTGACCGAAAACACAACAAAGCCCGACAGGCAACAGTTTTTCTACTCAAACAGCTTACCTCTCTTTCCCTGACTGAAATTGGTAAAATTGTAGGACGTAATCATTCTACTATCCATGCTACCTTGAAAAAAGTTGGTGAGAGGATGTCGTCAGATGATTTCTTTCTCAAACAAATGCAGACTTTTCTGCATGAATTTGAGGAAAAAAATGATTCTGCAAAGCAGCCTGAAGAAAGACGCGGTTACCGTTTTTGAGTTCCTGAAGTATATTTTCCCCGAAGCAATTATTAACAGTGCTTCCCAACATTGCCTTTCCCTGAATTTTCAGCTAAATTAATTAGCAGACACTAAGCCCCTGAGACAGAAACATTCAGTCTGCTTTGCTTCATGTATTTTAGCTTATACCTGTTTTTTTTGGGACTGCCTGCTTTGCTCTTGATTACTGTTTCCGGATGTTCAAAGCTGCCGGAAAAAATTTATGTAAACCATCCTAATATATTGCATCAACAAGTGGAATTGGTGTGTCAAAATACGGACGCTTCCCACTTTCAAGTTGAAAATCAGCTGGTTCTGCTGAAACGTCAAGACGGCAAGGAGCTTCAATTAAGACACTACAATTCTTTGCTTCCGGATGGATATTATTTTTGTACACGGCAAAACAGCAAATCCTCGATCCTCGAATAATATAAGTTTATGTCCGATATTTCGCCTCCAAAAATCCTGATCCGTACACCAAACTGGCTCGGTGACCTTGTGATGGCAAGCGGATTTGTCAGAGCCGTTCTTGACTACTATCCTGAATCAGAGGTTGATTTAATCGTTAAATCCGGATTTGAAAATTTGCCTTTGCCGCGGCGTGGAAAAATAATTGTGTTTGATTCGGAAGATTACTCAGCAGGTGCTTTCGGAAAAAATTTAGTCTCAGCAAATTACTCTCACATTTACGTCCTTCCTCCAAGCTTTTCTTCTGCCTGGATGGCCTTTCAAAGCAAAATTCCGCAGCGTATCGGTTATGTCGGCGAGTTTAGAAGTTTGCTGCTGAGCAAGGCCAAAAAGCATGAAGGAAAGCCACGTTCAGTACACATTCTCAAGGAATACCTAAATTTGCTTGATCCGGATCTTTCATTGGAAAAATACCCTCCTCATCTTGAAACAACCTCAAACTGGATCGAAAATCATTTAAACTCTTTTCAACAAACTCTGCCGGAATCTTATCTTGTTTTCACTCCTGGCGCAGCTTATGGGCCGGCAAAACAGTGGCCGCTTGAGCATTTCCGTGCCTTAGCTGTTCAAATGATTCAGCTTCTTGGAACTTCAATTCTTATATTAGGCACTACTGAAGATGCGGAATCCGGAACGGAAATTTCAGAGGGACTTGAAGGGGTTCATAATTATTGTGGGCAAACTTCCTTAACGGAATTCTTGGCAATCCTGGCTAAAGCCAAACTGCTGATTGGAAATGACTCCGGAAGTATGCATTTAATGGGCGCTTTGCAACGTCCACAAATTGCGGTTTTCGGCTCAACATCTCCCATCTGGACTGCACCTGTTAATCCTTATGCCTCAGTCTTGAGCCGTAATTTGTCCTGCTCACCGTGTTTCGCGAGAACCTGCCGTTATGGTCACTATGACTGCCTGACTAAAATTCAGCCTGAACTCGTACTTCAGGAGGCACAAAAAATACTCTCAATGAAAAACTAATACTCTCTAACGACCAAATCCGGCAAGGATGAATCGCATTATTTTTCAAGTCCGGCACGCCATTCCTGCCAGTTAAGGTAGGCTGTAGCACCGATTGTAGCAAGAGGTTCCGGAGGTAGACGCGTGGGTTGAGCTTCGTTGAGGTAATCTTCGATGGATGGATTCTGTAATCCGCAAGCGTACTACGCAGCCAGAATTCCTGAGAGAGTTCCTTTTGAAACACCAAGTCCGTTTTGACAACAGGCGGCAAACATATTTTCCTCGAGTTCACCAAACACGGGTACATTATTCCAGCTCAGGCAATGCCGTCCACCCCAGCGATGTTCCATTTCAACAGCTTTGAGCATCGGAAAGCACCCCTTAAAACTACGTTCATGGTTGCGTACAGCTTTTTGAACATCCCGCTCACCGGCTGCCATTAATGAATTGTAGTTAAACTTATTGCGCATCAGAATGCGGTGACTGCCCACACCGTAAATTTTACGCACAGAAGAGCCGAATGGGTAAGCCGGTGCAATTCCCCAACTCGGTTCTCCGCCTAACTTGTTGACTTCATCCTTGCTCATGGCGCGGTCATGGATGCATAAAGGAAAATGTGCATCAGCCTGCTCTACATGAAACCAAAGCTCTGAAGGTGTACATTGACGCTCAGGAATCACCTTGGACGCCTTAACAGAACCTTTGGGTGTTCTGGCCTGCCAAAGTCCATTTGTGCGTTCCAGTGCGATTACAGGTGTTTTTTCGTAAATATCCACTTTCTCGGACATCCCCCGCGCAAAACCCCGGGTATATGCGGCAGCTTGAATGGTGACAGTTTTTGGAGTTAAGTGACCGTTCAGGTAATACTCACTTCCGGTTACACTCTGCATCTCAGCAGCATCCAGCCATGTTGATGCTTCACCCATGATTAACAAATGAACCATATAAATGCAACTGCTAAACACAATAACTTTAAAACTGAAAAAATATTTTACGCAGATATTTGCTGACTGCTGAAATAATCTTAATTCTGGAATTTGTCATTTTAAGTTAAACCATAATTTATTATAATATTAGTGATATAACTGATCCATAAATCCCATTTTCACTCGACATGAAAAAACGGTTTTAGTGCTTTTTACTGTTTCAGTATATTTAAAAGTTTTGTTCACTATTCATGAGACAAGCATTCGCAGATTGATTATTCAGGCAGTAGTAAGGATAATTGCAGAGAGAATTTTTTGATCTTCCTGCAAAAAGTCAGTTAATTCACAGACTGACCTGCTAAAAATCAAACTCCGGATTTCATTTTTTGACTTTTAATATTTAAACATTTTTCCCCATAAATACCCGACAAATGGATTGGATACAAGCGCTTGTTCTGGGCATCGTTCAGGGATTGAGCGAATTTTTACCGATCAGCAGCACAGCACATTTACGCTTAGTACCGCATTTGCTTGGCTGGCCAGACCCCGGAACTGAATTTTCCGCGGTTATTCAACTGGGAACACTGGTTGCGGTGATGCTTTATTTCCGTCAGGACGTCTGGCAGCTTTCAAAAGCGGCAATTGAAAGTATACTGAAACGCGAACCTCTGGGCACAGCGGAATCAAGAATGGCATGGAGTATTGCCGCAGGAACTATTCCTGTGGTGGTTTTAGGTTTAGGATTTAAAGATTTCATCAAAAATGAAGCCCGTGAACTTTGGGTAATTGGAACAGCACTCATCGTACTAGCAATTTTTCTTTATCTTGCCGAAAGATTCTCTCCACGCAACCGTGACATCAAACAATTAAGTTTTTTACAAATTCAATTGATTGGACTCACTCAGGCATTGGCCCTGATTCCAGGCTGTTCCCGTTCCGGTTCCACGATCATGGGTGGATTGATTGTCGGTTTAAATCGCGAATCTGCGGCCAGATTTTCTTTTTTGCTGGGATTACCGGCAATTTTTGGCAGCGGGCTTTATGAGTTAAAGGAACTGATTGAGCTTGGAATAAGCAGTGACGGTTATTTAAATTTAGTAGTAGGCATCGCCGCTGCTTTTGTAACAGGTTACCTATCGATAGCATTATTGCTGCGCTTTCTCCGTAATCACGGTACTCTCGTTTTTGTCATTTACCGCATTGCGCTTGGAGCAGGAATTTTACTTTTTCTAGTTTAATAATTATTTTTTATTTTCGAATATCGAATGCTGTATTTTAAAGTTAAATTTTATTTTTTACAGATCTGCCTCTGGACGGTTGTTCTTTCAACTGCACAGGCTTCCTCGGACAGGATTGAGAAGTCCGTTTTCCGCATCACAAATTTTCAGCAAAGTCCGGACTGGCAATCACCGTGGAAATTGAAACCCACAGGCAGAGGACAAGGCAGCGGATTTTTGATTAAAGATGATTTGATCTTAACAAACGCTCACGTTGTTAGTGATTCACGGATGCTGCTCGTCAATAAAATTTCGAGTCCGGAACCTTTTTTAGCAGACGTCGTCGCAATTGCTCATGACTCGGATCTGGCTTTGTTGAAAGTACGTGACTCTAATTTTTATTTAAATTTAACTCCGCTCAAACTGGGAGGGCTTCCGGAATTACGTAGCAGAGTCAGGGCTTATGGTTATCCGATGGGCGGTCAGGAACTTTCGAGAACTGAGGGTGTAGTATCACGCATTGAGTTTGGTACCTATGTACATCCGGGAATTGATTCGCATTTGCTTGTACAAACTGATTCTGCGATAAATCCCGGCAACAGTGGTGGTCCTGTCACGCAGTCTGGAAAAGCAATTGGAGTCGCCTTCCAGTCTAATTTACGACTGAACGATGTAGGTTATTTTATTCCGGTTCCGCTCATCACACGTTTTCTGAAAGATATGAAAGACGGTAAATACGATGGTGTTCCTGAAATAGGCGTAGAAACCAGTTCGCTGATTAATCGGGATTATCGCCGTTATCTTGAACTTCCGGAAAACACTGAGGGAATTCTCGTTGATCGGGTTGTCCCGCACTCTTCCGCAGAAGGAGTGATTTTAAGCGGTGATGTACTGACAAAGATTGAAGACATGCAAATTGACGCTGCTGGAATGGTGAATTACGGTGAACAGCAAGTCACATTTTTCATCGAAGCAGAAAACAGACAAATTGGAGATTTACTGAAGATTCAAGTCTGGCGCAACGGTAAATTCCATGACCTCAATCTCACTCTCAAAGCCGCGCCTTTCGGTGCGGAAATGCGTAACAGTTATGATGAATTACCGGAATATCTGATTTTTGGCGGATTGGTTTTTATTGCCCTGAATCGTAATTATATCCATTCACCGGGAAATTTAACACCACCCCTGGCTTTTGAACACTGGTACCGTGAGCTTGAACGTCCACGCACTAGAAAGGATCAGGCGGTCTTAATATCAAGAGTTCTGCCAAGCTCCGTCAACAGCGGATATAGCAATTTGCACAACTTTATTGTAAATACTTTAAACGGAAAATCGATCAACACTTTGAACGATTTGGACAAAATGCTGAAAGATATGCCATCGGACACGCGTCACGTTGTCTTTGAGAGTGAATGGCAAAATATGCCTATAGTGCTCGATTACAAAAAAAGTCTTGAGCAACAACAATCTGTGCTGAAACGTTACGGAATTTTGGCTGGTTCAAATCTTTCCGGTATGCAGTACAAAGGCTCTCAATGAAAAAAAATAGCTTATCTTCTTTTATGTTGGGATGTACTTTGATTTTCGCATCTTTGCTTTTGCCGCAAGTTTTGCAGGCTGAAGTTCCTGCAATCAAACCCTGGTTTAAACAAGCTGTTCTGCTAAAATCATATCAACAGTCCTATGACTGGCTGACACCATGGGAAAAACGGGAAATCCGGACTCAAACTGGAATGGCACTGGTTGTTCGTTTACCGCTTACGAAAAATAGTGAAACTGCGGGAACGCTCCAAAATCAAGGCTTACATCTGCTGACAACCGCGGAAATGGTGGCTGACGCGACTCTGCTAGAAGTTACTCGTAAAGACATCCGCCAGCCTTTCCAGGCTAAACTTGTGCTCATGGACTATGCAGCAAATCTGGCACTGTTGAATATCGAAGATTCAAATTTTTGGGTCGGATTGAATCCGATAGAATGGTCACCAGTAAAATCCAAGTCTAAAGCTGATACTGAAAATGTTTACTCATTTAAAATAAAATCTACTCAAGAATGGGAAGTTGAGTCAGGCACAATCCAACTCATGACTGTGGGACACCGTGGGGTCAGCGATGCATGGTTACCGCTGCTGAAACTGAGCGGTATTTCAAAAAGCGGACAGGGATTCCCACTGTTGCAGGATAACGAAACTGTAGGGATGATTCTTGAGGCAGATAAAGATGGAGCGAAAGCAATTCCCACGCAAATGCTAATTGAGTTTTTAGCACATGCAGGCAGTGCTTCCTACAAAAGTTTAGCACATCGTGGTTTTAGCTGGCGCAGACTACCGCAACGGAGCACAGCCGATTATTTTCAAATTCCTCAGGAACTTCCGGGAATATGGATCAGCCGAATTTTGCCTTACGGTACCGGTTCTGACGTTTTACAGCGCGGGGATTATTTGACTAAAATAGGCAAATGGCCACTTTCGCATGATGGTAAAATACAACATCCCGAATGGGGACTTTCACTCTTTGATCTGCTTTTTTTGGATCAGCTTAAAGTCGGGGATTCATTGGAACTTGAACTGATTCGAGATGGGAAACCTCTAGTGTTGCAGACAAGAGTTTCTGCCTATGAAGAAGATGGACGTACTGTTCCCTTGAAAAGAGTAGGACATCCACCACGTTATGTGATTCAGGGTGGATTTTTATTTCAGGAATTGACCTTGAATTACCTCTCCATGTGGGGAGCAAACTGGAGATCACGTGCACCAGTGCGTCTACGTTTGTTTTTGGAACAAAATAAGACTGTGTTGATGGATGACAATTTTAAACGCGTGAAAGCTGAGTCTGCATCCAAAAATTCTGAACCTGCAACGCGTATCGTTCTGGTGACGCAGGTTATCCCCGATGAGATCAACATTGGTTACCAAAAACTATCAAATGCCATTGTGCTGCGGATTAACGGTCAACAGATACGACGCCTGAAAGATGTTAGCGAAGCGTTTTTGAATCCTGAAATAGAATTTCACCGCATTGATTTTCTGCCAGGTTCCGACCGTCTGAGTGTTGTTTTACCTGTTGCAGGCCTCAAGAAGTCAAATCTACGGATAAAAAACAATTTCCGTATTCCGAAACTTCAATCTTATTAAGCAACAAAAATCATTCTACCTTAATTTATTTGACACTTTTTGTTCTGATTACAAATTACGATGAAAATCCTTGCCAGCGATCATAAGCAGTTAAATACTTATCTTAAAGCAGCCAGTGAGTGGATAGGCGAAGAAACTATGCGCTGCTTTCCGGAAGGCGAACCAAAAGAGTATCTATATGATCTAATGCGTGACTATCCACAACGTGGAGGAAAACGCTTCCGTCCTGCATTGGTTCTGCTGTGTTGCGAATTATTCGGCGGTGATCCGGAAGATGCACTGACTTCTGCGGTTGCTCTTGAATTATTTCATAATTTTGCACTAGTACATGATGACATAGAGGACGAATCTTTGCTGAGACGCGGAAAACCCACTTTACATCTCCAACACGGAATTGCTCTTGCGCTTAATTCCGGAGATGCTTTGTTGGGACTGGTACATGAAACTTTGTTGAATAACCACTCAAGATTATCTGGCGGGCTTTCTTTACGGATTCACCGCCATTTAAACAAGGTCATGCGAGCTACTTTTGAAGGACAGGCACTCGATATCGGCTGGGTCGCAAAAAGAACTTTTCCTGATCGCGCCGAATACCGAGAAATGATTGGCAGGAAAACAGGCTGGTATTCTGGAAAAGGCCCCTGCCAGTGTGGAGCATTGATTGCAGGTGCTGCGGAGTCAGAATTGGAAACAGTCGGTAGTTTTGGAGAAGCGATTGGTATCGGTTTTCAGGTTCGTGATGATTTGTTGAACTTAACAGAAAATAGTGAAAACGTTGCTCCAAGTGCTGTTGCCGGAGGTTATGGAAAAGAACGCGGTGGTGACATAGCTGAAGGAAAGCGAACCTTAATCACAATCGAACTGCTGGAACGCCTCTCGGAAACAGACGCAACGCGTGTACGCAGAATTTTATTAGCAGAACGCGAAGATGTCTCAGAGTCTGATATAGACTGGTGTATCGCCCGTGCTGAAAGTACAGGTGCTTTGGATGCTGCAGCTGATTACTGTCAAAAACAGGCCACTCTGGCTTCATCCGCTTTGAAAAAACTCAACGAACATCCCGCTAAAGCATTGCTTGGTGAACTTGTTGACTATTTGACAATAGACCGTAAAGCATAGCCAAAACTAAAAAAAGAGTCGACTTATCACCATAAAACTGATAAAAATGGGAGTTAGCTTTTAATCTGTGAATTTTACAGCTTGCTCAAATCAATGCGGATCACATGGCCAGAACTGAAGAAAATTTGTTTAATCTACTGGCTGTACCGATTAAAACTAAAGGTTATGAACTGGTAGATGTAGAATTTAACCGGCATGGTTCTGAGCAAACAATACAGTTGTTTATTGACAGTCCGCTCGGAATCGGGATGGATGACTGTGTAGTTGTTAATCAGGTGGCTCTGGAAGTGATAGGTAGTGATGATCCTATTTTTGAAACAAATAATTTGGAAGTTTCATCACCCGGAATTTTCCGAAAATTAAAAACAGCTGAGCACTTTAAGGCTTTCAAGGGGCAGCGTATAAAGGTGCGACTGCAGCAAAAGATACAGGGAATCAAGAACACAGTCGGTAAGCTTGAAGAGTGTTCTGAAGAGGATATACACTTAATTTTGGAAACAGACGGTTCAGAATTAGTAATTCCTATTTCGCAGATTACAAAAGCGAACCTTGAACCAATCTTGGATTTTTGACTGTCTGATAGAATTTTTGAACGAAAACGTAAAACAAAAAGGTAAATTTTGAAAGAGAACTTATTTGAAATCATCAAGGACTTTTCCAAAGAGAAAGGTCTGGACCACGAAGTAGTGATTAAGTTAGTTGAAGAATCACTGATACAGGCAGCTCAACGTAAACTTCCGTATAACGAAATTGAAGGTAAGATTGATGAAAATACCGGAAAAATAAACTTATCCCATTTTAAGGAGGTTGTTGAAATTGTTGAAGATGCTAACAACCAGATTTCATTGGATGATGTAGAAGAAATTGATCCTGAAGCAGGTCTTGGTGATGAAGTTGAGTATGAAATAAGTGATCGTGAATTTTTACGAATTGCACATTCAACGCGTCCAATTATTTTTGGCAGTTTAAAAGAAGCAGAACGGCAAATGGTCGTTTCGACATTTACTGACAAGGTTGGCGATGTTTTGACCGGAAATGTAATACGTGTAGAACCAAACGGGCGTATAGCTTTCAGTTTTCAAAATAAAGTAGAAGCATATTTATTCAAACGTGAGCAGATTTACGGTGAAAATTTTACATTTGGGGACCATGTCCGCGTCCTTTTACTGGACGTAAATGACAATCCGCATAAAGATTCTCAACTAACGATTTCAAGAACACATCCAGGCTTACTGATTAAGATGTTTGAAATGGAAGTACCTGAAATTTTTGATGGCATCGTCAAAATCGTTAATGCTGTCAGGGAACCTGGTCGCAGAGCGAAAATATCAGTTTATTCCAACGATGAAGATGTGGATCCAGTTGGTTCATGTGTGGGAATGCGAGGCAGTCGTGTGCAGACAATTGTTAATGATTTAAATGGCGAAAAAATTGATATTGTACGCTGGAGTGAAGACCTTGATCAATATACCTCAAATGCACTTGCACCTGCGGAAATAGAGAGTCTTGAAATTGACGAGGAAGCAAATCAAATAGATGTGATTGTCGCTCAGAATCAACTTTCTCTGGCAATAGGTCACAAAGGACAGAACGTTCGGCTTGCTTCAAAATTAGTCGGCTACAAAATCAACATCGTTGCCAACGAGGTGGAAGAACTATCCATTGACGAACAGTTAGAGAAAGAATTAGCTAAAACTAAAGAGAGCAGTGAAAAAAGTCAGGAGACATCTGCAGAACTGGCTGAAGAAAATAACTCAGAAGAAAGTGAAACTGTTGCTGAAGTTGAAAGTCCGGCAGAAGTGTCCACAACAACTGATGCGTCTGTTGAGGATGAAGAAATTGAAGCCAATGCGTCTGTAGAGCTTGAAAATACTGAACCTAAAGCTAAAGTAAAAGCTGAACCTAAAGCTAAAGTAAAAACTGGGACTAAAGCTAAAACTAAGGCATAAGTTGAAGCAGAATCATCAGAACCAACCTGCTGAAAACGGCAAGTGGTTGAAACAATTGCATCTGTAGCAATAAACAGTAGAAATAAATAAAGGAATTCATGTCTGAAGTTAGAGTATTTGAACTGGCACAAGAGTTAAATATGCCAGCCAAGCAACTGCTCACCAAGATGCGCAAAGCTGGAATTCCAGTTACAGGCAACTTTTCAGAACTATCGTTGGATCAAGCTCAGATAGTTAGAAAAATGGCAAAAAGTGCCAAAGGCATTGTCCTGCCTAAAGCAGCCGGTATACGCCGCAAGAAAGCAACTGCCAAAGATGCTGAAGAGACTGCAGAGAGCAAACAAGCTAAACCTAAGCAAGGTTCCTCAATTGTCACGATCTCGACTAAATCCAAATTAGATCAAGAGGTAGTTGAGGGTCTACCAAAAAGACGCGTACGCAGGAAAAAGAAAGATAATGAAGAACTTACACCGGAAACTAAAGCACCTGGGGAAGAAAAAACACCGGCAGATGTAATAATTCCGGATGCTGAAATTAGAAAAGACAATGTTTCGATTCAGGAAGCTGATTCGACAGAACAGGCAGCTGAGGCTGTACAACTGAGCAACGAGCAAACACCTTCTGCTGTTGAAAGAGAAGTTACGGGAAACATAATTGAACCGCCTCCTGTAGTAGATACAACAAAACAAACGCTGAAAGAAGCACCTGGAAGTGTTCCGAATAAATCTGTTGACACTGAAAAAGGGACAACTGTTACTGAAGATAAAAATTCAAACAATAAAAAAGTAGTTTTCAAGCAACATCAAGCTGCTGAAGAAGAGCCAGGGAAAAATAAAAATTTCCGCCGGCCTGATGAAGATAAGAAACGAAAAGGGGGAGGCGCACAAAGAGATTATTTCTTTCGTGATAAGAAACCGCGTCACCGCAGAAAAGATCAGCAGCAAGGACGTCGACATGACAAAACTGTCAAAAAGTCTTTTGACCCTAATGCGCCTAAGCACGTTTTCAATCCACGTAAAAAGAGTATCCGGATAGGCAACCAGGTTGTTGTCGCAGAACTTGCGAGATTGATTGGTATCAAAGTGCCGGAAATCTTAAGAAAGTTGATGGCCCTCGGCATCATGGTAACAATCAACCAGACAATTACTGGAGAAACCGCAGAGCTGATTGCTACAGATTTTGATGTGACAGTTGAGGTTGAAACTTTCGAACTGACTGACCTGCTCAAAGAAAATGAGCCGGATGAAGCAGATTTGGCAATACGTGCTCCGATTGTGACAATCATGGGGCATGTTGATCACGGAAAAACGTCTCTGCTCGACAAAATAAGAGAAACCAAAATCGCTACCGGTGAGGCCGGCGGGATTACTCAACACATAGGTGCATATCATCTGAAGGCTGGTGGGAACAATGTAACATTCCTCGATACACCTGGACACGAGGCTTTTACCTCGATGCGTGCCAGAGGAGCAAATATAACCGATATCGTTATTCTTGTTGTCGCTGCGGATGATAAAGTTCAGCCTCAAACCATTGAAGCTATTCAGCATGCTCGTGCAGCTAATGTACCGATAATTGTCGCGGTGAATAAAGTTGACCGTCCTGAAGCTGACCCAATGAGGATTCAGCAGGAACTGCTCAGTCATGAACTGATTCCTGAAGATTTAGGTGGAAGTACTATCTTTGTGAAGGTCTCAGCCAAAACAGGTGAAGGAATAGACGAACTGCTGGAAATGATTCATTTACAGGCAGAAATACTCGAGCTAAGAGCTACCGCCAAAGGACTTGCCCGTGGAACCATCATTGAGTCACGAGTCCGTAAAGGACAAGGTCCTGTCGGAACTGTTCTGGTTCAGCGAGGTACGCTCAAGGTCGGCGATTATTTCGTCATGGGCAGTATCCATGGAAGAATACGTGCGATGTTTGATGAAAGTGGGAGTACGATGGAGGAAGCAGGACCTTCAATACCTGTAGAAATTTCTGGTTTAAGCAACGTTCCTGCAGTTGGTGAAATATTTGTCATTCTTGATGATGAAAAAAAAGCACGACAAATTGCTGGGGAACGTGAGCACAAACTCAGAGCAGAAACTATCGTCGCTGATCAAAAAACAAGTCTTGATAACCTTTTCAGCAAAATTGAAGAAGGTCAGGCAAATGAACTTCGCCTGATTTTAAAAGGAGATGTGCAAGGTTCAGTTGAAGCTCTTAAATCCTCACTTGAACAAATTGGTGATGAAAGGATTTCACCGAGGTTTCTCCTGTGTGCAGTCGGTAATGTTACCGAAACCGATATAACATTAGCGTCCGCTTCTGACGCAATTATTGTCGGTTTCAACGTTAAGATGGATCCAAAAGCCAAAGAAATACGTGCCAGTGAGGGTGTTGATGTACGTCTATATGACGTTATTTACAACGCGTTGGATGATGTCAAAGCAGCCATGGAAGGACTTTTGGAACCAGAAATTCGGGAAGAAATACTTGGACATCTGGAAGTACGTCAGATCTTTTCTTCAGGAAAAAACGGCATGGTTGTCGGAGGTCTCGTCACAGACGGGAAGCTCCATAGAAATGACATGATACGAGTATTACGAAAAGAAAAAAGTGTCTTTGAAGGTTCTATCATCTCTCTCAAACGATTCAAAGACGATGTCCAGGAAGTTGCACAGAACTATGAGTGCGGAATTGTGCTTGATTTTACTAAAATTGAAGACGGTGATATTGTGGAAGCCTACAAGCAAATTGAAGAGAGCGCACGGCTCTAAATAAGATCATGAAAAAAACAGGAAGAAGTAGTTTCAGCACACTAGTGCATCGTAGACTCTCCGAAATTCTTCTTTTCGAAAGTAAAGATCCCCGTTTTAGTAAAGTGACCATCAGCAGAGTAGAAGCAGCGCCTAATATGTCTTCTGCGAGAGTCCATTTTTCAATTTTTCCTTCTACAGGACAGCAGGAGTTGGTTGACTCATTAAACAAGGCTGCAGGCTTTTTCAGTATACAACTGGGTAAAGTTCTCAAAACACGGAACACACCGCAGTTAACTTTTGTCTATGACGCAGGATTTGACCACAGTGATGAAATTGAAATATTGCTGCGCAGTGTACTTCCAAAAGACTCGGATGAGTCTCAGGAATCTGATCTTGATCTAAATACTGAAACTGCTGAGTGATTTGTTGGTTTCTAGCTAATACGAATGAGTTTCTTGCGGATAATCAGCATTGACAAGCCGAAAGGCTGGACTTCTTTTGATGTCGTTCGTTTTGTAAAACGACAGTTTCAGGAAAAAAAAGTCGGACATCTCGGCACCTTAGACCCCATGGCAACAGGTGTCCTACCTGTTTTCCTCGGACAGGCTACCCGTCTTATTCCACTCTTTAACAATGTCGACAAAACTTACCGCGCGGTTTGTAAATTCGGAGAATCAACTGATACCTATGACGCGGAGGGTACAGTCACACAGACACTTGATCCTTCCTTTTTAAATCCGCAAGAAGTAACAAAAGCGGTTTACTCATTTCTCGGACAGCAGGAGCAGCAAACCCCCGCCTTTTCTGCTGCAAAAGTCAACGGAGTGCCTGCCTACAAACTGGCAAGACAAGGTCTGGAGGTTCCTGTCAAAATACGCACAGTAACATTCCACGAGCTAGAGGTTGAGTCTGTCGAACTACCGTTTGCGCAATTCAGGGTACATTGTTCAAAAGGAACTTACATCCGGACACTCGTAAATGATCTGGGACTTTTACTGAAAGCAGGTGCGCATCTTACATCTTTGGAACGTTTAGCATGTGGAGCATGGTTTCATAGTGACAATTCAGTCACAATTGAGAAACTGAAGCAAATGGAAGGTGACTCTGATGTGCCATGGATTTCACCTTTAAAACTATTGGATCACCTTTATACCGTCAGTGCAACATCGCAAATTCTGACTGCCCTAAAATACGGTCGTCGAGTAGAAGTTCCTGAACCTCTTGATACTGTCCAAAACAACGAAATGTCTGCAGAAAATGAATTTTCCGCAGAATCGAAGCAAATTCAGACAAAAGTTTTAACTTCAGACGATAATTTGGTTGCTATCGGTTATCTAATGTGGGAAAATGACGTCTGTTATTTTCAACCATCAAAAGTTTTTATCTAGTTAAGAAAATTATTTAATATGTTAACAAAAAACCGAAAAGTCGAAATTGTAAACAAGTTCGGAAAAAACGATTCCGATACTGGCTCAACTGAAGTGCAGGTTGCATTATTAACTGAGCGCATCAATGAATTGACTGATCATTTACGTAGTCAGCCCAAGGATTTCAGTTCACGCAGAGGATTACTGAAACTCGTAGGTCAACGTCGTAATTTTATGAGTTATCTTAAAAAGAGGAATCTTGACGTACACGGAGCTATTTCTAAACAGCTTCAGATTCGCGTCAAGTGACTCAAACAAAACTTCACAGAGGACTTGTCCACGGGGGCTGGTCTTCTGCATGGTATTTATTGGCAAATGCCCTTTTGTACCATTTCTTTTCCCCCGTATCCTGTAACATGAAGTCTGCTTCCCCTCTTTTTGCTATCCATTTTAGTTTGGTGAGAATGAATTTCTTGAAAAGATCCTAAAGCTATATAGCAGAGTACTGGATTAATATTAAATTTAATGGACCAGAAATAGTAGGAAACAGCATGTTACCATTTAAGAATACCGACAGACATTTTGAAAAGGTTTAGCCCTCAGTCAGAATCGGTAGAACGTTGATAATTAGGAGTATAATGAAAATTGTAGAAAGAGAATTCGGATCGGCAACTATGAAGCTGGAAACCGGAAGAATGGCCAAACAGGCCAACGGATCCGTATTAGTTACATATGGTGATACAGTAGTATTAGTTGCTGCAACTGCAGCAAAAGGATCGGGAACAGGTGCGGATTTTTTCCCCCTTACCGTATTTTATGTTGAAAAAGCTTATGCCTCCGGAAGAATTCCTGGAGGTTTCTTAAAACGTGAATCACGTCTTTCGGACAGTGAGACACTCATTTCAAGAATTATTGACCGACCCTTGAGACCGGCTTTTGAAGATAACTACCTTGCAGAAACAATGATTGCTGCAACAGTATTAAGCCACGATCTTATCCATCCTTCTGATGTTGCTGCGATGAACGGTGCTTCAGCGGCATTAGCAATTTCTGACATCCCTTTTCACAATCCTCTGGGTGGTGTAAGAGTAGGACGTGTTGATGGCAAATTTGTCACAAATCCAAGTCCTGAAGAACTCGAAGTTAGTGAACTGAACATCTTCATGGCTGCGTCTAAAGATGCGATTTTAATGGTTGAAGGCGAATCAAACGGTGTTAGTGAATCAGTAATGCTTGATGCATTATGGTATGGACAGGAAGCAGTTTTGCCGATCATTGAGATGCAGGAAGAGTTGATGCAGAGTGTTGGTAAGAAAAAACGTACTGTTGATGTACCGCCAGTAAATGCTGAACTAAAATCCAAAATTGAAGCGATTGCACCAAAACGTTTGCGAGATGCTCTCAGCATCAAAGACAAGATCGAACGCTACGAACGTTTGGACACATTACGTGATGAAATAAGTAACGAAATTCTTGGAGACTCACCGGATTCAGATTCCTCTAAAGAGCTCAAACAAATTTTTGCTGACATCAAAAAAGATGAAATGCGTTCCAGTTTGATTACAAATAAAATTCGGATAGATGGACGAAAGCCGACAGAAATTCGCCCTATCACCTGTGAAACAAAAGTTTTACCACGTACGCATGGTTCAGCCTTGTTCACACGAGGAGAAACACAGGCACTTGCTGTTACTACCTTAGGTGCACGTGAAGATGAAAAAATGATCGAATCCCTTGACGGTATTGCTTTCAAAAGGTTCATGCTACATTATAATTTCCCAAGTTTTTGTGTTGGAGAAACACGTGCACCACGAGGTCCAGGACGTAGAGAAATTGGACACGGAACTTTGGCAGAACGAGGTTTAACCCCTGTCCTGCCTACCAAAGCCGAATTCCCTTATACAATTCGTCTGGTTTCTGAAGTACTTGAATCAAACGGTTCCTCTTCGATGGCTACCGTATGTGCCGGTTCTCTGGCCATGATGGATGCAGGAGTGCCTCTTAAGGAAGCAACTGCAGGGATTGCTATGGGTTTGATCAGTGACGGTAAAGACAACGTTATTCTTTCAGACATACTTGGTGATGAAGATCACCTGGGTGACATGGATTTCAAGGTTGTTGGTACTGAAAAAGGAATCACTGCCCTGCAGATGGATATTAAGATTAAGGGACTCGGGCGTGACGTCGTTGAGCAATCCCTAATGCAGGCTCGTGAAGGTCGGTTGCATATTTTAGGAAAGATGGGGGAAGCACTGAAAGAATCCCGTGGAGGACTTTCTACTTATGCACCTCGCTTTATCACTCATAAAATTGCACAGGATAAAATTGGTACTGTCATTGGACCAGGTGGTAAGATGATCAAGAGCATTGTCGAAAAAACTGGTGTGAAAATTAACATCGATGATGACGGTATTGTTTCTATCATGTCACGTGACCATCAAGCTGTGGATGATGCTCTGGAAATAGTCCAGAATCTGACACGTACAATTGAGATTGGCGAAACTTATACAGGACCAGTCAAGAAGGTGATGGACTTTGGTGCATTTGTCGAAGTTTTTCCTGGTACAGAAGGTCTTGTACATATTTCAAATCTGGCAGAAGGCCGAGTCGAAAAAGTTACTGATGTTTGTAAAGAAGGTGATATTGTCACCGTCAAAGCAACTGGAGTTGACAGACGAGGTAAAATTCAGCTTAGTATTAAAGACGTTTAAGTCAGAGCATCTACGACTTAACGTTGTTTAAACAGTCGTCTGCTGACATCATATTCTGACTGATGTCAGCAGATATTTTTTCCAAGTACAGTAAATCTCAGTTTTTTATTAATTCCACAAAATTGACTGGGACACGTCTCTAATCCGCAATCAGACACTATTAGTTTGAGTTTGGCCTCATCACAGGCTAATGTGAAACGGATTATTTCAGCTTCACTTCACCGAAAATTTCAACTTCTGAATGAACCTTGTCATTACTGATTCAGGACTAGGCGGACTCTCTGTCTGTGCCCAATTGATGCATCTTTTAAAAAAAAATGCAGATTCCAAAAATTTAGCTAATCCTGTGGTTGAGCTAAATATAAGTTACATAAACGCAGTTCCTTCAAACGAATACGGTTATAATTCCATGTCCGGAAAAGCTGATCAGATTGCTATATTTGAAAAAATCCTCCGAAATACAAAAATACTGTTAAAGCCAAATTACATTTTTGTTGCTTGCGGAACTCTGTCTGTACTTTTAAACGAAATGCAGTTTAACACAGTTAACAAGCGTTTGATCGCAGGTATTCTGCCGATTGGTTTCAAACTTATTCTGGACAGTCTTCATCAAAATTCACATGCAACAGTTCTCATCTTTGGAACACCAACTACTATAAATGCTAATACTTTTCAGGATGAACTTTTTCAACATGGAATTGAGCAAAGTCGAATTATTACTCAAGCGTGTCCGGAACTGGCAACCCAAATTTCAAATGATCCGGAAGGTTCATTTGCCGCAGAACGAATCCATCACTGGGTTCAGCAGGCTTTAAGTCAATTAGCACCAGACACATCTGGGCCTTTGCTAGTTTTCCTGGGCTGTACGCATTATGCATATCGTGAGAGCTTCTTCCGGAAGTCTTTCATTCAGGAAGGTTACAGCCAGATTACAATACTGAATCCAAACCTTCCTGCAGCCGATTCTTTGCGTAATATAGTCCTGCAGGATCAAGGTGGGGATAAAATTCAATCAACTGATATTTCCCTTGAATTCCTCACGCCTTACGCAATTCCGGAACAGGAGATTAAAACAGTGTCGCAACTGCTGAATCCTGTTTCAGTTGAAACCGCCACGGCTTTTCAAAATGCCAAGATTTGTCCTGAACTACTTGCAGAATGAACCATGACTGCGACTAATTTTGCAGAATATAATCTGCTTAGCAACCTCCAAAACTCTGGACTGGTGGACTCAGACGGTGAATCCAAAATCTGGTTTGCCATGCTTAATCTTGGTAATTATCCTGCAGATGAGTTTCCGGACGCAGGACAAATCGCGGATTATATATTTGCTGAAATTGAGCTACCTGAAATTCAACTCTTCCTGCTGCTGATCGAGAGAAAACGCAATGAACCATGGACAGGAAATCCTGATTCTGTCTATTTTCAACAATTGTGTGAAATAAAGATCCAAAACGTAAATCATAATCAGCAGAACACTGAATATTTAAAAAGAGGCTGTGTCTGGAAAGACAGACTTACTACAGAAACTCTGCAAGAAATAATAACTCAAAATCCGGATGCACCGCTGGAATCTGTAGCCGAAAACAGAAATTGCATCATCGTCAATACTGCTCAGCCTTTACGTCTCGAAGTCCTCAACATCCCAAAGCCATGGGGACATGAAGGCTGGTACACCGGCGTTGAAAAACGCGGTGTAGTGAAAGTTACAGACGAATACGGAAAAACAGAATTGCCTTATGCACTAAGTCTTTTCAAAAAACAACTGCTAGCAGATTATTCTGCAACTTTGATCTTACTTAAAACCCTCAATCCTGTCGCTGAGGATGTGGTTGGAGATTTGTATTATGAAATGCATGAAGAAAAGTGGGAAGTTTATGTAGTAACAGAAATTGATAAAACTGCCTGGCCTTCCGGAACAGGAATCATCAAGGCAGGACTTCATCCGAAAAAAATAGCAGAATATAAGCAACTCAACACTGAAAATTGGTCAGACGTTCTTCTCAAAAATTTTAAACACGCAATTTCTGAATATGAAAAGGTACGTCGTCAAATTGATGAATCTACAGCAGATATTTCAACTGAACTTTCAGCTCAGGAACAGTCACTCAGGGAAAAAGCCGCTGAGTTTGTCGGAGACTGTCCTGTAAAAGTAGGGGACATCGTCAGCTTTCCGGTGTTACAGATGCATTCTTTACGGCATGGAATAAAGGTCATAGAATTTCAAACACCTCATTACGATCGTCTGATTGTGATGTTTTCGCAAAAAGTTCTCACCCAGAATCATTGGGATACAGCAGCGGCCTTAAACAAAATGCTGCCGGAAGTTTATCAACAACCGGAACTGGAAGTACTCCACAAATCAGCAGGTTTGCTGGTGGAGCGATTTGTTGATTTCCCACAATTCACTGCTGAGCGCATTTCTTTGGAAACAGGCCATATTTGGGATGATCAACTCGGTGGACAATACCACTTACTGATCAACGTTTCCGGACAGGCGGTTGTTTTACCGGAAAACGGAAATTCTGTAATTTTAAATCCTGAAGAAGCACTTTTTTTACCAGTGGGAATGGGAAGTTATCAGTTGAAAAGCATAGGAGATATTCCACTAATTTACTTAAAGGCAATGCCGAAATAACACATGATCGTAGAAGTTGTCTTGAATTTACCGCTCCGTAAGTCTTTTGATTATAGCTGGCCGGATAATCTTGCCCGTGCTCCCGAAGCAGGATTACAGGTCTTAGTACCTTTTGGAGCACAGAAAAAAGGCGGGGTTGTAGTTGGTGTTAAAGAAAAATCCGACTTTAGCCGTTTAAAATCAGTTGAAACATTGGTTGATGAGGAACCGCTTTTTTCCGGAGAAATGCTTGAACTCACCAAGTGGACTTCTGAATACTATTTTAGTGGCTGGGGTGAAACTCTGAATTCCGCAATTCCTGGTGGACTCGCCCTGCGTTTACGTACCACTTATACTCCAAGCTCAAGCTCAAGCTCACTCCCGCGTCTGGATGCACTTAGCGAAGCACCGCTTTCACTGGTTAGCTCACAGGAAACCTGGACTCAGCAGGAGTGGCTCAAATGCAGCCCTGATCAACGCGATCATCAAATTCTGCGGGGCTGGTTGGCGAATGACGAAGTCCACACAAGCCATATTTTACTTGGACAAAAAGCTAAGCCTAAAATGGAACGCTGGGTCAGACTGCTCAAAGCCGATGAAATAAAAAATACCGAAAAACGACGTAAATCAAAACGTAAGCAAATATTTGATATCTTGGTAGAAAATCCTACTGTTTGCTGGAGTGATATTCAAAACAGAGTAAATGCACCGTCACAAGCCTTAAAGAAACTTAAAGACGAAGGTTACATTGATTTTTTTGAAAAACGTATTTACCGCCGGTTTATTGAAGGAGATCTGCCTCAGATTGAAGCATTTCAAGATTTAAATTCGCAACAGAAAATCGCATTCGAGGTGCTTAAGGATTCACTTGAAAAAGGCGTATACCGCACTTTTTTACTGGAAGGCGTAACAGGTAGTGGGAAAACAGAAGTTTATCTCCATGCAGTACTTGCAGCACGCAAATTAGACAAATCATCTTTAGTTCTGGTACCTGAAATTTCACTGACACCGCAATTGGTCAACCGATTCCGTTCACGTTTCGGTGATCTTGTGGCAGTTTTGCACAG
>Ga0209403_10002613_pt1 | contig 21289 bp, 15 predicted proteins | sample ArcticOcean_MG_C_8_FD_187440 | JGI IMG/M metagenome (GOLD analysis project Ga0209403, IMG submission 187440) | Marine microbial communities from western Arctic Ocean - ArcticOcean_MG_CB11_86 (SPAdes) (version 2) | ecosystem: Environmental > Aquatic > Marine > Oceanic | place: Arctic Ocean... | reverse complement strand
GGATGACGCAGCCGACACCTTCACGAAACGCCGCTCGCATGATCGGCGTGCCGCCAGCAGACCCGATTGCCACGGTCTTCCGTACCTCGTCGACGACGTAGTCGCCGCCCTGGGGTGTGCCCACCGGATGGGGCAGATAGGCCAGCTCCTGCGCGAAGACGTTCTCGATCGTCCGGTGACCAGCGAACAGCCCGTTGCACATGAGCACGGCCTGCTGGCCGTAGGCGACCATCTCTCTCTGGGGCTTCCAGAAGTCGTGGTGCTCTTGCTGCTGGCCAACGATAGACACTGGCACGAGCAACGCGAGCGCGATGAGTGCGATCTGTATGCGAGTTTTCTTCATGGGGGACCTCTCTTGAGCCTGACTCTCCGACAGCGCCCATTATGCTCGATGGGTGGCTGATTCTCTTCGTCTCAGTAGGCGTAATTTACCATCAGGTGGCCTTGATTCGACGTACCGTTGCCCCACATGCCCTTCATGTAGAGCGCAGCCACCGGCGCCGGGTTCACCACGACGAGGTCGAACCGCCCCGCCGTTTGCAACGCTTCAGCACCGAGCGTGATCCGGACTTTCGTCGGGATCACGACCCGAGTCGGCACGGGCTGGCCCCTGCTAGGCGCAACGCGACAGTCGTATGCCCGGCCTATACCAGGTGTGCCGCATCAGAAATATGAGCGGCTGTGTCCGTTAATCCACAAGGGGATCGGTCGCGAGATGAGCCATGACGGTCGTCTGATAGATCGGCAACGCGCTCGCCGCCTCGGGCAGCCCCAGTTCCCGAAGCACCGTGCGGCAGACCTCTTCGAATAGCGCGCTCGGTCCGAGCCGATCGGTCGTCTGCCGAATGATCCGGTCGACCCGACGCACATAGGCCTCACCATCGTCGATATGGCCATGCACGTCGTCGCCGGTCCAGACCTGGTCACTTAGCTGTGAGAGCAGCACCGTCGCCCCACCGACGCCCCGCAATGTCGCCAGGCTCTCCAGCGTCTGGCCCACATCTTCATAGATGGGGATCGCACCGGGCTCGGGAAGCACATCGCCACAGAACAGGGTGCCGTCCCCAGGAATGAATAGAGACACGCTTCCCGGCGAATGCCCTGGCGTGTGGAACACGTCCACCTGAACGTCGCCGCCAAGGTCGACCGTGTCTCCGTCGTGCAGGAGATCCGTCACCGTGACATCGCCCGACGTATTTTGCTCCCGCATCTTGCCCACAGGGCGAACGCGTTCCTGATACTCCAGGCTCTCGATGATGGCCTTGTCTTTCGGGTGCGCCCAAAAACGCGGTTTCGCGCGCTCGGCGAAGAGGCCGTCGCCGCCCACGTGATCGAAATGCCCGTGGGTGTGAATGACGTATTCGATCTCCTCTGGCTTTCGACCGAGGGACTCGATGTAGTCGAAGATGATGGGGGCGCTGGATTTGACGGCCGTATCCACGACGGTCAGACGCTCAGCCTCGATCACGTAAGCGGGAACGAAGCGAGCGATCTTCCCTCCAGATAGGAGCTCAATTTCAAAATTCAGCAGGAGGGCATGGACGTGCGGCGAAACGCGCATGCCAGATTTTACCTTGTGTGTCGCCCGTATTCCTCGGCCGCCAACAGCGCGAGGCCTCGAGCTACCGACGTGAACTCGTCACCCATCTCCACCCGGTCGGCACCAAATCTGCGGTAGAAGATATCCCGCACCGCCGGGACAAAGGATGACCCGCCCGTCAGAAAGACCCGGTCGATGCGGTCGGGCGACACTTCGGCTGAGGTCAGCAGCGTGTCGACGCACGACTCGACACTCGCCAGATGTGGCTGGATCCAGTCCTCGAAGTCCGATCGAGCCACCTCCTGCACGATCGTGAGGTCGTGTTCCAGAAAACTGAATGTGGTGGAAGCCTGCGCGGACAAGTTCACCTTCGTGCGCTGAACCGCCTGGTGCAGGTCGTATCCCAGGTCGTTTTCGACGATGTAGAGGAGGGCTTCGAGCTTCTGGGGCTCGTCAGCCTGAGCAATGAGCGACCGAATCCGACCAGCCTCAGCTTTCAGAAACGACAGGTAGTGCCAGCGTTCGAGCCGACTGAAGAGCCAGGACGGCACCGGCAAAGACTTGCCAAGCGACGACCGGATCGAGCTGTCGAGGCCGAGCTGTGGCGATACCAGATGTCGAATCAAGCAGGCATCGAAGCTATCGCCGGCCAGCGCCACGCCCTCGTTACCGAGGATGCGTTCCTCCATCGACAGCGTGGCTCGTGCCTCGGGACCAACACGCACGATCGAAAAGTCGCTGGTGCCGCCTCCGAAGTCGGCGATGAGTACCAGCTCGTCTCGGTCCAATTCCCGACCGTAGGAGTACGCCGCACCGATCGGCTCGTACGCGAAGCGAACGCTCGAGAACCCGCATGACTCGAGCGCGGAGGTCAATCGCTGGATGGCAAACGCATCTGCCGCCCCGTCCTCGGCGCCGACGAACGTGACTGGCCGGCCCACCGTGATCGCCGGGCCAAGCGGTCCGTGCTGCGCGGCTGCCTCCTCGGTAAGCGCCTTCACGATCACCGCGACGAGGTGCTCGAATGTGTATACCTTGCCGAAAATATTGGTCGTCGTGAAGTGGCTACTGGCGGCAAACGACTTGAGCGACTGAACCAGCCGGCCCTTTGTCTGCGCCTGCAGGTATCTGGCGCTCGCGGCCGGGCCCGCAAGTGCCGGCGACCGGATCATCGACATACCCTGCTTACGAGGTTGATCGAAATAGGCCACTGACCGGAAGCTGTCGGCCACGGCGTCGGCATCCACTCGAAACGTCGTCACTGCAACTGACCCGTCGTCGTCGACGATCGCGAGGCTGCTATTGGTCGTCCCGAAATCGAGACCCACGTGGCGACTCATCGATAGCCCCGCACGTGTCCTGTGCGACACACGACGTGCTGCGGTCCAGTGGGATTGGGGCGATGGTGCAACTCAGACCTGCGGCGTGCCAGCGCCGGCACGAGCACTGACAGCACCGGACTCGTGGCGGTGATCACGGCCGCAGACTCGCGCCCGGCGACGATGACCATGGAAGAGCGTGTAATGGGGACCACCTCTTTGCGTCGACCTCGCACCTGATCAACCTCGACGCCGAGCCGAACATGGCGCAGACGCTGCGTAAACCTGTGATTGTTCCGAGCAGACTAGAGCGCTTTTCATGGCCGCGTGGCGTTCGAGGCCGTTGTGCGCTGTCGCGTGTCGTCGGATTCGTCAGTCGTGTCCCGGTGAAGGCGCCAGCGGCGGGAGATCATCGCCGAAAGGCCGGCTGTGGGTCATGTGGCGAGCGAGAAAAAGGGCCCCATGCGCCTTTCGCATGGGGCCCTTCGGTCTAGAGGCGGGTCAGGAACCCGCGCTTAGAAGTCGTACGCGATGCCCAGCTCAAACAGGCGGGGCGGAAGGATCGACCTGGGCCGCAGGTAGGCGCCGCCGGAGCGGTTCTGGACCTGGACCGTCGTGTTCGCGTTCAAGGCGTTATACACATTCATCTGCACCGAGGCCCTCTGTCCACCAGGCAAGTCGAACCCTTTCTCGATCTTGAACTGCAGGATGTTGAGAGTCGGCCGCCTCTGTGTTCCGATAGGCTCCACGGCCAGCACGATCGCCGGAATGGTCACTCCGCCCGAGAATCGCACGGTCCGGGCGAACGGGTCGCCGCTTGTGCTGTGGAGGTTCCCGGACAACACAATGTCGAGTGGGAAGATGTACGTCCCCGTCAGCTTGGCATCCCAGTCCCATGTGTTGTTAGACGTGTTGATCAAGTCGTTAGGCGTGAAGAACCCGGCCGAATCGCCAGCGGCCGAGAAGCTGGGGCTGGCACTGCCGAAGTTCTGGGAACTGGCACTATTGCGCGCGCCGAGGGGCCAGTTGCTCTTCGTGGCGGAGAAGCTAGCCACCATCTGCCAGTTGTTCGAGAGCCGCTTGACGGCTGCCATCTCAATCGTCTTGAAGCTCTGGCTGGCGGTCGGGTCAAGTACGGGCGTGAACTCCTCGAACGCGAAGCCTTGAAGGTCCGGGGAATACTCAAAGTACGTGAACAGTTCCCCATCGTCGCCGTTCCCAAGGATGTTGTCGGGGCCTGGGTCCCGGTTGGTGATCGGAATGTTGTACGCCGATTCGGGGCGGTTTGGATTCAGCGCCCGGGTAACGTTATTGGTGTTCGAGTAGATCCCGGTGAGCCGCACCGACAGGTTCTGCACCAACTGATGCTCCATCTGCAGTGTGAACTCATCGTAGTAGACCTGCTTCTCGTCGGGGTTCGGCACGAACAAGGGGGAGAGATCATCGAATTCCGTGCCGGTGACTCCAATGAAGTCGGGCCCGTTCGGATCGCGATTCGTCTCATTCTCATCCCAGTCGTTGTTCCCGTTCAGATCGTTCCACGCAAAGACACCATACTTGACCGAATTCGGGTTGTACCGCTGGACGATGTTGGTGTGGCGCCGGTAGAAATATCGTCCATATCCGCCCTTGACCACGGTCTGGCCATCGCCGGTGAGATCGTAGGCCGCATGCAGCCGTGGTGCCAGGTTAGTAAAGATGGGCAGCTGCACCCTGGCGAAGCTCTCCGCCGGGAACATGACGTCCGCTGGAAAGATCGCCGTCTCGCGGCTTTGTGCCGGCGCAAACACCGACTCACGGGACAACCGAATGCCAAGATTCAGCGTCAGCCGGTTCCCGATCCTCCAGCTGTCTTTCAGGTACGCGCCAAACAATTCAGCGCCGCGAACGGGGACATTCGGGGAGCTGACGAAGGCCACCCGCTCGGGTACCCCAAAGGAGTATTGCAGGTGGTAGTTGATATCTTTCGCCGCCTGGCCTGGGTGATCTCTCAACGCCTCCTGGTAGTCGACGCCCAGCTTGAATTCATGGGACCCGCCCGCCCAATTCTGCTGGTAGTAGGTCATGCTGCCGGTGACGTGATAGTTGCGGTTCCAGCTAACCTCCCCGGCGATGATGCCGTCACCGGTGACTTTCCCGGTCTCCAGGTCGCTTCTCCCGACAATCGGGGGGTTGTTGAGGAACGGACCACCGCTGAGGTTCCGCAAGTGTGCGAACTGAAGATCGACGACCATCGAGCTGCCGTACACGCTCTGAATCTTACCAGACGTGTTGGGACGCCCATTTACCTTGAATTCCCGCGATTCATAGGCGGTGTCCTCGCTGATCCCCTTCTCTTCGGACGAAACCTCCCACGCATTCAGGAAGATGAACCGGTGCTGGGCATTCGCCTGATACGAGATCTTGGTCGTGTGCTGGCGCTGGTTGTTGACGAGCTGGCCGGGTGATCCATCCGGCTTGAAGGCGCCCAACACGTCAAAGGCCGCACGGCGCTTGCGAGAGGCATGGTAGAACCACACTTTGTCCCGAACGAGATAGCCTCCCAGCTCCCCGCTGGCGTCGAACTGCGCGTCGAGGGCGTCGCCCGAGTTGATGCCGAGGGCCTCCAGATCCGCATCGAGGTTGTTGCCCGTAAAGCTCTTGTTCGCTCCGGTGAACATTCCGCCGCCGTGGAAGGTGTTCCCGCCGGACTTGACGACCGCGGTGATCTGGACACCCTTGGTCGGCTGCTCCGCATCCGCGCCGAGCGTCTGGACGCGCACTTCGTCAAACGAGTTGTAGTCCCAGGACACCGACTGGTTGGTCGACTGCGCCGCCATCCCGTCGAGAGTGAAATACGTCGCGCCCCCCACACCGTACACGCGCGGATTCGGGTTCTCCAGCATCATGGCTCCGCCGCCGACCTCGGTAAAGGTCCGCACGCCGGGCGCCAGGGTCATCAGACTCATCAAGCCATTTCGAGGCGTAGCCGAGAGCTCGAGAATCTCGTTAGTCAGCTGCGTGGACCCGCTGGTCTGCGTCACGTCCACCACGGGCGCCTCGCCGGTGACGGTCACCGTCTCCTGCAGGGTGCCCACGCCCAACTGCCCATTCACGGTTGCGACAAACCCGATGGTCAGCTGGATGCCCGACTGCGTAGCGGGGTCAAAGCCCGGCAGTTCAAACATCACCTCGTAATCGCCCGGCGGGAGCGGCGCTACGCGGTAATCGCCCGTCTCGTTCGTGACACCGAACATTTGCCCCACCAGCAGGTCCGGACTGCTCACCGTCACTGTAACACCGGGTAGCACGCCGCCAGTATCGTCGACAACCGTGCCGATGATGCTGCCATCGCTCTGTGCGGCGGCGGGCGAACTGGCAAACAGTGCCAGACCCACGAACGCCGCGATCAACCCCCGTCGAAAACCATAGCTATCTGAGCCGTTCATGCGCATCCACTGTCCTCCGTAAAACCGAGAATCGAAATGCTCTGAGCCGACGTTGAGTGGCCACCAATCGATCGGGCAATGATCCATTACGGATCGATCACAACGTGTCAACAATGGCGGTTATATATGTATCGAACCGCATTAGTCAAGGAATAACTAGTAAATGCTTCCGTGGATGGGGGATTCGGTTGGCCGCTGGGAGGACGACGCGTGTGAAGGCTAATCACGGTTTCGTAATCCTGGGCATGTGACGGCCACCTTCAAATGGCGTCCTCAGCTGAAGATACTGGGTCATCTCGGGCTGCCCTCCTGAGATCGGCAGGTCACGAGCGTGCCTCCCTGTGCTGGGGGGGGCACGTTCCGTCCGGCACCCCGTGCGCATTCTGACGGCAGACAATAAGTCTTCGCACAACACGCCGCAAGTTTTCGCACAACACGCCACGTCTCGGGCCGGCCTGCTCGCGGCACCGACGTCGCCAGACAGGAAACGCCCTCGACATCTCGCCAGGATGAGCGCAGGATCAAATCAGCCAATGGCAGGAATGCAATGGGTGGGAGTCGCGCTGATCGCCGCGATGGTCGGGCTGTGGCCACTCGGGGGCTTCCTGCCACTGGGGGCGAGCACTGCGCAAAGTGCCGAGGAGGCTGTGGTGCCGGCGGAGATGCCCGCGCATCCGGCCGGCGTCGCCGAGCCGGATGCGTTGGTCGAGGAGGGCTTCTTCGACGAAGTGCGTGAGCGGCTGGCTGAAGCGTTCCGGCTCGACGACTTCTACGCCTACAGCGCACGTCGCACCGACATCAAGACCAACCCCTTCGGCCGGCTCGGCACGGGCGACGTTAAGCTCTACGACGTCTACCCTTCACCGACCCGCGGCCTGACCTACCGAAGGCTCGTCGCCACCAACAACGAGCCGACGTCGGACGAAGAGTTGACGCGCCAGGACCGCGAGTATCACGAACGCGCTGCGGACATCCGCCGTCGCCTCGCAGAGGACGCCGCCGAGGCACTGCTGGCGACCCCCGAAGAGCGGGCCGACGCGGACACCAGACAAGCCGGGCAGCTTGAGCGATCCCGCGTGCGTGCGCGGGCACAGATCGACGACATGGTCAACGCGATGCAATTCAGCGTGGAGCGGCGAGAAATATTCGAAGACCGGCCCTCGATCGTTGTCACGTTCCGGCCGCGTCCGGACGCCGATCCGCAGACGCGGCGCGGCGACCTCGCACGCAAGTTCGCCGGGACGGCATGGATCGATGAAGCCGCGCGAGAGGTGCGTTACGTCGAGGCCACGTCGGTGGACAGCATCTCCTTCGGCCTTGGGCTGGCCGCCCGGATCAGCGACGGGGCCGTCGCGACGATGCGTCGGGCAGAAGTCGACGACAGCGTGTGGCTGCCGACCAGCGTGACCCTGACAGGCAGCGGCCGTGCCGTGCTATTCCTGCGAGGTCTCTCTATCAATTACTCGCGCGAGTGGTTTGACTACAGGCCCGCTGACCAGGTGCCGCTTCCCGGCGCACCGTAGTGGTCTGATCGCGAATTGGCTGGCGCGTTTTTCGGCTCCGGCCTGCTATGAACAACCCGAAAACGCGTTAGCCAATTCGCAATCAGGCCACTAGATACGAAAAAGAGCGATTAGCCGAGAGGCGTGCGCGATGGTACCGCGTCGACTGGCTGCACATGCCATGTCTGTGGAATCACCAGCTACCACACGAACTGCAGATACTCCGACGGGGCGTAGCCGTCGTCCCAAAAGATCGCGACGTTGAGCGTGGCCTGCGCGCCGTCGGCCAGCGGGACGTCGCTGAGTCGCGCGCTGCTGGCGTCCCATTCGAGCAGGGCGGAGATCACCTCGCCATCCCGAGGAAATATCAGCGCTTTGTATGACATGCCAGGCGCGGCACCCGCGGGCGGCGTCCACTGGACGACGAAATCGCTGCCGTCGCGTCTCCACGAGATCCCGGTCGGATAGGCGACGATCACCGGAGTGTAGGACACGACTTGCGTGAGCGCCACATCGGCACCGCGGCAGTAGAGAAAGCGGTAGTCTCCCGGCGCGGGCAGCCCCGCGCCGGCCGGGCCGTACAGCACCCAGCGCCTGGTCACCTCCCCAGAAAACGTCTGGATATTGAAGTCTTTGTCGAGTTCGTAGCGTTGGCCGCTCGGGGCCTCCACAACGACCGCGGTGAGACCCCACAGGAAGCAGGTTTCCAGCTCCACGAAGTTGCCGGCGCAGTTCGACTTGAACTCGTAGCTCGGTCCATCGAACGCGTTCTGGGCCCACACCTGGGGAAAGGGGAAAGGCGGGAACGGCGACGGACGGGCCGGAGGCGCCAGACGGCGGCATCGGGCTCGGCCCCGTCGGGCTCCCGGAGGTCCCGGAGCCCTCGGAGTTCCCCGAACTCCCACCCCCGCTGCACGCGGCGACTGCAGCCAGCGTGACCAGGCCTGCCAGCAGTATGGCCAGCGCGTTGAACGACTGACGAGGTTGAACGCTCATAACGACACGCGACGTCGAATATACCAGTCGCATGAAGACGCTGTAGAGATGCGCAGACGACCGACCTCGCGGCAGAGCATGCCCGCCTGGACGTCGGTCTTCCTGCCAAATTGCAGACCGGCACCGGCCGCGACGGCGCGAACAACGGAACGATGTGGCCGATCGTCGTGGGGGTGCGGTGGACGCGAACACGCCAGACGCGGAACAGCGGCAAGCATCGATCCAGGCACAGGTATCAGGTGCGCTTACAGCCGTTGCTCAGAACCGCGAAGGGCGTTGGCGCATACCGCGAGGCTCACGGACCGGCCAGTCGTTCGAGGTACGGTCTGAAGAAGTTTCCGACGACCATCTCGGCTCCTGGCGGTGACAGATGGTCGCGGTCCGAAAAGGCCAGGTAGCCGTTCACCATCGCGAGGCAGGTCGTACCGTCGCACAAACCGTCGAGAAGCGAAACGAAACTGGCCGAGGCGCTGCGGGCTGACCGGGCAACCGCCAAGTCGGACTCGCGTGGCAGCACGAAGAGATCCGACGTGACCCTCGTGGGCAGTGTCTGCGAGTCGTCTTGCCTGGACAGATCGAGCACGACACGAGACGGCAGGGCCCTCCAGATCGGAACGTCACCGACAACGACAATGTGTTCGACGCCGATCCGTGTGAGGGCGTTGAGCGTTACCTCCAGGCCTTCGGGATCGTAAATGCTCCAATAGGCGGTCATGATGACGGCCTTCGGTCTCAACGCCTCGATCCTCGACAACACGAGCCTGTTCACGGGGAAGCACTGCGGATTGTGCAATCGTGGGTTGGCACTGACGTAGCCGATGATCGGGGGGGGGCAACGGCTCGTGCTGAACTGCGCGATCCTGAAGTTGTCGTTGCGCTGGGAGGCTCGCAATCCTGGGTAGAGGGCCGCCGCATGTGAATCGCCCCACAGCACAAGCAACGGTCCATCCGCCGGAGCTGCGTCTACGCACTCCTCGCCGAACACGCCCTCCGTCTCCAGCATGCATCGGTAGCGTCGCCACGCGCGCGTGATCTCCGGCGAGCCCAGACTGTATCGATCGAGATTCTCGACCTGCGGGTAACGCCACCGCGCGCCATCTGACGCCGAGGTGCCGAACCCGACAACGCCGATCACGCCGAGGCAGGCGCACAGCCCTGGCGCGATGATTCTGCTCGTGCCGTACCTGACCGGCCGCTCGACCAACTCGTAGGTAAACCACGCGAGCAGGATGCTGGCGGCGACGGCGGCGCCTCTGATCTGCCACGTGGGGGGCTGGGTGCTGGCGATCCGAAGGAACGACAGCAAGGGCCAGTGCAAGAGATAGAGCGGGTAGCTGATCAAGCCGACGAACACCAACACGCGTCGGCTGAGGAGACGCCGATTCAGCCATGCATCCGGGCCGGCGGCGATGAGCAGCAGTGCACCGAGCGTTGGCAGCAACGCCAGCCAGCCCGGAAAGGCGACACGCTCGTCCAGCACGATCAGGGCCGCAGCGATGGACAGAAGTCCGGCCGCCGACTGCACATTGGCCCAGGTGGTGCTCGTCTTCAGCCGCCCATCAACGTGCACGGCAGCCAGCGCACTGCCAATCATCAGCTCCCAGAAGCGAGAGAGCGGATTGTAGAAGGCCATAACGGGATGCGTGTCGACGCTAGCCACGTTCAGTCCAAATGACGCGATGCCGGTCAGCCCCACAACGATCAGGCCCCCCCGCTTGTACTTGGAGAACGCGAAAACCAAGGCTGGCCAGACCAGGTAGAACTGTTCCTCGATACCGAGCGACCACAGGTGCAGGAGCGGCTTCAGATCAGACGCGGCATCGAAATACCCGGACTCGCGCCACAGAATGAAGTTCGAGACGAATGCGGCTGCGCCGACGATGTGTCTGCGAGCTCCTGAAACTCCTCGGCCCACAGCACACCCCAGCCGATGCCGTAGCAGATCCCCAAGAGCACGATCAGCGCCGGCACTATCCGCCGAATCCGACGCAGATAGAAGTTGGTGAATCTGAAGGAGCCCTGTTGAACACCGCGAAAGATGATTGAGCTGATGAGGTAGCCGGAAATGACGAAGAAGATATCGACACCGACGAAGCCGCCGGGAATTCGGTCCGGAAACGCATGAAAGCCGACGACCGATAAGACCGCGATCGCTCGCAACCCGTCGATGTCGGGACGATAGGCTGGGGCCGTGTTCGACGTCTTGGCGGGACGAGGATCACCGGAAGGCGTGTTGGCCACGTTCAACATGCGTCAGCGGTTGCCTGCGATATCACGGTGCTGCGGGCATCTGTCGTCGCATCTTGCCCGCGCTCACGGCATTCTAAGTAACACTCGGCAGCGGGACTGCGAATTCCCGGCCCTCGTGGACTTTCACCGCGCGCGCAAGGACAACGGTCCCGCCATCAGCAGGCGCACAATGGAGTTCGACGGACAGGGTCGGTGTGTGCAGGGGTGTTGGGACACCAGACGCTTTGGTTGGTCCACCTTCCAACCTTGTGGGGTCATCTGAAGATCTGAACAAGGTAGAATCGGACCAGAATACACGCGGAAGTTCTATGAGCGTGTGCTCGCTCACAACTCTATCGAGTTCTCCTATTCACTATTTCGAGGGACAGCCACATGCGGCACAAGCGTTTGTCTTTACTCCTGCTAGGTCTCAGCCTCGTGCTCGGTGGTCGGGCGGCGTGGGCGCACCATTCGGAAGCGGCTGAGTTTGATACGAACCAGCCGGTGAAGGTGACCGGCACGCTCCAGGCGGTCGAGTGGCAGAACCCGCACGTCTGGTTCTTTGTCGACGTGACCGAGGCCGACGGCACCACGACTACATGGGGGTTCTCAACGTCACCTCCAGGATCACTGTTGCGCCGGGGCATCACGAAGGACGTTATGAAGATCGGTGCCGTGGTAAATGTGGAAGGCTCGCGCGCGCGCGACGGCTCGAACAATTCATCGGCCCGGCGCTTAACATTCGAAGACGGCACGGCTGTGCTGGCGCCGCGAGAGAATCAGGGGGGACAGTGATGCGCTTTGGGTGGACCGTCGCAGTTGCCATGGCAGCCGTGGTGGGCGCGAGCCCCTCACACGCACAGTCGCAGGATGAAGTGCCGCGCCTGGCGAACGGCCAGCCAGACTTCACCGGTATCTACTCGGCACCGGAGACCGTCAACGCGACCGGTCCGCGCGGCGGCAAGATTTTCAACGCTCCCAATATGGGCCCGGTGAAGCCGGGGGCGGAGAGCCTGCTCTACGTCCCGCGCACCGGTGATATGCGCATCGACGAGCCACGCGCAATGTGCCTGCCGGCAGGCTTCCCCTCGGGCATGCTCTATATCCTGCCGATCCAGTTCATCCAGCACTCAAACTACCTGGTAATCATCCCGGAGCTGCAACATGCGGCCCGCATCATCCCGACCGATGGGCGCCCGCACCGCGAAGGGATCGAGCCTACGTACTACGGCGATTCGGTGGGAACTTGGGAAGACGACACGCTGGTCATTGAGTCAGTCAATTTCAAGCGCTGGATTCTCGACGACTACCACTACACGGATCCAACGAAGAGCCGCTGGCATAGCGACGCGCTCAAGACTACCGAGCGGTTGCACCGCGTGGGTAACACGCTTCAGTACCAAATCACGATCGACGACCCGAAGATCTTCGAGCGACCCTGGTCACAGGACTACGAGCTGACGCTGCGCCCCGACTGGGAGCAGCTAGGCCTCATCGAGTACGCGTGCCAGGCGAACAATCGGTGCGCGGGCGGTGACTGCAGCAACGACAGTCCTCCGTAACGACGCGATCGCAACGCTCGGTCGGACGGTCACCGCGCACGGTTGGACGCTGACATTCGCGAGCCAGGGATGCGACATCGGCGGACGCCGAAGCGCGCCTGGCCGCGGGTGAGCGGCGAAGGGCGTTCGCGTGCCCGCGTGAACCGCTGCACTAGAATCGGGAGACCGTGACCCGAGTTCTGATTCTGTTTGCTCATCCAACGCTAGAACGTTCCAGGATCCACAGGCGGATCCTGGCGGGGCTCCCGGACCTGCCGGGCCTGACGCTTCACGATCTGTACGAGGCCTATCCAGACTACAACGTCGATGTGCGGCGCGAGCAGGCGTTGCTCGAGGCGCATGACGTGATCGTGTTCCAGCATCCGTTCTTCTGGTACAGCACACCGCCCTTGCTAAAGCAGTGGGTGGATCTGGTGCTCGAGCACGGGTTTGCGTATGGCAGTCAGGGGACCGCACTCAAGGGCAAGACCGCGCTATCGTTGATTTCGGCCGGCGCCGGCCGGGCGGCCTACACCGAGGACGGCTATGCCGGCTTCACCGTCCGCCAGCTGTTGGCCCCATTCGAGCAGACCGCGCGATTGTGCGGCATGCGGTACCTGCCGCCATATGCCGTGTTTGGCGCGCACGCCCTGGATGAGATCGGTATTGAGCACGAAGCACAAAGATACAGCCGGCTGCTCGCCCGCCTGCACGGTGGCGAACTGCCACTCGACGATGTCGGCGGCCGATTTTTGTTGCGTCCAGTCTTCAGGGTGATCGGCCAGGCGCGGTTGCGCGAGGTGTTCACAGCCGCGGCATTGCTGCTGGTCGTTGGCATTGCTGCTACTCATGTCACAGGTCGGGCTCAGCCCGGCGCTCGGGACCTTTCTGGCCGGCGTGGTGTTGGCCGACAGCGAGTATCGGCACGAACTCGAGAGCGACATCGAACCGTTCAAAGGCCTCTTGCTCGGACTGTTTTTCATTGCCGTGGGCGCGTCTATCGACTTCCGCCTGATTTCGGAGCAGCCGGGTGTCATCGGCGGCTTGTTGGTCGCGATTCTGACGACCAAGTGGCTGGTGTTGTTCGGGCTGACTCGCGTGTTTGGCGTGAGCACAGACCACGGCCTGCTCGTCGCGTTCGCGTTGCCGCAGGTCGGCGAGTTTGCCTTTGTGCTGCTGTCGTTCGCTGGGCAGGAAGGCGTGCTGGGCGTCGAGATCACCAGTCCGCTGGTTGCGGTCGTCGCGCTCTCGATGGCGGTCACACCCTTGCTGATGGTACTGAACGAGCGAATCGTGCAACCCAGAGTCGGCACCAAGGAGCGCGCGATGAGGGCGCCCGATGAGGTCGAGGAGGAGCGGCCTGTTCTCATCGCAGGATTCGGAGGCTTCGGCGCCACGGTGGGGCGTCTGCTCAAGGCCAACGGCGTGCCTACGACGGTGCTCGACCACGACTCCGATCGCGTCGAGCTGCTCCGGCGTCTCGGAATCAAGGTGTACTACGGCGACGCGACTCGGCACGACCTGCTTCACGCGGCCGGCGCCACAAACGCTCGGCTGATCGCGCTCGACTCTCCGGAGCGCACGCTCGCGCTGGCACACACGGTACGACGCCATTTCCCCGAGCTTACGATCTTCGCGCGTGCGTTCGACTGGGGCGATGCGCACACGCTGCTTGGCGCCGGCGTTGATCACGTCTACCGTGCCTCGCTCGACACCTCGCTTCGCATGGGCACCGATGCCCTGCGCGCACTCGGCTTTCGCGGCCATCAGGCCCATCGAGCCGCGCAGAAGTTTCTGCGTCACGACGAAGAGTCGCTCCGCCAGCTCGTCGAGCATCACGCCGAAACAAGCAGCTTCATGAGCGTCGCGCGGCAGCGCATCGAAGACCTAGAACAGCTGCTGTTGTCCGACGTCCATCGGGAAGACCTCACGCGCGACATGGGCTGGGACGCCGAGTCGTTGCGCGAAGAAATGAAACGCTACTCAGAGGCGACGTCCGAGGACTGATCGATCCCGTAGGGTCCCAGAACTCTCGCAGGTGTGGGATCGTTTGCGAAACCGTCGATCTGAACGTGGATGGGCTTCTCGACGTCGTCTGCACGGGCGTTGCGGGTTCGTTCAAGTGGTTACGAGAACCAATAACGCTGGCTACGAGCGGGCTTTGCGTCCGACGGATGCGATGGCTCGAGACTTCGATCTAGAATCGGTGCGGAGGCGTCACTCCTCCCCAAGACAATGATGAGCAAGGCCGAAGGCGTGGCAGCCATTTTCGGGCCGGGTACGAACATGTCCAGCGCGGCGAAGGAGGCATGAGCTCTCGTCGAACACCAGCAAGCCCAGCACTGACGTGCCGCGCTCTGAAGGACTGCATATGCGAGACATTATTGAAGAGCTCGAACGCCGCCGCCAGGCCGCCATACAGGGCGGAGGCCAGAAGCGCATCGATGCCCAACATGCCAAGGGTAAGCTGACGGCCCGCGAACGGTTGGAGGTATTACTGGACGAAGAGAGCTTCAACGAGTGGGACATGTACGTCGAGCACCGCTGCACGGATTTTGGCATGGCCGAGCAACGCGTACCTGGCGATGGGGTCGTCACGGGGCACGGCACCATCAACGGCCGCCCGGTGTTTGTCTTTAGCCAGGATTTCACTGTATTCGGCGGCTCGCTATCGGAAGCCCACGCGGAGAAGATCTGCAAAGTGATGGATATGGCCATGCGCGCCGGCGCCCCTGTGATCGGTCTCAACGATTCAGGGGGCGCGCGAATTCAAGAAGGTGTGGCGTCATTGGGTGGTTACGCTGAAGTGTTTAGCCGCAACGTCTTGGCCTCGGGCGTGATCCCCCAAATCTCACTCGTCATGGGACCCTGTGCTGGCGGCGCCGTGTACTCACCTGCCATCACCGACTTCACGTTCATGGTCCAAGACAGTTCCTACATGTTCGTGACCGGACCGGATGTGGTGAAGACCGTGACCCACGAAACTGTTACCGCGGAAGAATTGGGTGGCGCCTCCATCCATACGTCGAAATCCGGTGTCGCCGATTTGTCGTTTGAGAACGATGTCGAAACGCTGCTCGGCATGCGCCGGTTCTTTGACTTCCTCCCCGCAAACAACCGTGAGGAACCGCCCACATGGCCGACCAAGGACCCGGCCAATCGTACAGAACCGTCTTTGAATTCGCTGGTCCCCGAAGATCCGAGCAAGCCCTATGACATGAAAGAGGCGATTCTCAAGATCGCCGACGAAGGCGAATTCTTCGAAGTGAAATCTGAGTTCGCCCGCAACATCGTTGTGGGCTTCATCCGCATGGAGGGCCGCAGCGTTGGTGTCGTGGCCAACCAACCGATGGTCCTGGCTGGTTGCCTGGATATCGACTCATCAGTCAAGGGTGCTCGCTTCGTGCGCTTCTGCGACTCCTTCAATATCCCCATCCTCACATTAGTCGACGTTCCCGGTTTCATGCCCGGCACCGCGCAGGAATACGGCGGCATCATCCGACACGGGGCTAAATTGCTGTACGCCTACGCCGAAGCCACGGTGCCCAAGATTACGATCATCACGCGCAAGGCCTACGGCGGTGCCTATGACGTCATGGCCTCGAAACACTTGCGCGGCGACGTCAATCTGGCGTGGCCCTCTGCGGAAATTGCGGTGATGGGTGCCAAAGGCGCTGTCGAAATCATTTTCCGCACAGATATCGGCGACGCGGACAAAATCGCTCAACGCACCGATGAATACCAATCAAAGTTCGCCAATCCTTTCATCGCTGCCAGCCGCGGCTACGTAGACGACATCGTGTTGCCGCTGGATTCACGGGAGCGCATTTGCCAATCACTGAGGCTGTTGCGCCACAAGAAATTAGACAACCCCTGGCGCAAACACGGCAATATCCCCCTATAGCTCTCCCAAAGAACCCAGTCGACGGTGTTCAAGAAAATCCTCGTAGCCAATCGCGGCGAAATTGCGTGCCGTGTGATCAAGACGGCAAAACAGATGGGCATCGGCACCGTCGCCGTCTATTCCGACGCCGACCGTGGTGCCTTGCACGTAGCACTGGCGGACGAAGCCGTGCATATCGGCCCGGCACCTTCCGCCGAAAGTTATTTGATTGCGGATCGCATCATCGCGGCCTGCCAACAGACGGGCGCCCAAGCGGTGCATCCCGGCTACGGCTTTCTATCCGAGAATGCGGACTTCGCAGCGGCACTGGCCGCAGTCGACATCGTCTTCATTGGTCCCCTCCCCCACGCACTGACCAGCATGGGCGACAAGATCACCTCAAAGACGATCGCCGAGAAAGCTGGCGTCAGCGTCGTGCCGGGGTTCACTGGCACGCTCACAGATGCCGACCACGCGGTGACGGTTGCAACGAACATCGGCTACCCGGTCATGCTGAAGGCGAGCGCCGGTGGCGGTGGCAAGGGCATGCGTGTGGCCTGGAACGACAACGAGTGTCGCGACGGATTCGAACGGGCCGCCAGCGAAGCGCAGTCAAGCTTCGGCGATGCGCGGATATTCGCGGAAAAATTTATCGAAGAGCCGCGACACATCGAGATTCAGGTATTGGCAGACAGTCATGGCAACGTGATCTATCTGGGTGAGCGTGAATGCTCCATTCAGCGCCGCCACCAGAAAGTCATCGAAGAAGCGCCGTCACCGTTCCTCGATGAGGACACACGTCAAGCCATGGGGCAACAGGCGTGCTTGCTGGCCAAAGCCGTGCAGTACCGCTCTGCGGGTACGGTGGAGTTCATCGTCGACCGAGACCGCAAGTTTTATTTCCTCGAGATGAACACGCGGCTGCAGGTCGAGCACCCTGTGACGGAGTTGGTGACGGGCCTGGACCTAGTCGAACTCATGCTCCGGATAGCCGCCGGTGAGGTACTCCCCATTGCGCAGAAAGATGTGGCTCTTCACGGCTGGGCGCTGGAAGGCCGCGTGTACGCCGAGGATCCGTCCCGCAACTTCATGCCTTCCATCGGCCGCCTAATTCGTTACCGGGAACCTACGTCGCTGGACAACGTGCGCGTCGATACTGGCATTGTGGAAGGGAGCGAAGTCTCCATGTACTACGATCCCATGATCGCCAAGCTGTGCACGTGGGGCGACGATCGGCCCGCTGCCATCGCCACCATGGGCCAGGCTCTGGACGAGTACTACATCCGTGGCGTCTCACACAACATCACTTTTCTGAACGCCGTTATTACACATCCTCGCTTTGCGGAGGGCCGCCTCTCCACGAACTTTATTGCGGAAGAATTCCCAGACGGGTTTCATGCCAGCGACGTGCCTACCGAGGATCCGCTGCGTGCGGTAGCCGCAGCCGCGGTGGTCCACGCCATTCTCAACGAAAGGGCACAGCAGATCAGCGGCCGAATCGTCGACGAAACCGGGGTACCCATCGAATGGGTGGTGGTCGTTGATGGCGAACATCATCCGATCACCGTGACGCGCGAGGCCAGTGGCTGGGACGTGCGGACAAGCGGGGTCACCCAGTGTGTTGTGACGGCGTGGATTCCGGGCAACCCGCTATTCCATGGAGAGGTGAACGGCGTCGCCCTCACCTTTCAGGTCGACCGTGTCGACAGTGGCTATCGCGTCTCTCATCGCGGTACGGAGAACGATGTGCTGGTGCTACGGCCCGGCGCGGCCGACGTGCTGCACCGTATGGCTGAGAAGGAGCCGCCAGACGTGTCGAAGTTCTTGCTGGCCCCGATGCCAGGCCTATTGGTGAAACTCGCGGCCGAGGTGGGTGACGAAGTAAAAGCAGGTGAAGAGCTAGCCGTCGTCGAAGCAATGAAGATGGAGAACAGCCTGCGGGCGCCTCACGACGTGCACATCAAATCGGTGATGGCCGAGGCGGGCAGCAGCCTGGCTGTCGATCAGGCGATCATGGAATTCGAATAGGATTTGTGAATCACAACGTGTCGATGCCTTTCTTGATGGCCGCCAATCCCAACGACACAAGGAGTTGATCGGACGCATCAATCATGTCGCCCTTGTCCTGCCCGACCTGCCAGCGGCTGCACGCACGTACCGAGACACGCTCGGTCCACACGACACGCCGGTGCTGTTCCTCCACCCCAAAGATTGCTGCGGCACCCTAGTCGAGCTCGAAGAGGCCTAGAGCGCTGGTCACAACACCGGGGCGCCGGGACTTCAGCCCCCACGCGGCGCACGCTCGCGCGGGCTGAAACCTGGGCGGTACGGCCCAATGAAGAACGCTCTAAGCAGCCTGTAGGAAGTACGAGCGGGGGTCGGAAGTTACCCGAAGACCTATTACGCGACCCTGGCTGCTCCAGGACAGCGGCGGCCTGTCGTCTGCGGGGCGGGTCTTGACAGATCTGATCGGTGGCTCATAATCGCCGGAAGCTCCATGACAAGACGTGACCGAGGTTAGGGCCATGACGCGAAGGTCGAATCGATTCGCGCTGTGTTTCGTCGCTGCAACCGTCACGGGGCTCACAGCAACCATGGTCGTCCACGCCCAGCAGCCCGCCGTCCCGGCCGATGCCGATGGGTTCCTCGAACGCGCCCGCGCGTTGCACCGTGAGGTCCCGCTGATCGACGGGCACAACGACTATCCGTGGGCGCTCCGGCAGGACGGCGGCGGCGACTTACGCAAACTGGACATCTCGCAATCACAGCCGTCGATCATGACCGACGTTCCGCGTCTGAGGGCCGGGGGCGTGGGGGGCCAGTTCTGGTCGGTCTACGTGCCGGCCGACGATCCCACACCCGTGGTCACCACGCTGGAGCAGGTCGACAGCGTCCATCGCATGATTCGGGAGTACCCAAACACGTTCGCGCTGGCGCGTACGGCCGATGACATCGAGCGCGTCTTTCTGACCGGCCGAATCGCGTCGCTCATCGGCATGGAGGGGGGGCACTCGATCGACTCGTCACTCGGAGCGCTTCGCATGTTCCATCAGCTCGGCGTCCGCTACATGACCTTGACCCACGGCCGCAACACGCCGTGGGCCGATTCGGCGACCGATACCCCGGCCTCCGGTGGACTGTCCCCGTTCGGCGAACAGGTTGTCCAGGAAATGAACCGCCTCGGGATGCTGGTCGACCTGAGCCATACCTCGCCCGACACGATGGAGGACGCATTGCGAATCACGGCAGCGCCAGTAATCTTTTCGCACTCCTCAGCGCGAGGCGTGACCGACGTGCCTCGGAACGTTCCCGATGCGATCCTCAAGCGGCTGCCGGCCAATGGTGGGGTCGTGATGGTGACCTTCGTCCCGCGCTTCGTGTCGGGCGCGGTCGCTGCCCACGATTCTGCGCGGGACGCCGAGCGCGAACGCCTGCGCCAGCAGAATCCCGAGGATGCCGCCGAGGTGGAGGCCGGACTGACCCGGTGGCGAGAGGCGAACCCTCTCCCTCGCGCGACGCTCTCTCAGGTGGCCGACCATATCGATCACATCCGGACGATCGCCGGGATCGATCACATCGGGCTCGGGGGTGACTTCGACGGCATCACGACAGTCCCGGTCGGACTCGAGGACGTGTCGACGTACCCGGCCTTGACCGCGGAACTCTTGCGGCGTGGCTATCGCGACGAGGAGGTGCAGAAGATCCTCGGGCTGAATCTGCTGCGAGTCATGCGGAACGCGGAACGGGTGGCAAATGTCCGGTGACCGGGTGTACATGATTAAGGTGGTGACCTCCGGTCCGAGGACGGAGTCAGGCAAGACCACAGCGGCGAAAGCCGCGAAGAGTACGAAGAGCGGCGACTCGAATGTGGCCTTTCCCTTCGGCATGTCGGCGTGGGACATCGGCGCGGGGCGTGACAGATCTGATGAGTAGCCGATCTTCGCCGGAACGTACATGAGAAAACAGATCCCGGTCCTGCCTATAGGAAGTCTTCGCGAGAGTCGAAAGCTAACCGAAGACCTGTTACGCGATCCTAGCTGCTCCAGGACAGCGCCCATTGTGCGTGATGGCACAGTCATCTGGATCGAGCCCATGCGCCCTGCTTCCGATCTGATCGTTTCAATCGGCAACGACGCCTCCAGCTACCGAACGCGCCAGGCAGTGACGGAGAACAGCGAGATGCCCTTCGGCACAACCCTGCGTTCGAGTTGCGTCATGTCGCGTTCGAAAAGTCTTTCGATGTCGCGGATGTTCTGACAATGATCGTGGCCGCTGAACCCGGCAATGCGTCGGCCCAGGCGACAGAGCAATTCTCGGTCGGGCCAGACAGATCGAGCACGCCGGAGTCGACAATGGCCGTTTCGAGGACGCGCAACGGTCCTTCGACGTTCTTGTTGTGTTCGAGCGAATCCATCGCGATCACGGCCGTGTATTTCCGACGCTCAAGCTGATCCAGGCGCATCCGTTTGGCGTTGCAGCGCTTTTCACGACACCGTGGCGCGCAGGCTGAATCCTGCGCGCTACAGCCCGATGAAAAACGCTCTAGGCCGCCATGTAAGGAGGGCATTCGCCAGGACCTCGTTCTGCTCAACACACGAGTACTGACCATCCTGAACATCTATGAGCTGGCCAATTTCTCCAGTGGCTGACCCGAAAGTCTGCACGTCGCCTGCAGGTGCTCGCGTGTCTTCTGTTCACGCACGATGGTATTCGTGAGGCTGGCGTCCGCCTTGACACTACCGGGTGGCTAATTCCTCGCGGGCCCACACGAGATTATTCGCCGCCAGTTCGTAATCAGGACGCAGAGCCACCGCTCGTTCCAGTGCCCCGATCGCCTCTTCAAAAACTCCC
>Ga0209403_10002612_pt1 | contig 21294 bp, 19 predicted proteins | sample ArcticOcean_MG_C_8_FD_187440 | JGI IMG/M metagenome (GOLD analysis project Ga0209403, IMG submission 187440) | Marine microbial communities from western Arctic Ocean - ArcticOcean_MG_CB11_86 (SPAdes) (version 2) | ecosystem: Environmental > Aquatic > Marine > Oceanic | place: Arctic Ocean... | reverse complement strand
CGGTGGAGGCGTTGTCCTGGTTTGGCTCGGTGTTTGGCATGGCGCAGATGGTGGTGAAACCGCCCGCGGCCGCCGCACGTGAGCCGGTGGCGATGGTCTCTTTGTGTTCGAGACCCGGCTCCCTCAGATGCGTGTGGATGTCTATAAATCCGGGAGCGACCACCAGCCCTGTGGCATCTATGATTTCATATCCTTCAGGGGCAGTGCCCGGCGCATCTGTGATTGCCTCGACAACGCCATTCTTGAGTAGGACATCGGCCAGACGATCTATCCCCTGCGCAGGGTCGATCACGCGTCCACCGGTTATTGCGATCGGTTTACTCACCGGTACGATTCCTTGCACACAGCATGTAGAGCACGGCCATCCGTATCGCCACGCCGTTACTCACCTGTTCCTCGATAACCGCCTGCGCCCCGTGGGCCACTTCGGAGCTGATTTCGATTCCCTCGTTCATCGGACCCGGGTGCATGAGCAGGGCTCCCGGATTGGCCAGAGCCAACCGGTCGGCATTGATCCCGTAGAGCTTTGAGTACTCCCGTAGATCCGGAAGATTTCCCGAGTCCTGCCGCTCTTTTTGGATGCGAAGCGTCATTACGACGTCCGCACCTTCAAGCGCTTCTTCGACCCGGTCCACGACATTGATCCCGGTGAATGCGGCGCGCTCGGCGCGCTCGGACCCGGGCCTCAGTCCGTAAGGAAGCAGCGTCGGCGGTCCGCAGACCGTTACATCCGCTCCCATCTTGGCAAGCCCAAACACGTCGGATCGGGCGACCCGTGAGAAGTGAAGGTCGCCGATGATCGTGACCTTCTTTCCGGCTATGTCGCCCAGGTGGCGGCGCATCGTGTAGAGGTCCAGCAGTGCCTGCGTGGGATGTGCGTGCGTGCCGTCACCGGCGTTCACGACTGCGGCGTTTATCTTCGATGCCACAAAGTAGGGAGCGCCGGAGTGCGGGTGCCGCATGACCAGGACGTCCACCTTCATCGCCTCAAGCGTGCGCACCGTATTCAGCAGTGACTCGCCCTTCGACACGCTGCTGGCCGATGCCGACACGTTGATAACGTCAGCCCCAAGCACCTTCCCCGCCTGCTCGAAAGACACGCGGGTGCGGGTGCTGTTCTCGAAGAACAAAGTAAGAATCGTCTTGCCCCGTAGCGTCGGGGTCTTACGCACGTCCCGGGACAGCACTTCGCTCATGCCGTCCGCAGATTGCAGAATGTGCTCGATCTCTTCCCTGGAAAAGTCGTCCAGATCCAGAACGTTCTTTCTCGACCCGGACAGTCCACCAAACATGGGCGGCTGGCTGCCGCCTGCGCTTCTCTCAGGAGTACGCGCTGGTTCGTCACTATTTGCGCCCTGATCAGCCTGGTCCTTGGGACGTTCCGTCGTTGTGGTTGCGGCTCTGGTGCGTGCCATATTTAGATCTGTCCTCCGCTATTCGTCGGAGCTTCACTTTTTCTTACGAGCGTTACGCCGTCGGAGCCATCGACCTCCTCAAGGAACACGCGCACGTCTTCGCCATGCGCCGTCGGCACGTTTTTGCCCACGTAATCGGCCCTGATCGGCAGTTCCCGATGGCCGCGATCGACCAACACAGCCAGCTGTATGGAGCTTGGACGGCCGAAGTCGAGCAGTGCGTCCAGGGCGGCGCGAATCGTGCGCCCTGTGTACAAAACGTCGTCCACGAGCACGATCGGCCTGCCGTCGATGGCAAACGGGATATCGCTTGGGACTACGGGCTTGTCCGAACCACCGAGATCGTCGCGATAAAGGCGAGGATCAAGGGTTCCGAACTGGGTCTCGACGTTTTCGATGGAGTCGATCAGACCGGCGATGCGACGTGCGAGGTCGACACCCCTGGTCTGCATGCCGATAACGGCGACCGGTTGATCGTTACGTTCCAGGATTTCGTGGGAAATACGGACCAGGGCGCGGCGGAGTTGCTCCACCGACATGATCAGCCTGCCCTGATTTTCAAGTTCGACTTGCGTCTGGGACACAAAAAAACCCTCATCCATTCCTGGTCCAGAGCCAGGCGGCGAGGGTTGCGCAAGTAGCTACGGCGTTCGCGAGAATGCGAGCGGCAGCAACAAGCCCGGGTGTCCTTGCCAGCCTCTCAGGACTGAGTTAAAGGTCACCGGTCGTTCCGACGCAGCACGCCGAAACACTCGGTTGTCTCCGTAAAGGTTAGCACCACGAAGGTTGGGCGGCTACCCGGTGTTTTATATTTTCGGTGCATCGGGAGTTAACGCGCCATACTTCTCAGTGTGGGGAGAGGGAAATCGATCGGAGCGACGTTACTAAAACGGTCATCCTGAACTTGATTCAGGATGACAGGTTGCGATTGAACGAGTAGATAGCAATGACCCACACTAGGTCTCTCGAAGGGTGAATCGTGCGGTAGCGCACTATGACGTACTTTGGCCTGACGGCGGTTCAGCGCCCCCTACCGCCGACGCGGCCTCGCGTACCCCTCCACCTTCACCACCTGTCCGCGCTCATCGACCGCCACGCGCGCCGCACGCTGCACCTCAAGCCGAGTCCCGCAGCCACAGAGTGCAATCCGTACAAGTCGTTTCCGTACAAGCGTTTCGTGGCATACGGGGCATGTGAAGACGTAGCGTTGCCGAGATCCCCAGCCCTGTGTCGGGATGTTCACAAATCGTTTCGGTTCGACGCCCAGTTCCCGGCAGACCGATTTGAACAGACGGCCGTGTGAACTGGCCTTCTTATCTCGATGGTGCGTGATGGCGTGCGCAGTCTCGTGGAGAAGCACCGTCTCCACATGCTCCGACTCTCCGAAGGTCAGGAGCTTTGAGCTGATCGCAATCTGCCGCTTGTCGGGCCGGTAGCTGCCCAGCGTCCGGGTCATCCGGCGGGACACCCTTATGGGCGACAACGGTTCGATGTCCGGTTCGTGCTTCTCCAGCAAACCGGCCACATAAGCATCAAGCTCAGCCACGCGCTCCGGAGAATCGACCTCCTGGGACGGGTCTATCGCCCCTGAAACGCCACCGGCCTGAGTGTCCTCTCCTGACCTTAGTCGCCGGAGGAAGCCCATCACCTGAGGCCCGATAAACGGGTCACAGACAGGCCGCTGACATCGACACTTGGCGTCCTGCCGGTCGCCATCTCCGCAGCAACTTTGGCCATCGCAGGCCCCAGAAAGATCCCCTTGCGTCCTGTACCTGACGCTATAACAACGCCGTCGTTTCCCGGAGCCGGGCCAACCACAGGCAGGCCATCGGGAGCGATCGGCCGGAGACAGGCCGTGTGGTGCACAAGCTCGGCGTCGGCCAGGTACGGAAGTACCTCTATCACCGAGGACATTATGGTGTCCCGACCGTAGGCCGTTGGCGTCTCATCAAACCCAACCCGCTCCTCGGTCGTTCCGCACCAGATCAGTCCGTCGGGTTTTGTAGTGGCGTAGTTATGTGCCCAGGAAAGCGACACCGCCAGTGGATCACCCGGTGCCTGCAATCGGAGAATCTGGCCCTTGAGCGGCGAGATCGGCATATCGACCCCCAGCCACTCCGTCGCCTTGCCCATCCACGGCCCGGCCGCCAGCACAAACGCTCCCGCCTCGATCACCTCGCCAGAGGACAGGACAACCCCTGAGATATTCCCGGCCTTCCGCGTCACGCCCGTCACCTCAGCGTTTCGCATGACCGCCCCTGCCTTCTCTGCAGCCTGCCAGAGAGCCAGCGTGAACTTGTATGGCTCGACCTCGCCGGATCGATCTGCCAGAAGACCAGCCATGACAGAAGGCCCGACACGCGGCTCCAGCGCACGTACAGATGCCTCGTCGTGCCACTCAACCCTGCCCTTGTAGTTCCCCTTCAGCCAGTCGTGCGCCTCACGCAACTCCTCAACCTGGATCGGGTTTGTAGCAAGCGTCAGTGAAGTCTTGAGGCGATGTTCGTACTCGACACCGCTCTCGGCCGGGAGTCGTTCCGCCAGCTCGGCGTGGATCGCCTCCGATGCTTCTGAAAGCGGGAGGACCGGGTCGTCTTCAATGATGCCGACGATTGGCGAAAGCCCGCCATACGCGAATCCCGAGGCGTGGCTCGCAATCGAGTCACGCTCGATCAACGTCACGGAGTATCCGTCACGCGTCAGAAAGTACGCAGTGGCGCAGCCGACAACGCCGCCACCGACTATTAGAACGTCAGGCGAATCTGTCACGAGCTGCTCGAATCCTTATCTAGCGCAGTCGAAAGCTCGTGTAGCTCTCTGCATCGTCGTCGGAAGAGCGGCTTGCCCGTCGGGCAACCCCGCTGTCAATTGCGGCCTGAGCCGTCGCGGCTGCGACCCGGGCAACCACGTTGGCGTCAAATACGCTCGGGATCACGAAGTCGGGTCCAAGACTCTCTTCCGGGATAACGGACGCCAACGCCCTGGCTGCTGCTAGTTTCATGTCGTCGTTGATCTCCGAGGCCCGTACGTCAAAGATGCCTCGGAACAGTCCCGGGAATCCGAGTGAGTTGTTGACCTGGTTCGGATAGTCAGATCGGCCGGTCGCCATTACCGAAACGTTGTCCGGCAATTCTTCCGGAGCGATCTCCGGGGTCGGGTTGGCGAGTGCAAACACTATGGCGTCGTCCGCCATAACGGCGACATCTTCTTTTGTGATGAGGCCCGGTCCAGACAGTCCTACGAATACGTCGGCGCCCGTCAGGGACTCACGGATCGAACCCGATTCGTTGTTCGGATTGGTGTTGTCGGCAAACCACTGCTTGAAGCGATTGTCGGAGTAGTCACGGTCACGCGATAGCGCGCCATGACGGTCAAATCCGATGATATTTTTTACGCCGTGGCTCATCATGATCTTGGCGCAGGCCGTACCCGATGCCCCAACGCCCAACAGTACAACCTTGATGTCCTCCGGCTTCCGACCGGTCACGGCGAGCGAGTTAATCAATCCCGCAAGCATCACGACCGCCGTGCCGTGCTGGTCGTCGTGGAATACCGGAATATCCAGCTCCGCCTTGAGTCGTTCTTCGATCTCGAAGCAGCGTGGTGCAGAGATGTCCTCAAGGTTGACGCCACCAAATCCAGGTGAGATCGCCTTTACGATGTTCACAATCTCGTCGACATCCTGCGTGTCCAGGCAGAGCGGCCAGGCGTCAACGCCGGAGAGTTCTTTGAATAGGAGCGCCTTGCCCTCCATAACGGGCATTGCCGCTTGAGGGCCAATGTCGCCGAGGCCAAGCACAGCGCTTCCGTCCGACACGATAGCCACGGTGTTCGCTTTTCCGGTGAGCGCCCACACAGCCTCAGGGTCTTCATAGATTGCCATGCAGACGCGAGCGACGCCGGGTGTATAGGCCTTCGACATATCCTCGCGGGTCTTGGCAGGAACCCTACTGCGCATCTCGATCTTGCCCCCGAGATGGAACAGGAATGTGGCATCTGACACGCTGCGAATTTCGACACCATCGATACTTGTGACGGCGTCGATGATCTCCTGTGTGTGCTCCGTCCCCGAGGCGTATACCGTGAGGTCACGGACCATCTTGGTGTCCGTCGCAGAGATCACATCGATCCCCGCCATGTCTCCCCCACGATCTCCGATGCATGTCGTGATCTTGCCCAGCATGCCGGTCGTGTTCTCGTACTCGGCTCGGATCGTCACGCTATAGGCGGGACCTGTGCTCACCATCAGAACTACCTCAGTCGAACTGTCCCCATCGTGTTCAAATCCCTAAAAATGGGCACATCCGGGGCGACGAATGATGGCCTACCGGGGCCATCTTGATTTCGATACAGCAAACTACCTTCGTAGCCAGCGGCCCGATCTTATACCCGCACCGCCCTATCACGGCACGTTTACTTGATACGGGTTACGCGCTATCCAAACCGCTTCCCAGAGCGTTTCAAGCGAAGAGCAAAGTGCAACTCTTCAATCGTTTAGGCCGCGGGCTATCTATCAGACGGGTAGGATATGCACGCTCAAATGCCATTTTGAGAGCGTTTGGGAAGCACCCGGTAGCGCCGGAAATGTTCCAGGCTACTGACGACCAAGCTAAAAATTAAACACGGCCCAATACGACTCTGGGAGGACCGATGACCCAGCAAGCTGAAAAACCCGCAGCGCCTCGTGGTCGCTTCACCACGGCCACGATCACGCGCCGGGAAGACCTTACTGACGACCTGTGGCGCCTGTGGCTAAAACCCGAACAGAGTTTCATGTTCAAGCCCGGCCAGTACTGCACTATCGGCGTAAACGGAATTGAACGTGCCTACTCGATCGTTTCGTCACCGCGAGAGGACGAGATCGAGCTATTTATCGAACTAGTCCCACTGCCGGACGGTGTTCTGACTCCCCTGCTCAACGACCTCAAGGTGGGCGACACCGTCACCCTCCGCCCGCGCGCCAAGGGCGTGTTTGTCCTCAAGCCCGGAGCTAAGAACCACCTGTTCATCGCCACCGTTACCGGCGTTGTGCCTTACGTGAGCATCCTCCGTTACCACCTGGAGACCCTTGCAGGGCAGGACGACGACGCAGGGCAGCAGCCCGGCGGCGACCACAATTTCTACGTCATTGAAGGCGCAAGTTTTGTCGACGAGTTCGGGTACGACGATGAGCTGGAGAAGCTCGCAAGCGAGCACGATAACATCACATTCGTCCCAACCATCAGCCGGCCAGATGACCCGAATAACGCCGGCTGGACCGGCGAGACCGGCCGCGTCAACACGCTGACCGAGAAGTACATCGACAAGTACGGACTTAAGCCTGAGGACACCATCATCTACGCCTGCGGCCACCCGCAGATGATTGAGGATGTGAAGCTCCGCGGGACAAAAGCCGGTTACCGAGTCGAAGAAGAGCGATTCTGGAAAGAAGACTAGGTCCGACCGGCTGATATTTAACTTCCTTTAGGAACCCTGGATAAGTCTGGAGAATGAAATGGCAGACAAGGAACGAATTGGCGTAATCGGTCTCGGCATCATGGGAAAGCCGATGGCCCGAAACCTAATGGCCGCAGGCCACGAAGTAACCGTGTATGACCTGTTCCCCGAACCCGTCGAGGAACTGGTCACCGACGGAGCGAATCTCGGAACATCACCAGCAGACGTCGCATCTAAATCAGACGTGACCGTAGTCATGGTTCAGAACTCCCCTCAGTCCATGACGGTCGCACTTGGCGAGAACGGCATCATCGAAGCCGCCGACAAGGGACAGCTCGTGGTGGACATGAGTTCCATCGCCCCGCTCGTCTCGCAGCAGATCGGCAAAGAGCTTGCCGATGCAGGGATAGATTTCCTGGACGCCCCGGTATCCGGCGGTGAGCCGGGAGCTGTCGCCGGAACCCTGGCCATCATGGTCGGCGGAACCCAGGCCGCGTTCGACAGGGCGGCCCCGATCTTCGACGCAACGGGCGCATCTGCCGTCCTGTGCGGTGAAGTGGGCGCAGGTGGTTTCACCAAGCTCGCCAACCAGATCTGTGTTGCAGCAAACATCAACGCCCTTGCCGAGGCGCTGGTCCTCACAAGCAAGGCAGGACTGAACCCGGAGACGGTGTTCAACGCCATCAAGGGTGGACTCGCCGGATCTAACGTCATGAACGCGAAAGCGCCGATGATGTTCGAGCGTAACTTCCAGGCCGGTTTCCGGATCGAGCTTCACTTGAAGGACATCAACAACGCAATGGACACGGCGCAGCAGATGGGCGTGCCGCTCCAGATGAGTGCACAGCTCCAGCAGGTGCTTCAGGCGCTGTACAACGAGGGCAACGGTACGGACGACCACGCCGGAATCCTCAAGTACGTTGAGGCGATGGCGAAGGTTGAAGTCAAGAAGCCTTAGCCTCTTCAAGCCTGTCCAGATTGAATCAACGCTAACCGCCGCCGCTAACCCGGCGGCGGTTTCGCGTCGCCCTCATACGCGAAGCCGCTAACGTAACTACAATGCGGTCGCCGAAGACGTCATCCAGCAACTTTAATAAACACGGAGACCCAACTCATATGACGAACTCACGAATCAAGATCACAGACGTCCGGGTAAGAAACCTCAAGGTCGTCAAAGAGATGGGTGAACTGGAACCAGCGTGGAGCGTCGGGACGCTGTCCCAGTTCCGCATCGGCGGCGGTTCTTTTGTCGAGATCGAGACCGACCAGGGCATCACCGGAATCGGCTCCGCCGTTAATCCGGCCCTGATCCCTGCCGTCAAGGGAGTCCTAGTCGGAAGAGACCCGTTCGATGTCGAGCTGCTCGACGCAGAGATGCGTTACTACGTCCGAGGTGGCACCGGATATCAGGGCACAGCGGGCGTCGACATCGCCCTCTGGGACATCGTCGGCAAGGCTGCCGAACAGCCGCTTTACAAGCTCTGGGGCGGCGGCAAGGATCGGATAATCCCCTACGCCTCCATGTACGTCCTCTCCACGCCGGAAGAACGGGCGGATATGGCGACATCACTGGCAGACGAGGGCTGGAAGGCGATCAAGCTCCGACTGCACCACCAGACTATCGAAGAGGACCTTCGTACCTTTGAGATGGTTCAGGACGCTGTAGGCGACCGCATGACGGTGATGGTTGACGGAAACCAGGCGCAATCTGCAGGCACATGGCAGCCGGGGATCCAGTGGGATTTCCAACGAGCGATGGACACGGCGATGGCGCTGGATGCGATGGGCTGTTTCTGGCTTGAAGAGCCACGCCTACGCTACGCGTACGATGAACTAAGCCGACTCAATAACGCCGTCTCTATGCCCATCGCCGGTGGCGAGAACAACGTCGGCCTCCACGAGTTCGTGGACATGGTTGAGCAGAACACTTATGACCTACTTCAGCCTGAAGGCCAGGTCCTTGGCTTGACCACGCTCAAGAAGATCGGCGTGCTCGCACAGGCCCATAACAAGCAGATCGTCCCGCACCACGGCGGCGGCAACATCGGCGTGATCGCGCACATGCACCTGATTGCCACGTGGCCGCATGCACCGTTCATGGAGCTGCTTAACGACCCGCCTGTCGGCGCATACACAAACGGCTTCTCGATCATGCAAGACCACCCCGTCGTCAAAGACGGTTACATCGACATGCCTCAGGGCCCGGGTCTGGGGGTATCGATAGACCCCGACCTGATCCTCGACGACTAGGTAGCCGAAAAAGTAACCGCTCCTAACCCCCTCCTATATTCGGAAGGGGAAAAGAAAGCCTCCTCCCTGAGAGGGAGGAGGTCTGGGGGGTGGGTCGCGTACGGCGAATATGTCTGATGTTCGCGACAGCGATCTTGTGGTGCCACCTCTCCCGATGGGAGAGGCCCGCGTGCATCAAGGGTGAGGGAGGACAGAGACTCGACCTCCAACGCACAGGCTGGTTGCACACATGCATCCGCTCCAGCACACCGGTCACCGACGACAAGAACCCGGCGGAATACAAGTCGGGAGATCCTTCACCTCGACCTCAGGATGACAGTACATACAAGCCCGTGAAATCGTCCGTCAGAGATGTAAATCCCCAGGAACTCGCAGACCACGAACGCGTGATTAACTCCCCACCGCCATAAAAATAAGCCCCCCGGCATGGGGGTTAGGTGCCGCCTGTTACGTCTAGTACTGTGCCTGTGATGTAACTGGCATCGTCTGATGCCAGGAACGCGACCGCCTTCGCCACCTCGTCTGCTCGTCCCGGTCGACCCAGCGGCACCGCTTCCGCCATCGCCTCCTGCGAGGCGCGCTGCATTTCCTCGTAGCGACCTCGCACACGCGCGCCTTCCTCCGTGAGGATGAAACCCGGGAGTACAGCGTTCACATAAACTCCGGAGCGTCCAAGATCGTGCGCCAATTGCGCAGTCAGCCCGATGATCCCGGCCTTTGCAGCGGCGTACGGAAGTCGAATCCCTGAGGTGTTGAGCGGCCCAAAGTGCCCCCTAGCGTTGGATGACGACAGGTTGACTATCCGACCATATCGCTGCTTGCGCATGTGCGGTACGACCGCCTTACAGCACAGGAATGCACCCTTCAGGTTGAGGTCCACCTGCGCATCCCAGCGGTCTTCCGAGACCTCCTCGATCCGCAGCACGCCCTCGTTGCCGCTGCCCCCGGCGTCGTTCACCAGAATATCGATCTTCCCAATGTCTTTGAGTGCCAGATCGACCATTGCAGCGACAGACCCCGAGTTGGTCACGTCCACAACCGTCGCCGTAGCAGTACCGCCCGAGCCGCGAATCTCGGCGGCCACGCTTTCCACCTTGGCGGCCTGAATATCGGACAGTAGTAGCGACACGCCTTTGCCTGAGAGGTCGATTGCGACTGCGCGCCCTATGCCCTGAGCTGCACCCGTGATAATCGCTGTTTTACCTTGAAAAATCGAATTGGTGAAAGACATGTCGCGCTCCTCAAATTACTAACCGCTGACCGACAATTTACCAGCCGAGTATCCGCCGTCTACAAAGATCACCTGCCCGTTGATATACGCCGCATCCGACGACGCCAGAAACGCCACGGCTGAGGCGATATCTGCCGGTTCACCCGGTCGACCCATGGGCACCTGCCCCACGAACGCCTTCTGATATTCGTCGGTCGGCGCGGGCTTCACCTCTGAACCTGTGAGCGTCATGCCCGGCCCGACTGCATTCACCCTGATTCCGTGCTGACCCAGCTCCAGCGCAAGCACCTTAGTGAATTGGATAATCCCGGCTTTAGACGAAGAGTACGCGCTTGCACCCGGTCTCGCGTTCGACCCGGCGGTCGATGTGATGTTCACGATCGCGCCACCCTCACCCCGGGCCACCATCTCCCGCGCCACCGCCTGACTGCACAGGAAGTTGCCCTTCAGGTTCACCGCCATCACCCTATCCCAGAACGACTCCTCCATCTCCAAAATATTCGACTCGCCACTGACACCGGCGTCGTTCACCAGGATGTCGATATGGCCGAACGCCTCAACGGCCGCCATAACCATCGCCCCCACCGCACCGGAGTCGCTCACATCCACCTGGAACGACGCCGCAGCCCGCCCCTTAGCCCTAATGTCCTGTGCGATGGCTTCCGCATCCGCCCCAAGCAGATCAGCCACCATCACCTCAGCGCCATCATCCGCCAGCCGCAACGCAATAGCGCGACCAAGCCCATGCGCACCGCCGGTAACGATGGCCGTCTTTCCTTCGAGTTTCATGTTGCCTTCTTACTCCCCAATAGCGTCCACAAACGTATCGCCGCCCTTCAGCCCCAGCTTGAAAAGTTTCCGCTTTCGCAGGACACCTATATCAGTCAGTGGATCGCCGTCTATCACCAGCAGATCGGCGTACTTTCCTGCCTCCAGCGATCCGACATCCGCGTCCAGTCCGATGCACTCGGCCGCCCATCCGGTCGCTGCCTGAATCGCCTGCATTGGCGTCAGTCCCTTCTCCACCAGCAGCTCTATCTCACGCGCATTGTCGCCGTGTACAAAGCCACCTGCGTCCGTCCCGGCGACCACCTTCACGCCCATCGACAGCGCCATCTCGATGCTCAGCCTATGGGCGTCGGCCAGTTCAAGCGCCCGCTCTTTCACGTGCGTCGGGCTGACGGTTGAGTGGAACTCGTACACCATCAAAGTCGGCACAAAGAACGTGTTGGTATCGGCCATTAGCCGGATAAGGTCGGGCGTCTCAGACAGGTAGCAGCCGTGCTCTATCGACCCCACATCTGCCTCGATAGCCATCCGAAGCCCGGGTCCGGCGATGGCGTGGCACATGGTCTTACGGCCCTGTGATGCCGCCTGCGAAACAATAGCGTCGATCTCTGCTTCCTCGAACGCTGCATCTCGCGGCCCATGACCCGGTCGAGTGCTCGCCCCGCCTGTGGTTGCGAACTTGATCACATCCGCACCCGCACGGACCATCTCGCGCACCCTCTCACGCACGCCATCCGGTCCGTTGCCGACGCCGGAGGGCATCCGCGGATCAGCATAAAGCTGGTTGCGATGTCCAGATGGGCTTACCCGGTCTGACAATCCACCCGTCGGTGAGATGAGGTTTATCGACAGCATCAATCGAGGGCCAGATATCACCCCTTCTTCGATCGCAATCTTGAAACCTGCATCCAGCCCGCCGCCATCCCGTGCGGACGTGTAGCCGGACGCCAGCGTGTCTTCAAGAACGTTGGCTGTACGAAGGAATCGGAGCGATGCTGGATCATCGAGTCCCCAACGACTCATGATGTCGTAGTTCTCAGAAGCCAGGTGGTCATGGCAGTCGATCAACCCCGGCATGACGGTCATGCCTGTAGCGTCGACCACATCGGCGTCTGACGGAACCGTTACAGCTGCTCGCTGTCCTACCTCCACGATCCGTTCGCCATCGATCAGCACCGTGCTATCGACCACCGCCGCAGCACCGGTCCCGTCGATCAGGTTGCCCCCAACAATGGCTTTCAAGAGGTTCTCCTTTAGTGGCGCCGAACACGACCGAATCACTCTCAATGGTGTGAGAGTAGAACGTCCCGGCAGCATACCCGCGCTTGTCCCCATCTGCACTTTCCTGATGCGAGCTGGTGGAAACGCCACTAAGCCCACCGGAGCGCAGAACTCCTTGTATCATCCGCCCATCACCCCCGGTACTGGAGAGAACATGACCAGCGAACGCTACACATGGCTGAAATTGACGACCGAAGAAGCTATCGACCCAGATCTGCCTATCTGCGATCCCCATCACCATTTCTGGGACCGGCCCGGTAATCGATACATGCTAGACGAGTTGATGGAGGACATCGGCGGCGGCCACAACATCACCGAGACCGTCTTCATTGAGTGCAGCTCTATGTACAGAAAAGGCGGGCCGGATCTGATGAGCCCTCTGGGTGAGACCGAGTTCGTGCAGGGTCTCGCAGCCATGAGCGCCAGCGGCGGATACGGCGACACGAAAGTCGCTGCCGGGATCGTCAGTTACGCCGATCTCTCCGCCGGAGCTGCAGCAACCGAGGTGCTGGAGGCGCATATCGCAGCCAGTAGCAATCGGTTCCGAGGCGTTCGTAATTCGTCATGCTGGGACGAGGACACCAATATCCGGTCCTACAAGAATCCCATGTGCCATCTTCTGGCTGACCCGGGATTCAGAGAGGGGTTTGCGGCTCTCGACAAGCTAGGACTGAGCTTCGATGCGTGGCTGTATCACACGCAGTTGACCGAGCTAGCAGATCTGGCGAGGGCGTTCCCGGATGTGCCGATAATCCTGGACCACATCGCCGGTCCGCTCGGAATTTTCTCTTACGAGGGCAAACGGGCTGAGGTGTTTGAACACTGGAAGGCAGGCATGGCCGATCTTGCGACCTGCCCCAACGTGGTCATCAAGCTAGGCGGTTTCGGGATGCCCCTAGGCGGGTTCGAGTGGCACAAACGAGACGCGCCGCCATCTTCCGAGGACATCGCAAAGATCATGGGGCCGTACTACCGCCACTGCATAGGGCTGTTCGGGGTCGATCGCTGCATGTTCGAGAGCAACTTCCCGGTGGACAAGGTATCCAGTTCATACACAGTTCTGTGGAACGCCTTCAAACGAATCGCCGAGGGCTTTTCAGACACAGAGAAAGCTGCGCTGTTCCGAGACACGGCAGTACGGACGTACCGACTGGATTAGGAGCACGCGAGGGGACACCCCACGGGAGGACCTTGCAATGAGCCTGCGCAGGTGGGTAAACCTCACCCTTTAGGAACCAAACCCACACTGATACGGCGAAGAACCCACCCTGAGGCTCTCGAAGGGTGTGACCTACGAACACGCGTGATTGCGACGCTCTCGGCCTACAGCCTCGCTCCCTCCGCGGGAGAGGGCCAGATGCACAAAGAATGAAGGGGGGGGCCATTAGGCGGACTCTTCAACAGCCGTATATCGGTAGAGTTCCGAACATAGGAATTCGCGGGAATCAAGCCCGCTCGAAGTACCGACTAGGAGATCCCTCGCCTTGGGTTCAGGATGACTCAATGAGCGCGGTCCGATTCCAAAAAAGTCAGGTCGCAAGACAACGCCCATAAAAATAAGCCCCCAAGCATGGGGGTTAGATGCCGCCTGAGGTTGTTGGGCCGTCCTCGGAATCGCCGCCTCTGACCTCGTCCAGGAACGCCTCGATTTCGGCCGACAGCTCCACAGATTCCGACGACTCATCATTGTCATCATCCGTCGAGTCGTACTCATCCTCAAACCGCTTCACCATCTCGGCGAGGCGCGGATTATTTGTCATTGCGGGTGTCACCTGCGCGTACTGCTGCTCCCCGAGTTCGACCTCCGGGAGAGTGAGGTCCTTGAAGTTATATAGCGGTGCAAGAGCCTGAAGAGCTCTTGCCGCGCCTGCGTAGTCATTGTCCAGCTGTAGATACATCGGCAGATGCACCATCACCGTCAACGTCGCGAACCCCCGTGCCGTCGCGCCTACCCCGATTCCATTGGTCGCGGACGTCGGGCCTTCATAGCGACTTCGGGACAGCGTGACGCCGCCCAGGTCAGGTTCGATCTCCCAGCCCCGTGACGAGCCCGTGACAAGCAGCGGCCGGGAATGCGGGACCGAGTCATACATACCGCCGACGGTGATGTAAGTAGTCACCCCAAGTACCTCAAGCATTTGGAGAACCGACTCGTTGAAATCTTCCGAGTTGGAGTGCGGCTCCAGGAGATGTACCAGTACAAGGTCCGGCGCTTCATCCCGGCGAACGATCTCGATTTTCGAGTTCGGGCTGGTTATCTCACGCTCGCCGTCCACCCATTTCATCTCGGGTCGGTAGCGCGTGAAATCGTAGAAGTGTCCGGGGCGTCGTAGCCGTGCGACTTCTTCAGCCTGAAACATCGATGCCAGCCGTGTCAGGACGAGTGTCCCCACGTTACCGACGTTGATCCAGGGCCGAAGCATTACGATCGCATGCGGGTCCCGCAGCGGTACTTCCGGTGGGTCGAAGTCAAACCATCCAATTTCCATATTGAACTTACCCTAGCAAACCCCCTGCGAACGCCGCAACTGCATTAACTTGTGTTCATGCCCATTCTCGCGGATGTAATCCGCCACCCAGAAGTACCCAGAAGCACGGGCTTACAAACGGTCATGGCTCTTTGACCGTCTCCCCAGCCAAACCTATACTCGGCGCCCCCATGCCTGACAAAACCAATACAAAAGCCGACAACGACGACACAACTGACGGATCATCGTTGGCCCCGGATCAGCCGTGGCTGTACGAACGCACGAACGAAGCGATCGCATCAGATCCGGAACTGGTCAATTTGAGGCTGAAAGCCTTGACCCGGTTCAATACCGACGTCACCGGCCGAGCCGAGTTCATAAAGATCTATTACGGCATCAGTTGTGATTGCTCCACTGCGGCCGTCCTCAGCGTCGAAGCATCTGCAGACAAAACCCGTGAAGAGTTTCAAGAGGCCCTCCCCGCGTTACTTGGGAAACTCAAGCTTCAGGCTGTGGGATTCCGCCGTATGGATTGCGATTCTCACCTTCAGATGCGAATCCAGATGCTTGGGACTGCTCGTTAAAGGACCATAGCTAGCGGTGGAAGCCCGCGCCCAATAGAATTAGATCTCGAATCCCTAGCGATCTACCGGTCGCTGACTGAAAGGCTCGAATGCCCAGGCGAAAGCTGACACAGGAAGAGGCGCTTGAGGGAACTATCAAGTTCTCTGAACGCTACGTAGAACGGCGAGCGTACGAGTTTTTCCCGGAACCAGAAGTGGTTACGGAGGTTCAACGCGGCCTAGCAGAAAACCAGGTCGAGCACGGATACCGCTACTGTCCTTGAATGCCCCTGAGCGGCGATCCCGTGGAGGATCGCAAGAAGATCTGTCCCTGCGACAGGCATCATGAGGACATTGCTCGCGATGGCTTCTGTATATGAATGTTTTTCGTTAGCGAAGAGTTTCTTCGTGAGTACCAGGGTGCGGACGAGATCACCCAGACCATCGACGAGGCGGTCGCCGATGGGGAAGACCTTTTTGGCGGGGAATACATGTCCAAGTCAGAAGCCAACACCGATAAACGGGATGACGCATCTAACGAGTAAGCGGTTACACTGGACATAGACTTTTGTTAGTTCGCGCCTATGTGGGCGCAGCTAAATTCCAGTTCCAGACAATTCAGGAGCACGGGTTGAGCGCAGAAAATCAGATCACGGTCTTCACCTCAAACGGCTGAGGACCCTGCCACATGGTGAAAGTGTATCTTTCACGAAAAGACATCCCGTTCGAAGAAGTGAACGTTTCCGGCAACCGTGAAGGCGTGATGCGCCTGATCGCCCTGGGAAGGAACACGACGCCCGTAACCACCATCGGGGACGAGGTCATCGTCGGTTACAAGCCGAAGGACATCGACGCCGCTCTTCAGGCAACAGGCATCTCCTAAGCCCCCTCTTTAACCGAGGGTTATCCGGGAAACAAAAGATAAAGGCCTCGCCAACCGGCGGGGCCTTGTCGCGTCCGGTGCCCCCTCCGCTGGAGAGGCCAGATGTTCCCAGGGTGAGGGGGTAGAGTCCATAGACCGAGAATCCCCAACCCGGCCGTTTGAGAGCCTCAGGGCACTGTCTATATTCTGCTCATTTGCCACTAACGGCGGTACACTCGCCCACGCAAACAAGCTCGCCCCGTTAACAACGTATCTGAGGCATACACACCATGCTTGAGCAGTTCCACGTCCCGGCAGACATAGCGCACCACGTCCAGCACGACGCGCTCAGAGATACCTGTGCGCAACTGCTTGAGACCGCCGGACTACCGGCGGACGACGCCCGACTTGCCGCCGATGTGCTTGTTGCATCAGACCTTCGTGGCGTTGAAACCCACGGCGTCTCTAACCTGATGCGCAGCTACATAACCGGACTTGGCAACGGCCATCTCAACCCCCGCCCCGACATGCGAATCGTGCGAGAGACACCGGCATGCGCAACCATCGACTCCGACGGCGGGATGGGCGTTGTAATCGCTCCCAAAGCGATGGAGATCGCGATCGAGAAGGGCAAGGCCACCGGCGCGGGGCTGGTCTCAATCGCCAACGGTCGACACCTTGGTATGGCCGGATACCACGCAATGATGGCGCTGGAGCACGACATGATCGGGCAGTGCATGACGGCTTGCGGCCCGACCTTCGCCCCCACTTTTGCCGCAGAAGCCGCCATCGGGACGAACCCCATAGCGATCGCCGCACCCGCCGGCGAAGAGCCGCCGTTCGTGTTCGATGCAGCTATGTCGATCCTCGCCGCCAACAAGATCACGCTTGCACGCCGTCTGGGCGTGGACCTCGAGCCGGGCTGGATCGCTGACAAAAATGGCACGCCCATCACGGAATCGGTGCCGGTCCCGGACGAATACGTCCTGCTCCCGGCCGGAAGTACCCGGGAACTTGGCTCACACAAGAGTTACTCCCTGGGAGTCGTGGTCGACATACTCGGCGGCCTCTTGAACGGCAGCCCGGCCGGCCCGATGGCCCCCAAGGGCAACAACAACCACTTCGTCGCCGCCTACGACATTGAGGCATTTATCGACCTCCAGGAGTTCAAGGATGGGATGGACGAGTACCTGCGCTCGCTCAGAGATCTCAAGCCAGCGCCGGGGCACGAACGTGTCTACTACGCGGGGCTGCCGGAGCATGAAGAGGAAGCCAAGCGACGTGAGCACGGAATCCCGCTGCACCCGGAAGTGATCGACTGGTTCCGTTCCACTTGCAGCGAGCTGGGCGTAGAGTTCAAGCTCTAAAACCTCAATGGAGCGCTAATTCCCCTCTCCCAGTGGGAGAGGGCCCAAATGAACCAAGGTGAGGGCGAAGTTCCTGCGATCTAACGCCCCACTATTCGTCATCCCGAGCGAAGCCGAAGGATCTCCACCAGAAGATCAATTATCCGAAAAGACAATTCGGTCCAAAACAATTTCCGACCTTCCCTTGGTTTCCTGTAAACCAACTAACCGCCAGCAAGAAAGACATCCATTGCCCAAGTTCGTAATCATGCCGCCGCAGACGGAACACCAGCAATCGTGGGCCGCCCGCATCTCCGACACGCTCCCGGACTTCGATGTCGTCCTCCCGGCGAACGCCGAAGAGGCAAAGCGGGAGATTGTCGACGCCGACGCCGCATTCGGTAACTTGCCGGCTGACGCGCTGTCGGCAGCGACACAACTACGCTGGCTCCAGTCGCCGCAGGCAGCGCCGCCGCCAGGCTACTACTACGACGAGTTGATCGATCACCCGGTCACGGTTACGAACTTCCGTGGCATCTATAACGACCACATCAGTGCCCACATCATGATGATGGTGCTAGCGCTGTCCCGTGGACTGCCCGGCTACATGCGCGCCAAGACCCGACATGATTACGACAAGGATGCCAATGACGCGCCCTTCGTCTTCCTGCCTGACTCGACCGCCATCATCGTCGGCGTCGGCGGCATCGGTGGCGACACCGCGTTGCATTGCAAGGGCTTCGGCATGCACGTCATCGGAGTCGATCCACGGGTCGGCGAACCACCGGCTGGCGTCGACGAACTTGTTTCCACAGATCAGCTTTCGAGCGTTATCGGTCGTGCCGATTTCGTTCTGGTCACGATGCCCCACACGCCCGAGAACAAAGGCATGTTCAACGCCGAAATGTTCGCCCGGATGAAGAGCACCGCCTACTTTGTGAACATCGGACGAGGACCGACGACCAGGCTTGACGATCTAGCGGCAGCAATAGAGCAAGGCGTGATTTCAGGCGCTGGTCTGGACGTCTACGAAAACGAACCGCTACCGGCCGACCACAAGCTTTGGGACCTGGATAACGTCATCTTGACGCCCCACGTGGCGGCCAAAGAGGACGAAGGTGGAGCAAACCTCAATCAGCGCCGCTCCGACCTGCTACTGAACAACGCCCGCCGCTTCGCTGCCGGAGAAGAGCTCCTGAACGTAGTCGACAAGTCGCTCTGGTTCTAGGCACACTGTTCGTGAGGAAGGGAAGTAGTTGCCAGAATCCACAATACTCACAAGTACCGGGATCGCTCTCCAAGCGCTCTCAATAGCTCGAACCCTCCCGTGGTGGAAAAACTGGACTGGTGGATTAGTCCGAAATCGCGAGTGTTAGTCACTGGAGTGTCCGGGATAGGGAAAACTCAGTAATCGTCTGAAATATCGGCAGCCTTTAACTGACCGTCTCTTAACCGTTCCAATCTTTCCTTGACCAACACACGCCCCGATAACTACCAGTGGGTCGCGCTCGCAGCTATTGGGCTCAGCGTCTTCACCACGGTCACCGACTTTAGCGGCATCACCGTCGCCCTGCCGACAATCGCGCGCCATCACGATCTGTCGCTACCGGCCGCGTCCTGGGTGATTCTGGCGTCCACTCTCACGATCATCGCCTTCCTGGTCCCTGCCGCCAGCCTGTCGGACAAACTTGGCCGCAAGAACTCCTACACGCTCGGGCTGATCATGTTCTCCGTCGGTGCGCTCGGCGTCGCGCTCTCGCCATCGTTCGGCTTCCTGATCGCCGCCCGAATCTTCCAGTCGGCCGGTATCGGAATCGTTCAGACCAACTCTTACGCCATCGTCGCCACCGTGTTTCCGGACGATCAGCGCGGCAAGGGCATCGGCGCGTACACCTCGATCGTCGGACTCGCCGGAATGGCCGGGCCGATCATCGGCGGCCTGGTCGTAGACCTTTACGGCTGGCGCTCATTCTTCTTTATCACGGCGACCCTGGGGATCATCGCCGCTACCGCCGCCGTTTGGCTGATCGATTCAAATCGCGTCAACACCAAGCAACGCAAATCTGAAGGTCCGGGATTCGACTGGCTTGGGGCGGGACTATCGGCGGCGATGTTGTCGATCTTGATCGCGGCAATCAACACCGGGAGCAAGGTCGGCTGGAGCACGCCCTGGATCATCGCCGCATTCCCCATCGGCCTCGTGTTACTTGGCCTCTTCATCTGGCGAGAGCTGTCAATTGCACGACCGATGCTAGATTTGCGAGTGTTCACCAACGGGCCGTATTCATTCGCTATGGCGACCCGATATCTGGGCTTCATGAACAGCTCAGGCTGGCGCTTTCTGATGCCTTTCTATCTTCAAGAAGTAAGAGGGTTTCACGCGACCGAAGTTGGACTAATCGTATTTGTACCATCGATAGGGATGGCCATATTCTCGTACGTATCGGGCCGGCTCTCCGACAAGTTTGGTACCCGTCGCTGGGTGATTTTTGGGCTGGCCATCGCCATCGGAGCAACGATTTTCTATTCGACTCTGGGTTCCGACACGCCGATACCTCTACTGATCGTAATTCTGTTCTTTAGCGGCATGGCGCTGGGCACGTGGGAGGTTCCAAATACAACGTCTGCGATGGACGCCGGTGACGACTCGTCCATGAACACCACCGGCGCGCTCGTGAACGTCACCCGCAACGCTGGGAACATAACCAGCATCGCTGTGTCGTCGTCGATCGTGACCGGAATCCTGGTAGCCCGGGGATTTGAGCCAGATATATCGCTGGTCGGAGAAGACGCTTCCGGTGCGATGGCTACGGCCTTCCTGGATGGAGCGCGCTTCGCCTACTTCGCCATCGCCATCGCCGGAGTGGCCGGAATCCTGACGGCATGGCGCGTGACCGCACGACGAGGTTCGGCCTCCAGGTAGTCGTAGCGGCCCGACTAGTAACGACTCGACCCACCTCCTAATGTAGGAGCGGGGTCGAGGGGTGGTTAATCCAGGCGCCACTCTCACAATTACCCTTGAAACCACAGAAAATTCCTTCGGGTCGACGCCATCCACCCGTACGATGTGCCGATAATCCAATCCCAACGACCAACCCGGAGAAACACATGACCGACGCAAAGCGTACCAACATCGTCCTCGTCATGGCGGACGACATGGGCTTCTCCGACATCGGCGCATACGGGTCAGAAATACGCACCCCCAACCTGGACGGGTTGGCGAACGAGGGCCTGTCGTTCAGCCAGATGTACAACAACGCCAAATGCTGCCCATCTCGCGCCAGCCTGATGACCGGTTTGTACCCACATCAGGCGGGCATCGGCTATATGACGGACGACCTCGGCAAACCCTCTTACAAGGGCTACTTGAACAAGACCAGCGTCACCGTTGCGGAAGTTCTAAAAGACTCCGGATACGCCACATACATGTCCGGGAAGTGGCATGTAGGGGGTGGCTACGCGTTACGCAAGCCGGAGGGTTGGACCGCAGGCGATGAGACGCACCCGACGCCCACTCAGCGAGGTTTCGACAAGTTCTTCGGCACGCTCACCGGAGCCGGAAATTACTACAACCCGCAAACGTTAATGAGTGGCGATTCGTTCATCGAGGTCGAGTCAGACGAATACCACTACACGGACGCCATATCGGACGA
>Ga0209403_10002609_pt1 | contig 21302 bp, 17 predicted proteins | sample ArcticOcean_MG_C_8_FD_187440 | JGI IMG/M metagenome (GOLD analysis project Ga0209403, IMG submission 187440) | Marine microbial communities from western Arctic Ocean - ArcticOcean_MG_CB11_86 (SPAdes) (version 2) | ecosystem: Environmental > Aquatic > Marine > Oceanic | place: Arctic Ocean... | reverse complement strand
TCGATTCGATTGCACCTGGGGCCGCTCGACGTGCTGCTTTGCCACGGCAGCCCGCGGAAGATGAACGAGTTTTTGTGGGAGAGCACCACGTCGACTCAGTTTCTCGATTCACTGGCCAGCCAGTTCCAAGCAGACGCGATGCTCACCACCCACACCGGCATCCGCTGGCAACGCCAACTGTCGCAAGACCGGCAACTCGTGAACGTTGGCGTGCTCGGGCGGCCGGAAAACGATGGCACGACAAACGTTTGGTACACACTACTAGAACACGACGGCACGAATTTGTCTGCGCAGTTTGTTCCCGTGAATTACGATCATGCCGCGCTCGCCAAGGAAATGCGCACAGAAGAACTGCCGGAGGACTTTATCGAAACGGTTCTCACCGGTTGGTGGACGACTTGCTTGGAGATCTTGCCGAGCAAGGAGCGGCGGCGAGGGCGATATTGAGTCCGGCCTTGCTATTGCTGCACAATCGGCAACTGGGCTTACCCCATTTTATGACGAAGCGTTTTGACCGCCAAGACGATGGCGAAAAGATCTTCATGCAGTCATTGTGTGCCCTCGGACATTTCGATTTCAATCAGGCAGGTGCCTACAGCTACGAGCAGGCAATTGAGATCGCCGAGCGAATGGGACTTGATGTCAGCCAAAAGGAACAACTTTTTCTTCGGGCCGTTTTCAACATCATGGCCCGCAATCAGGACGATCACACCAAAAACATTGCATTGCTGATGGATAAATCGGGCACCTGGAGACTTGCTCCGGCATTCGATGTGATCTACAGCTACAATCCTCATGGCAGTTGGACCAGCCAGCACCAAATAAGCCTCAACGGGAAACGAGACAATTTTGAGCTTGATGACTTTCGAGCGGCAGCCGACCGCTTCCGGCTGTTTCGCGGGAAGCGGCTCAATGCGCTGCTAGAAAAAGTGGATTCTGTGATTGCAAAGTGGCCAGAGTTTGCGGCCCAGGCTAAAGTTGATGAAGGCCGCGTAGAATCAATCTCTCAGAATCTCCGACTTCTGAAAACATTTCAAGACTAGAAATCCCTGTACTAGCGGTCAATTTGTCAGCACATCGCAGACTGCCAACTAAGCTGCCTCATTGGAGATTGGCAGACAGACCAACCCCGCTAGCGCTAAGGTTACGGCCGTCGCCAAAAAAGTCGTCTGCAAGCCAAAGTGGGCCACGCCGAATTCGGCACACGTTGGCCCGAGCATCGCGACAGCCCAAGCACCACCCATCATCAGACTCGACGCCAAGTTGGTCCGTCCCGGCATTGAGTGCTGCGCTAAGGCGATTGTCACAGGAATCACCGCCGCAAAGCCGACACCGGCAGCCACAGCCATGAAATAGCCCACGTTCAGCGGCATAAAAGGAAAGAGGCCGATCACCGGCGCAAACCCCAGGGGCACCAGTACCATCGGCCATTTTTCTTTTCCTGACCGCACCAACACCCCAGCCGATAAACCACCCACAGCCATGCCCACTAATAGTGCGGCATTCAAGTTGCCAACTAGGGGTGCCGCCGCATGGGCGACCTCTTGCAAACTCCAAGCAGGATGTTCCGTCGCAACGCCGTTCTGTGCCCAGCGCAAGAACAGATACGCCAGCGCCGTATTGACGCAAAACCTCAGCACGGCGCCGACATACAACACACCCACCAATGTCCACCGCACAGGCGGGAGTTTATTGTCCGAATGCTTTGACACACGAACCACTAACGGCGGCAAACCCGAGAAACTGCGCTGCAGTGCAATAGCCAGTATAAAAAGGGGCGCAACAAGCCATGGTAAATAGCGAAACCCGTCAGGCAACGACAGAACGCGCGGCCAGACGAGCGAACCGAGCACGCCGCCCAGCATGCCGGCCACGAAAAACGAGCTTACAGCTGAAGTTCTACGCTGTTGCCAGAGATGGCCGATGGTCGCAGCGCCAATCGGATGAAACATACCGATGCCGATTACACCGCAAAAATAAATCAGTCCTATCGAGACGAAATCGCTGGCCAACCCCAGCGCACCAATACCCAATACCGCCAACGCCAAGCCTACCACTCCAAGTTTCCGCGTTGCCAGAGAATCGCTAATCAGTGCGCAAATCGGCTGAGAAATCCCTGAGAAAAGTGGGCCTATCCCGAATAGCCAAGCCGACTGTTGGGTCGTCATCTGGAGCCGAACTTCAATCAGCCCCAAAGTCGATGGCACCAGTGCCGCCAGCCCATCGACTGCCACATGGGCGGCCAAGATCGTCGCAAAAGCGAGCCCAACTGCCGGTGCGGGTTGCGCAACTCGATTTAGTTCCAGCGACATATTCTGGCTCATTAATCAAACTCGACAGTCATTGTCTCATCGCCTAATCGCACCACATCTCCCGCGTGGAGCTGCTTACGACGGCGTGTCTCAGTTTCGCCGTTTACCTGCACGTGGCCCTCCTGGACCAGCAGCTTCGCCTGCCCGCCCGTATCGACGAGTGCGTGGGCCTTCAGAAATTGGTCGAGACGAATGGTCGGTACTTCGGCTTCGGGCATTGATCGTAGCTCAGGAATCAGTCTGCTTGCGTCTTTGCGTCTTTGCGACTTTGCGTGAGGCCATCTTACTCCAAAGCCAAGTTTTTTGCAGCTAGCATCCCCGTCTGGATCCAGATATTCATCTTTACTTCCCGCGCCCTACCGCACTAAACTCAGCCTCTTCTAGCGATGAACTCTATGACTCTTAAGGAGTAAATAAATGCGATTTTCCTTTCGAACCTTGATTCCCTTCTGTGCGGCGATCTGTGCCACCGTGCTGCTGGCTCCGCTCACCGGCTTGTCGGCGGCAGAGGGCACCCTTAAACAATCGCCTGGAGCGCTTGATCCCAACTTGCCTTTCTATCGACCAGTCGAGAAATTGAGCGGCGAACTTAAGCTGGGTGGTTCAAATACTCTGTCGCACATCGCCTCAGTTTGGATCGATGGTTTTAGGCATTTCTATCCCGACGTCAACATCTCAATCGAAGTCAACGGTTCTCGCCAAGCCGTCAGCGATGTAAGTGCTGGCAAAACGCAAATTGGCCTGTTAAGCCGGACCATTGACCGCACGGAAGTCGATGAATTTCGTAAAGTCCATGGCTTCAATCCAACCGTGCTCACGCCCTGCCTTGAGCGGACAGCAATCTTTGTCCACAAGGACAATCCGATTGCGGGATTGACGGTAGCCCAAGTCGATGCGATTTTCTCCACCGAATGCCGACGAGGGGCCGACAAGCATTGTGGCACCTGGAAACAATTCGGCCTAGAGGGTGACTGGGCAGAGCAGCCGATCGTTGTGCACGGCCGCACGAAGGACACCGGCTCGCAGGTCTTTCTTCAGCAATCAGTCCTCTTGGGCAGTCCATTCCGCGAGGATCTTCAAACGCATCCCAGCAATGTAAAAATGCTCCAGGCGATTGCCAAAGATCCCAGCTCGATTGGCTTTAGCGGACTTTCTTATGCCTCTCCGCAAGTTCGAGCTGTTCCGATTTCCTTTGCAGAAGGCGAAGATTTTGTGGCGGTCGACTCGGCAGAAGCAGCCCGCGGTCGCTATCCGCTTGTCAGGCAATTGCAGTTCGTCATTAAACACGATCCTAAAGAAAAACTGCCTGCTGTTGAGCAGGAATTTATCAAGTATGTTTTTAGTCGTCTGGGGCAGGAAGATGTCGTGAAGGCTGGCTTCCAAGCCATTCCCGCTCGTCCGGCTCGTGTCGCTCTGGACGCGGTAGGATTAGGGATTTCTCGCTAACACGCCATCGGCAAGGTGGACACCGCCGACAAAAATAGTTGTGTGACATGCATCAAGGTGGGCACTGCCCGCTCTACGTTATCTAAAGAAACGCGGCACTTCTCAATAGAGAGACAATTCCCATGAGAACAAAAACTGCTATTGCTCTGGCCCTGCTCGGAATCTTCGTTTTACGGGCCAGCAACAGCTGGGCGGTCGATGCTCGCCGCCTCAATTCACAAGCCGGAAGTGCGCCTGCCTGGGTCAACTCGGCCAATAACTTCAACGATCCGTCAAATGGCCTCAATGGGGCTGTTGGTCCGACTGGGCGTGACCGCGCCAGTCTATCTGTAACGCAGCCCGGTTGGAGTAATCCGTCACTGCCCGCCAATGATCCGCTTCGCAACAACTGGAACGATAACTTTTACAATCCTTCCGAGCCCGAACAGCCGCAGCCTTTGCAGCGCTGGCGTTTAGGCATCTACCCCGAAAACACCGACACGGGCGTATTGCTCACCGAAGTAGTGCGCGGCTCTGCCGCCGAACGTGCGGGGCTCGAAGTTAACGACCGCATCGTTAGCGTCCACGGCTATCAGGTGGGTTACGTCGATGGCACGCTGTACGACAGCGGACAAGAATTTGAACACCATGCGGACCAACAAGGCTGGGTGCGGTTGCTCGTCCAAAACAATCGCGACGGCAAACTCCTTAGTATGCCGATCCAACTCGAGGCAAGGCAGGCAGCAATCACTGGCACGGTAGCCTATCGCGATCGTACGACTCTGCCGCGCGACGCGACGATGACCGTTGAACTGCGCGAAGTGCTTCAGCAAGGCGGGCAGCCCATAACCGTAGCCCGACAAACCTACAGCGTCGGTCGGCAAGTCCCCATTCCATTCACCTTAGAATACGATTCAGCGCAAGTCGACAATCGGCGCCATTATGTCTTGCATGCCAATATCAGTGCCGCGGGGCGACAGCTGTACAGCTTGCGACAAGACACGCCCGTATTGGGCAATGGCGATTCGGACAATCTCCAGCTTCTGCTTGACTCGACGAATATCTCTCCCGGTGGCAATTCGCCTACCGTTCGCAACGACGAGCTTGGACAAATTTCACAGTGGTTCCGCGATTACTTAGGGAGGGAACCCCGGCCGCAGGAACAGTACGTCTGGGAAGCGCACCTGGCTCGCGGCGGATCACTCTCGGACGCCCAATTACAAATCCTGAGCACGCCCGAGTTTTACTACCAAGCCAATGCCAATGACACGCAGTACGTCCAGCGGATGTTCCAATTGGTCGCGAACCGCCGCCCGTCCTCACAGGAAGTCTCGCAATGGCTCAACCGCTTGCAGTTTCACAACCGCTTGCGCCACGAGATGGCTCGCGAGTTCTTGGCTATGGCCAATCAGCAAGTGAGGCACTAGCGCTGCGTGCCAGGACCGAGAATAATAAGATGAACATGCCAGCCGGTAGGCAAATCGGACTCAAGCTGTCCTGAATGCATTGCAGCAGAATCAAGCGGGTGCATATCAAAGATTTCCGCCACGAGTTTGACTGGAACGGCAAATACTCGTTCTGTGAATTGGGCGAGGGGGATGTGCCCTGGGAAGAGACAATGCAATCTCTCCGAGCCCTTGGATATGATGAGACAATTGTCAATGAACGGCACCAAGGCAGTGAACCCTCCAGCGGCCCTGGCTGGTCGAGTATTCTGACGGGTGCATGGGCTGACAAGCACGGTGTTGACGGGAACAGTTTTCGCAAGCCCCGGCTGAATATTTTTCCACACTACCGATCATGGGGGCCAGGGTACCAGCCATAGCAACGGACGCGACAATCCACAGATCGCGCGTTCGTTCTTGATCCAGCAGCATCGCGTATTGACTCGCGAATGGAGGTGCACTGACGACTACCGATTTTGCAAACCGGTAGTTTGCCAGTTCGGCTTGTCCACTGAACTACACATGAATGCCATGACTTCCAAAATCGAAGAGCGATTATCCGCGAAAGACGAATCTGGCGAGAACGCCTATCTTTGGCTCCAGTCCGCCGCCGGTGACTGCATACTATGGCCCACCCAGGACGCCAGCGAGAATGAAGACAGCGCCGATGAGATCGGCAGGTGGCATCTTTCGGTCGATGAGGTGAATGCTCTGGTTGAGACGGGCGAAGTCGATGAGGTTGAGTGACGTAACCGTTGCTCATTACCGCCAGGCTAGGCAGCTACCGCGGAGATCGTCACCAGCTCGTCGCTGACCGCTTGCAGCTCTGCAGCGCCAATTGTATGTTGCTGTGACGCAAAACCAACCACGAGCGCCAGGTCGCAAAGCCGGTTGATGCGCCGGGGAATGCCGCCAGAGAGTTGATGCGCCAGCTGCAATGTGTCGTCTGCAAATATAGTTCGCGAAGCGCCGGCGGCCTGCATGCGATGTTGAATGTAGCCGGCTGTCTCTTCGGCAGAAAAAGTTTTCAGCAGGATCTTGATGTCGAGGCGTTCCTCGAGCGAGCGATTGCGCTCGATGGCGGATAGCAAGGCCGGTTGTCCCGACAGCAGCAATGTAAACGCCGGCTGGTCGGCAGTCTGTAGATTCAACAGCAGCCGCAGGGTTTCCAACAGGCCCGTGTCTTCGAGCAGATGGGCTTCTTCGACAACGATCACCGTATGCTGCCCGCGGCGCCCGCTTTCTTCGAAGGCAAACTGCAGTCGGCGTAAACTTTCTTCGACCGTATGCTGCGGAGGATCGGCGGGCGGCGTGCCTAACTGCTCGGCCAAAAAAATTAGTAAATCGCGACTGGACATCAGAGGAAAGACAACTTGGACAAATTTATCGACCGACTCGTCAAGCTGTTCGCTGAGTGAAGCGGCCAGCAATGTTTTGCCGATGCCTGCGGGACCGGCTAAGAGGGCTGCTCCGCGCCGACTTTCGATCGCATACCGCAACTTGTGGAGCGCCGCTTGTTGGGCCGCCGAGGGATAGCGAAATCGCGCGTCCGTTGTCGGTTCAAACGGTTTCGTTTCTAACTGCCAGTATTCTTCGTACATTGTGGATGCGCCTGAGTTAAGTCCTAGACAGCGTGATTGCCAACTAGACCGTGACAAGTGGAGCCAAAGATTTCGAGTAGCCCGTTAATCGCTTCTGACGGGATATTAGCCTCAGTGGCAGAATCCGTGGCAGCGTCGGCCACGATGAGACTGGCGTCGATCCGACTATGTTCCATGATTTTTTGCGCCGCGTCGTGCTGGGGCAATTCAGCGGCAGAGCCCAAGTCGAAGAGGACAATGTCGTAATGGTAACGTAGCACGCCAGCTGAAATCGATGTTTGAATGCCGGCGAGCAATTCACCCGCCTCCGTACTAGGTCCTGTGAGCGGCAAGATGGCGAGACGATCGTGCAGCGATTTTACGATCGTTTCTGCCAGCGGAACCTTTCCGGTGAGCGCGTCTTCCCAGCCTGTGTCGAACTCCAGCCCCAACTGGGCAGCTAAATCTCCTCTCGAAAAATTGGCGTCCACAATCGCTACCTGCAAATCTGCTTGAACCAGCATCCGTGAAAGGCAGAGGAGCACTGTCGTGCAGCCAACTCCCGGCCGTGTTCCAGCAATGCCAACCATCGTTCGTCCCGCCTCGCGTGCGGCGAGCAATTGTTCTGCCACGGGAGCCAAAATCTTCGAGTGGTCGCGGAGTAAGTCCTCAATTGGCGCTGGCCATCGGAAGGCATCGACTTCGAAGACTGGATTGAAAGTCGCTGTCGCCGGTTGGTCGGGTGCAGAGAATGTCGAAAGGGGGCGTCGCTCTAAAGTAGTTGCAGATTTCGCAATCGTTGCTAGCGGCATCGTTACCGTTTCTATCGGAATCGTTTCTGCAAACGCAGCTTCTGCGGGCATTGCGTCGATTGACAGAACTTCGGTTGCTCGAGCTTCGGGAGACATCGTTTCGCGGTACGGATCAAACACTCCAGCCGTTTGGAAATGAGGAGCCGGAATCGGTTCCGAGGTAATAGGCGCTGCAAAAGTGTGCTGCGGATCGAGGGTCGCCTCGGGCAGAACGAAATGGGATGTGGGGACCGGGCCTACGCGGCTGTGAGGAGTGGCGTAAGCCTGAATAAAAGCTTGATCGATTTGACTCATGGTGGTGCGTCCTTGCTGACCAGGAATTAGCGTTTGATGGTGGACGTTGGTTCTGCGGAGACTGGTCGCTCAGCTACCATCGGTTGCCGCTCGGATAACAGAGGTGGCAGCTGCACTGGGAACACGTCGCCTATTTTTGCGAAATCCAGTGGCCGTGAGTGCCGAGTACTTGGAAAACTGATTCCCGCCGCTGGTCGTGTTTCGGGCTGCGGCACAAGCGGCCCAGTTGACTGAGAAGGGGTTGACTGAGTTGGCGAAGACTGGGCCGGAGATGTTCGAGTTGTGGACGACGGGGCCGGCGCCGACACGACGAACTCCTCGGTCAACAAACTGGCGCTGGTCTGCCCAAAACCTTGCGGGCCCCTCTCCAAATAATCCAATGACGTCTGCGTCGGCTCGACAAAGAGCCAATATAAAAGGCCGGCTGACGCAATAAGCGCCAGGGTGACAATCAGCCCTGAATGGGGGGCGAGTAGTGAATGCAGCTGAAGGAGAAGCGGGGACGACACTTCGAGTGACGGCGGCTCAGGCAAAGGCCGCGGCTCAGGCTCGGAAACTGCGGCGGGTAGCGCCTGTGATAATCGCTGGTTCTGGCTGTTGGCCGGCAGCAGACGGCTGTCGGCCAGAGACGGCAAATCGACACGGAGCAGCGGGACATCGACGTTGGGCAGCGTCGTGTTGACGTTCGGCTGCGCAGTGTTGACGTTCGGCTGCGCCGGGGGAAGCACCGTCTGGGGTCTCGATTCTTGGGTCGGATCTGGGCCTAATTTCACTGCCGAACCAACTACGGGCAACTGAGCGAGCACTATCGGACGACGGCCCCAAGAGGGCCCGGTCGCTCGCCGCCTGTCTGTTCTATATGGAGTAGCCACGTCGATTCATCCCTGCAGGCCAAAATAGGAGCCTGCGCGAAGTGCTAGCACGCATCCTTTGCGCAGGCGCGATCTGTCTTACATTATCGGTGCCGATTCTGCCGGTCTTGAGGGCGGTTTTATTTCTGGGGCGGGCGCTGCGCGCGCCAATCGACGGCGGGCCAGAGATAGGTAACACCGTCTCGCCCACTCGTAAGTGCCGTATGGCCATCGGGAGAGAAACTTACTGACGTGAGTTCTCCTTGATGACCATGGAGCGTGAGTATCTCTTTGCCGGTGTGTGCGTCCCAAAGTTTCGCTACGTTGTCCTGGCTACCGGTCAGCACGCGGGCTCCGTCGGGAGAAATGGCAACCGACGTGATGCTATCAGTATGCCCGGCCAGGGTGAGCTCGACGTCACCGGTTCGCGCGTTCCAGAGAATCGCCGTGTGGTCTTCACTGCCCGTAATGACCCGCTCGCCGTCCAGCGAAAACTGGCCGCAGAGTACCGCCCACTGATGGCCTGTGAGTGTGACGAGTGACTCGCCCGTGCCTGCGTCCCAGATCCTCGCGGTCTTGTCATTCGAAGTCGTGAGGATCTGCGTCCCCATAGAATTATAAGTCGCTTGTCGAACTCGTGCATCGTGGCCTTCAATCACCGTCTCGAGAGGAGCGCCGGTCGCCACGTCCCACAACCGGGCAGTGCCGTCATCGCTGGCGGTAAGAATCGTTTTTCCGTCTGGCGAAAACTCGACACTGTTCACAAACCCTTCATGCTGGCCATCCAATTTTCGGATTGCCTGACCCGTTTCGCTATTCCAGATCTTAGCCGACTGGTCCCAGCTGCCGGTCACAACCAAGCGTCCATCGGGTGAAATGTCGACAGCGGCGACCGCGCCATGCGGCCCAAAACGCATCAAAGGTTCGTGGGTGGCAACTTCCCACAGCCGCGCATCGTTGCCACCAATCGTCAGCACTTGTTCTCCCTGAGGTGCAAAGCGTGCTGCCCAGATAATTCCAGCACGCCCTCCAAAATCGAGCCAGGCGGGTCGTTCGGGGTCGTCCGACTTGAGCTCGCGGCCGGTCTCCAAATTCCACATCCGCACTGTGCCTTTCGCTGCGCAGGCGGCCAGTGCCCAGCGTCCATCGGGAGAAAGATCGACCGAGGTAAACACCTCATCCGAGGAGGGCTTGATCTCACGCAATACTTGCGCCTCTTCCAGCGACCATAGACGGAGGTGACCGTCGTCACAGCAACTGAGCATGCGCCGGCCGTCCGCAGACACCGACATGTCTGCCACCCAGTCGGGGTGCGTGAGCACACGTTCGGTCAACTCTCGACCTGTCGCTATATCCCATTGGCCACACGTATTGTCACCGCTGGCCGTCACCAAGCGGGTACCGTCCATTGTGAATTCCATGGCCGTAATCGAGCGGCTATGTCCGCGCAGCCAGTGAGAGCCGGTCCACTCCTGGGAGTCCGCGTCGTATTGCCATAATCGGCAACGTCCGCGGTCATCGGCGGTGGCCAGGAATTGGTTGCCAGGGGCAAAGCTGACACTGGTCACTTCCGCTTCATGGCCTTCGAGAACCGCGAGGCGTGCGCCCGATTGCGCGTCCCAGATATTCGCTCGGTTGTCGGGCCCGCCGGTTGCCACCCAGCGGCCATGCTCCGAAATGGCCAGCGCCGCCGCGCGACCCGTGGCTTCTAGCGTCAGGATCTGAGTCCCGCTTGCCACGTCCCAGATGCGCGCAGTGCCATCGCCGGCTCCTGTCGCCAGCTTGGAGCCGTCGGCAAAGAAAGCAGATGAAGAGGCAAGAAAGTCATGCCCTTCCGAATAATATTGCACTCGCTGCAGCGACTTCGTATCCCAGAGCGCGGCGGTACGGTCCCGACTGGCGGTAACAATCTGGCTCCCGTCACGTGAGAAGCGCGCGGCGAGCACCGCATCGGCCTGGGCCATCCCAGCTGTGCCCCCGAGTACCAATGCCTCACCATAAGTAGCGGGTTGCCAAAGCTTGATCTGCTGATCACGGCCTGCCGATAGCAAAAACTGTCCGTCCGGCGAAAAAGTACAATCTCGCACGTGACTCGCGTGGCCGCGTAGTACGGTCGTCTCCCGATCGCTGGCCAAATCCCAGACGCGAATTACATTGTCCTGTCCCCCAGACACCACTGCTTTGCCGCTGGGAGAAAAAACAACGGAGCGCACCGGTCCGCCATGCACGGCCAGCTCACGAAATGGGGCTGGGGGATCGGGTTGGGCATCGAGGCGGCGTGCAATATCCACCGGCTCGACGGCATCAGGATCCCAAACAAGGACGCGGCGATCATAGCCGGCTGTCGCGACGAGTGTACCGTCCGGTGAAAACTGGGCGGCATAAAGGGGGCCACGATGCTTCGTAAACTCAGTGAGGATCTCATAGTTGCCCGATTTTGCTTGTTGCCACACAATCGCCTTGCCGTCCTGGCTCACGGTCACAATGCGGCGCCCGTCCGGCGAAAATTCGGCGGCCCAGACCCACCAGCTATGCGCCTGCAGAGTTTGCAGCACTCTGCCGGAGGCGAGATCCCAGACCTTGGCACTATTGTCGTAGCCTGCCGTGAGGATTCGCGTGCCATTTGGAGAAAATCGCACACTCAGCACGGCATCCGTATGATCGGCCAAGGTTTGCAAAACTTCTCCACTCTCGACGTCCATAATGCGAACGGTGTGATCACTACTTCCGGTCGCCAGCTGATGGCCGCCGGGATGAAACGCCACCGCGTGGACGTACTGCCCATGCGAAAACGTATGCAACGCCGTCCCCGTGGCAAGCTCCCAAATGCGCGCTTTGCCATCCCAGTCGCCCGTGGCAAAGCGCCTTCCGTTCGGCGCAAAAGCCACCGCCTCCACCGGGCCCTCGACGTGCCAAGTGCGCTGACTCAACCGGCACAGATGCAGCAATCGACCCCACTCCCAATCGCAGAGCTCCGGATTGCACTGCATGAGCAGTTGCTCAGCGCGGTGGAAGGCGTTTTCTTCAATCTTCGCACTCGCCAAGCCGATACGGGCCACGTACGCTTCGTACTCTTCGGCTTGTTTGGCCTCAACAGCGATCTGCTCTTGCTCTTTGGCTTCACCCTCCGCCTTGACAGCACGGTCGCGTTGCTCGACTGCAGCGGCTTCGGCCACCTTGGCAGCTTCAAGATTTTCGAGCGCTTCGCCTTCTGCCTTCACAGCGCGATCTCGCTGAAATACGGCTTTATCTCGCTGAGTGCTCACGGCGAAATAGGCTACTGAGACGATGGCCGCTACCGCGACTAATAGCGCCGCCACCAATCCTTTCAGTAGTTTTAACCGGCGACTGCGTGACGCGCGCTCTTTTTGTCCTGCCTCAAGCTTGGCCAGTACGCCCCGATGGCTTGCTTCCTGCGGGTCAAGAAGTGAAATACCCAGGTCGAAGTCGCCGCGATCAAGGGCTGACTCAGCGTAAGCGGATCGCGATGCCGACAGTAACTCACTTGCTCGACGGTTGCCGTCCCAAAGCTGAAGTGCTTCTTGGAAACCGTACACGGCGCGGGAGAACAAATCGTAATCGTCATTTCCCAAGGCCCTGTCCAGATTGATGGATGCGCTGTCGGTGAGTACCACGCTTTCTGAATGCGATTGGTACAACCGCAAAGCCGCCTGAAAATCTTGTACCGTCGGATGGCGATCCGCCGGCTGCGTGGCCATCGCACGCAGCGCGATTTCCATCAACTCGCCACTGTTTCCGGTGGGTAAAATCTTATTTCTTGCCGCGGCAAAGAGGCAGGCCATCACCGTCTTGCCCGAATGAGGCGGCTTGCCGGCGATTGACTCATAGAGAATTGCACCCAGCAGATAAATGTCGCTGGCGATCGTGATCTGATCGATGGGACCGGTCGCCATCTCGGGCGCCATATAAGCCGGGGTGCCGCCCATCACGTCCGATTGGCTGACGGCGTCTGCGCTGGGGAATTCGGGGCTAATACGCGCCAGCCCCCAATCCATGACCAATACCTCACCGAAATCGCCGAGCATGACATTCTCGGGCTTGAGATCGCGATGCAATACGCCATTGGCGTGGGCAAATGCCACGGCGTCAGCAACGCGCAACAGGATGTTCAGATTCTCGTCCAACGATTTTTGATGGATGATGTCGTTCCATGGTGTTCCTTTGACTCGCTTCATTGAGTAAAAAAGCGCGCCCGCGTCGTTCGAACCCAAATCGTATATCGGCACGATATTGGGATGGTCCAACTCGCCAGTGACGACGGCTTCGGATATAAACTTCTCGCGCTGCTCGGTCGTCTGTTCATTCGACCCTTTGAGCATCTTAACCGCCACAATGCGGGCGATCGACGATTGGCGCGCCGCGTAAACCACACCCATGCCGCCCTCACCGATTTTGTTCATCAGCTCGTAGTCGGGCGCATCAGCAGGAGACGTGACGGGCTCGCCAACTTCAGTGCCAGTGCGGAACTTGCGTGACTTAACCACCAGCGAGGAGCTGGTAATCTGGGTGCCGGTGACCGTCTCCTTCTGTTTGATCGTCGCGTCGGTGTCGGCGGCATCGCCAGCGATGTTGTCGAGCCACTGGGCAGTGACCATGCTGTCGGTTGCTGCTTCGATGTCGATCGGGCCACTGAAGTCGATCGTTTTCTCACCGCCCATGGTCACAGTGCGCGGCTTTTGAGTTACGTCTATGGCTTCCGGATCGGTAAGTTTTTCTGAATCAAACTCGAACGTTGCGAGCGTATCGGGATTGCTATTGGTTTTCGTCGCGTCTTTGACTTTGGGTGGCTCTGCATCCTTTGGGGACGGTGTTCCTTCGTCTTTGGGTGACAGTGTCCCTTCGGGACCAAAGGCCTCAGGACCGACCGTTTCGAGTTCGCCGGGCGGGTTGGGCAAACGCTGTTCGGACTGCTTGCCAGCGCGCGCGTCAATAGTGGTGCGCTGGGGTACATTGCGCAGCGCGGCTCCACAATGGGGACACCGACCGTCAGGCGCGGGCGGCTGGTCCACTTCGGTTGAACAGGCAGGACAGATGAGCATCGATGGTGTCTCAGTTTTACGAGCCGTAACTGGTTTCTTGGACGCCGCTCGTCGGATTCGCTTCAAAATCAGAGCAACGGGACAAGGCACCCTCTCCTGTAGATTGTAATTTGAAGTCCCAGCAAAAGCAGGTGATTACTGGTTTTTTCGCCTGGTGGGACGATAACGGCGGAGCCGCCGCCATTTGCCAGCGTCCGCCGCTGCCACCGTGCGATCAACTTGCTGAGCCCAGTTGCGATAGGAGGAGCTCGCGACGAAAGCCGCTCCGACTAGGGGACTCCAAGAGTTCGTGTCGCTCTGCGTTTGAAGCGCTGACAACACGTCTGCTGGCCAGTCCAAGACGGCAGCTGATTTCTGGGTGTCGTCAGGAGCAGCAGCTTCGGCGTCTGGCACGATGGGCTGTCCCTCGCCAGACTGTTGAGAGGCTTCGTCTTGCTGAGAGGCCTCGGCAGCTGGCGGCCGGTCCCGGGTACCTTCCGAATCGTCGCCCGGATCGATGGCTCTGCCGTTACGGACAAAAAAATCAATCACCAGCCGTGGCGTGTTGGTCTCGGTACGTACCAAATAAATTGCATATCGGTTGTCCGCCAACTTGCCGAACAAACTGGGCAAGTCGTTTAGCACTTCTGGTTTCAGACGAATTCCTTCGCCCATTTTGCCACTGGAGCTGATCACGCGCAGCTCCAGGAACCGTTCGTTTGTCGCTTTGGTATCGCCCGCGGCGGCAGGTAAGTCGGCCCCTCGCGCTAACCCTTCGCCAGATGTTGATGTTTGAAAAAACAGCGTACTTTCTGTCCGGGCGGGGAACTCGAGCCGCGACACTTGCGGAGTCGTGTCGATGCGTACCGGAATGGTCCCAAGGCCCGGATTGGAAATTGCCACCAGCTGGAACTCACTCCGGCCTGGCTCAACAATCGGCTGAGTGGCCAGAGACCCATCGACTTGCCCGCCCGCCGCCACGAAGTTGAAGTCATCGTCGACTATCACTACGAAGATTTCGATATCGGATGTGGGACTTAGCGGATTAGGTGGCCCAAGATAGGTGTGCGACAACGTGATTGTAAACGTCCCTGCTCCCGTGATGGAAGTCGGCGTCTCAATAACAAAAGGATCGGCACCAGGCAAGAAGGGATCTGCCGGATCGCGGATATCGCCCCAGTCGACCCAAATGTTCAGTTCATCGGCTCCAGCATCTGAAAACGTGATTGTCACCGAAGTCTCGCCATCGGAGTTGACGTCCATCGCGTCTGCTTGAGCAATGGGTTCCAACACAGGGTCCACGTTGAGTACCGAAACAACAATCTCACGCGTCTCGCTCATGCCCCCATCATCGTCCGTCAACGTGACGGCAATCGTGTAGAGATTATCTTCGTCGTTATCCGCGTAAGTATGAGTCGCGAAGAATGACCCTGCACCACTAATATCTTGCGTGAAGGTTAAATTGCCGCCCTCTCCGTCGACCAATCCATCGCCCCAGCGTATCGCATCAATACTGTGAAAATCCAGCGAACCGACATCGCTAAATGTACCGCTGAGTGTGACCGATTGACTCTCGAAGATAAAAGATTCGCTCTCATTGATCGAAGACGGCAGGACCGACAGCGTGTCGATCACCGGATTGAGGTTGATCACCTTGACCGTCGCCGTACTGCTACCCAAACCCGAATCGTCGTCCTCAACCGTCACCCGAATGGTACTTGTGTCAGACAGTGTACCGTTGGCTCCCGGAGCGGACGCGCCGGCGGTTCCATCGTCGAGATATTGGTGAGTCGCCTGAAAACCAACTGTGCCAGAATCGGCATCGATCGACGTAATCGTCAGCTCCGTCGGATCACCTGCAGTGAGCGACATCAGCACGTCACCCACCATCAGCAGTGGCGAGAGCATGCCACTCATCGGATTGATCTCTAAAATTGGCGACACTTCGAAAACCGAGTCGAAAGGATTGTTAGGGTCGTCCCATTCAACCGTCAGCCGATGGGTGTCGAGGATACTGTCGTCGGAAAAGGTCCCATTGAGTGTCGCCGAACCGTTTTCCAGCACATCCGTTACTTCTGCAAGAACGACAACCGGATCTTCGTTTCGCACATCGACCGTTATGCTGTCCATGCCCACACCCGTGTCGTCGTCGGTCACCGTCACGTCGATGGTAAAAGTGTCGAACGGCGACACGCTCGGATTGTCGTCCAGGTATTGATGCGAAAGCGAGAAGACACGCGTCAGCGGGTCCCAATTGATCCCGTCGGTCCCCTCGGTCAGCGCCGTAGTCCCCAGCGCGAAGCTCTGTGTGTTGGCGGGACTCAGCGGGTCGCCCCAGACAATGTCCAGCGTAAATATATCGAGGCTACCTACGTCGGTGATCGTACCCTGCAGCGTCGCGAAGCCGTTTTCATCGATCATCGTCACCGGATCGTCCCAGTCGATCGTCAACGTGTGCGTATCGAGGCGACCGATATCCTTAAACGTACCGGTGAGATCAACTGTTCCGTTTTCGTTGATTGGTGAAGTGATTGATAGGCTGTCGATGGTCGGCGCGACATTGTTGACGACTACATCTCGGGTGGCCATACCGCTGCCCATGTCGTCGTCGATGACTTTTACGACCACCCTATTCGTATCGCTGGGCATGCTGGTTGGGTTGTCGTCTAAATATTGATGCGAAGTAGCCAGTGCGCGTGCGCCAGGATCTAGTACGATCGTCTCATCAAAGACGGCGTTGCCGTCCCAATCAATCTCCACCGTATGCGTGTCTAAGATGCCCTGGTCGATAAAAGTCATCTCCAGTTGCACAACACCATTTTCATCGACAGGAGATGTGATCGAGAGAAAATCAATCTGCGGCGCGACATTACTCACGACCATCGGCGCCGACCCTGTCGCGCTAACGTCACTGCTGTCGGTCACGGTGACCTGAACAGTGTTTGTGTCTACCGGAGTTCCTGTGCGATTATCGTCCAGATACAAATGCGAGGTAAGCAAGGAGCGGGAGCCTTGGTCCAGCACGATTGTCTCGGTGGGTGTGAGGTCGCCCCAGTTGATCTTGACTTTATGCGTATCAGCGAGATCGATGTCGCTAAACGACACGAATAAACCTATTGGAATGTCGTTCTCAACCGTGTTATCGGGAAAAGTGAGGATGTCCGTGATCGCAGGTGGCGAGTTGACAGATATTAACACCTCGCGAGAACTTGCGCTCTGCGCGACCGGAGGAGCGTCGGTTGGATTATCGTCAAGTGCACCCGCCTGCACGAACTCGCTCGTGCCAGCGAGCGGCCCAAGCACTAACCCTGCCCCTGCCGCATCGAGCACGCGCCGACGTTCCAAGCGCCACGGCGAGAGCGTCGGTGTATCCAAACGTGTATCCAAACGTGCATCTAAATGCGAGGCGTGGCGCGGGCGCCGCGCGGGCGCCCAGCAGCGTGCAAGCAACGTAAAAAGTCCCATGAGTGGTGCCTCAACACGGCTAAATTAGCGGGTGCCACAGTTGGCTTGTCCAACCATGCGAAGCGGTTACCCGACGTCCACTGACTGGACAAGCCAATCGTGGCACCCGACCATGGCAACCCAACCATGAAGGGGCAGAAGAGGTAACCGATTCGAAAAGAGTTTGCGCACCTCATTCGATTATTCGAACAAAACTACAAACTTGTCAAACAAGCGAAACCTTAGCGATTAGCTCGGTACCCCCCTCGCCCGGCGGTTTATGCGCCATCGGACCTATAAAACGAGGGGTTCGGGTCCATTCCTCTGTCAATCTGGAGAAACTTTTCCGAATCTATCGCTTGACGGGATCGTAGGGGCCCTAGCGAATCTACTTGAGAAAACGATTGTAGGAGGTCGAACTCAGTGGCTAGCGACGGAGCGATGCCGTTGTCGTTTTTTGCGACGGCTCCCCGCCGTCGAGTTTATTCCGGAAACTGTGAGCGCGATCCGATGCAATCCGTCCTCCCTGCAAATGCCTGCTGTAAGAATCGCCGGGCACGAAAACACCTTGTCCTGCACATGGCAACGACCATTGCAGTTCTCTGGTCAACCGCTGCCCTTGGCTCGCTTTCCGGTGCCCAGTCTGTGAATCCCTTCGTCAATCCCGCCCGCCGTGAACAGCCACGGCATGTCGATGAAGCACGGGCAATTTCATTTCAACCACTTAGCGTTAAAGGCACGCAAGGCAACTTTGCCTCAGCCAATGCCGAACATTCTCGACAGCCGACGGTCCATGTCACCGCCAACTGGCACACAAGTCTCACAATGCACAGCCAGCAAGAGGACTTGACTCAGAAAAGCGAGACCATCAAGGAACTTTTGATTCCCGACCCCAGCAGAAGCCTACCAAGGGCGGTCGATGATACAAAAGGTGCCGACGACGAGGAGGACGCTGACAAGAAAGACGACAACGACAAGGACGACGGTGGAACCAAAGGATTGGATTGCCAAGCCGCTCCCCCACTTTCGACGGTAACTGCCAATATCGGACTCCCTTCTGGCAAACTCCCGACCAACGCTTACGCCAAATGCGCCGAGCAGACGCACGCCCTCGACGACAGGCGCGCCGGCGGCGGTTGGATGGCATTCGAGCACCATTGGTCGGCCACCTGCATGCGCCATCGCCCCTTGTATTTTGAAGAAGTGAACGCCGAGCGCTACGGTTACACGCCCAGCTACTTATTCCAGCCCGTAATTTCTGCCGGACGGTTCTTCGCTACGATTCCCGCCCTGCCCTACAAGATGGCCATCGATCACCCCCGCGAGTGCAAGTACACCTTGGGCCACTACCGCCCGGGGAGCTGCAATCCTTGGCGCCGGCATCAATTGCCACGCAAGCTCAGTGCAAGCGCAGTCGAAGTCGGTTTCATCGCGGCGATGATCTTGATCTTTCCTTAGAACCATTGAACAACTGACCCTGTCCCTATTTTTGTCCTATAGGATTAACCGTCGGCGTCAAATTTCAGCGTGAGTGGCTCTAATGCTAACGTTGCAAGCACTCAAGCTGCGATGGAATTGCATCAATCCATAAGGAAAGCTAGCTGATAGCGACTTTCGGTAATGGTGTTGGCAGCAACAACTCGATTCGTTTAAAGAACCTTAGCCGGTCGTTGCACCCACGCCCCCTAAGAGCAAGAGTTTCCGCCATGTCTGCAGCTGCTCGCGTGTTGTCGGTCGCGATTAGTTTTTTCGTGATTCATTTCTGTTTTCTGTCATTACCAACTTGCGCTCAGCATGCCTGGGAACAATCGGTGCGAGCCCGGGGAGGACTGAGCTACTTTCAAGATTCAGCGGATTCGCAACTTGGTGCCCTGTACGGGCTCGACTTGTCTGCGCCTATGTTCGAGCAGGCCAATCTGTTCGGAAGCTTTACACACAACCACTTTGAAGAGGGTAGCTAGTACCTTGGCACATTCGGAAGTTTTCGCCAAGGTCTGGCTGACGGCGACTTCTTAGAGCGGCTAAGCGGTGGTCTGCTGTTTGACCAATACACCGACACACGCTTCGACGGGTTGTATCTGTCGCAATTTCGTTCTTTTGCCGGCTTCGCAATAAGCGAGCAACTTGGCGCCGGCCTGACTTATACGAATCCGCTTGAAGACGCCGACTCGGTGATGGTCGCGCTGCCGGGTGGCGGCGCCGGTCCCGTGATCTTACGGAACGCAGAGCTGGTCGAAGCGTATTTATCGCTCCGCTGGAGACCACATCAAATGACAGCCACTCTCGGCCAACGGCAGGACCCGAACGATTTCGTGGGTTCGCTCTACGCAGTTCGCCAACTCAACTCTCAAGTCAGTCTTTACACCAACACTTCCTACGCAGACAGCTGCTCGTGGGCAGTGACCGGCGGCCTGCAATGGGCGTTTGGCCCTGGTGCTTCCCAAAGTCTGTTGTCCTCGACGCAGGGATGCTCACCGACACTCGTTCGCGCTCAAAATCAGGGTGGACTGCCCAATCCCTACTCGGATCCTTCGTTGGGGCACAATCTGAATCTCGACCCGCAGCGGTTTGGTTCGCTGATTACTAACAGCACTGGCGGCGGTATCATAGCGATTTCGACAACTCCGACAAGCGAAGGTGGGGGCGAAGATATTCCAGTGATCGAGACGACAGGAGGCGTCGATCCCTCCGATCCACCATTAGGCTTTGATCAAGCCATCATTCCTGAGAATATTTCTCCGGCTGAGGTCGTTCCTCAGTGAACAAAATGACAAGAAGTCAACGATCGCTCAAGACTCACGACTAGGCTTTAATCAAGCCATCTTTTCCAGTTGGCCTTCCTTTTTGTCTTCTTCGTAGATGCCACTAGTGAAGATCGTGAAGCTTAGGGACGGCGTCGACGGGCAGTGAGTGCTTGTAAACCCAGGGCCGCACAAGCAGCCAAGAGCAGCGAAGAGGGCTCGGGTACGCCGTTCGCCGACCCACCACTATCAGTCGCGTACCTAAAGATCGGGATAAAGGGCGAGTTCGGATCTCTTCCTGAGGGGAAATCTGGCCCAAATTCGGGGGATTCGGCTCCCACTGCCAATACGGCCAACACCGTGTGCGTTGAGGTCATCGAAATACCAACCGCGAGCAGACCTACTCCGCACAGTTTCCAGAAAGAATGCATGCCTATTCAGCTCCTTAGTAGCGTATGGGGCTCACCTTCTGTGAGCCTAACCACTTTTGGCAAAACTGCCTAACGCATTCCCCACAATATGTCTAAAACCGGCGCAAACTGCGATAGCGTCTCAAATTCCAGTGTTCCGCTCTAAACGGCACGTCGGCGGCGAGTCACCAAAAGCGCAAAACTCATACCACCAAGCAGTAAGGTCGTGGGCTCGGGAATCGCCGAAACGACATATCCCAAATCGATCATCGACTGTGTTGTCAAACTGCTGATAAACGCTGGGGCATTCAACCAACCCGTCATCAACTCATTGCGAAAGTCGTTGTTGGGGCCCGGCTCAATACTACTAACAATTCCAGTCAAGCCGCCGCCACCATCGACCTCATTCCAATGACCGTTCGCCGTCCCTCCGCCGCCGCCCAATTCCACGGGAACAGAAGCGCCTGCTTGGCCAAACTCAGAGTTATAAGCGGCCAAGCCAGCAGCGCCCGTGTACTGACCTGTGTTGTTCACATACAACTCTTGCCGGCCACCAATTCCTGCGCCAGAACTGCTCCAGAGCGTACCGATACCCAGGACGTGCCCCATTTCGTGAAGGATGACATCACCGAGTGAGGAACCTAATCCAGGGGTATCTGCCGTGTCAAAGGTCATTGCCCCTAATTGCGTGTATAAGAAGGTCGAAGTCACAGCAGTCTGGGCGGCATTGAGTTTGACGGCCTGGGGACCAGCCGATCCGAGAATGCCACCTGGACCGTCAATCGGGGCAAGATTCACGTCGATATTCACCGTCGTGCTGAAGATATCATCGATCTGATATCCCTGAATAATGCTTTCCCAAGTCGCCTCCGCATTCGCAAACGCAGTTGCTTCAGAGGCGGTGGGTGCGTTGATAAAATTCAACGCAATATTGAATCCAAGCGTAATA
>Ga0209403_10002608_pt1 | contig 21303 bp, 19 predicted proteins | sample ArcticOcean_MG_C_8_FD_187440 | JGI IMG/M metagenome (GOLD analysis project Ga0209403, IMG submission 187440) | Marine microbial communities from western Arctic Ocean - ArcticOcean_MG_CB11_86 (SPAdes) (version 2) | ecosystem: Environmental > Aquatic > Marine > Oceanic | place: Arctic Ocean... | reverse complement strand
TGGATTGGCTTTATCAAACAACGTCGTCCAATCATTCATGTCATCAATGGCGATGAAGAGGACGTTCGGGGAACGTGACGTTCCATCCAAATTATCAGCCGCCAAAGAAGGCTGAAGGCTGAAGGTCAAAGGTAGAAAGACCCCAAATAGGAAACTCTTAGTCTTGATCTTTATCATGATCGTAATCGTTTTCTCATATAATTAGGGATGATCAAGATCACGATTACGATCAGGATTGCTTCGGACCGTATTTATTAATGATGAAAGGAAACCAACGCCGACACAAATACCGATTCCGACAAGGCCATAAAGTAAACCATTCAGGTCTGTGAAATACTTTGCGTAGATCAATGCGAGTAAGCTGGCTGATACACCGAACCAGGCGTGGATATGATTGGCTCTTTTTATAAAGAGGCCGAGTAGGAATAGTCCGGCGATTGGACTGCCGATAAGTCCTAGGATACTAACCAATAAATCAAATATATGTCCGGTGTCCATTGTGGAGAGCACGAGGGCGAATAGAGTACCGATAATTCCAAGACAGCCGACTAGCTTACGTGCAAATTTGAGTTGGTCACTGTCACTCCAAGATTCGCGGAAGCGTTTGATGAAATCGTTTGATACTGCGGTGCAGATGGAATGCATGCTACTATCGAGGCTGGACATGGCTGCGGCAAATACTCCGGCTATGACCAGTCCTGCCAAGCCGGCGGGCATTTGATGAGCGACAAACCAGGGGAGAATCTGGTCGTTCTTTTGTAGAGGGCCGAGCAGCTCCGGATTGGATTTATAGTATACAAAAAGCGCGATGCCCATGAGGGAGAAAATAAACGATGCTGGAATGGCTAGTATTGCGTTGGTCCAGACGGCCTTTTGCGCTTCTTTTTCTGTACTCGTGGTAAGGTAACGTTGAACGACCGCCTGATCAGAAGTGTAGGGGACTAGCGCGTTGGAGAATATAGCTCCGAGGATTAATACCATGAACGAGTCTTTGGCCCAGGACCATTTGATTGGGGGCATTTCAAACTTTCCGGCTTCTTTACCCATTGATACCAGAGTTGAAAATCCACCATCCAACTGAGAGGTAATTAATACCAGGGCAAGAAGGGCACCACCGATCAGAACCACTACTTGGATTACATCGGTCCAGATGACTGCCTTGATACCACCGAAGGCGGTATAGACGGTGGCTATGAGTCCCATGAGGACGATGCAAAGCGTGAGGTTGAATCCAGTAACCGCTGATAGAGCGAGGGCTGGAAGGAATACCACGATCCCCATACGCAGAAGTTGGAAAGTTATGAACGATGCGCTTCCGAATAAACGCAGGCCAAGATCAAAACGATCTTCAAGGAATTGATAGGCCGTAACGGCGTTGAGCTGCCTCAAGCGTGGTATGTAGGCGTATACGACCAGCGGAGCGACAATGAGTATACCGGCATTCAACAATATGGCGGACCAGCTTGTAGCGAAGACACGGGCAGGAAGAGCGAGGTAGGTAATCGCGCTGAGAGTGGTACCGAAAATACTCATACCGGCTGCCCACCAGGGAATAGATCGTCCGCCGAGGTAAAAGTCATCCGATGTTTTAGTGGTTCTTGCGCAGTAAAAGCCGATCAGAATCAACACACCCATGTAGACGATAAGAGTAATCCAATTCAGTGTGCCGAATGAAGAAGAGGCGGGCAGTGTTGAAACTTTCCAGATGTTTGGCGTACGAACACGGGGGCGGATTTCTCCCGAGACGACGATATAATCGTCTCCCCATTTGGCGATTTGAGTGGTTACGTGGTTTTGCGGAAGCTCGCCTGCTTTTTGCCAAGCATCGGTTAGAGCATTGTAGGCCCATCCTTGCTTTGGAAAACCAGGGTGTTCGTCTTTCAATTCATCCGCTTTAAAAAACAGAGACCCGTCAGCACCTCCGGTAATCATGATGTGGTTCTCTCCGGCGGGGAATCCCAGACCTGCCATAAAGCATACAGGTGAATCTGCTAATCGTCTCCAATCGTTGGTATTTGGACTATAAGCATAACCATCTTTGAGGAATTCCAACTCGCCGTTGTCACTTTCCCGGCGCCCGCTGAATACAAAAATCTGTTCCTCTTTTCCGTTGTTTTGTGAGATTGCTAAATTTAGTCCTCGTGAGGGTCCTGGCCAAGAAGGTAAAATATTCCAACCAGAAGCTGTGTCTTCGAGGTCCAACGTCCATAGGTTATTCATTGCAGACGACAACTCATTCGTCTCAGTTCCACCTGCCAGGTAGACCTTGCTGCCAATGGTCGTCGCTGCTGTAAAGGCAATCGACTTTGGAAGACTGGGCAGGACTTCCAACTCAGCTGTCTCGGATTTAGGATTCCATTTTATCAAGAAGACATCGCTGTATGTTCGTGTGGCATCATTGCCGCCCATACACAGCACTCCCCATTGCGTTGAAACGGAAGCTCCATAAGCAAGTGGTCGAAGAAGGCTTCCAGCTTTTGTCCATTTACCTGATTTATTTAGTGCCCAAATGTCATCGTGCCAGACTTTGTCTTCACCCCAAAAAGGCTTGGGAAAGTTGGCGCCTCCGGCAACAATGAGGACATCGTTGTGAACTCCCACGAAAGGTCCCGCTACTCCAAGAGCATTGGTTTGCTCACCAACTGGGGGTAAATCAGTCAGTTGCTTCCATTCGAGAAATTCCGACGCGTATAGGAGGTAGGGCGTTAGTGAGAGGAAGAGAAAGAAGAGTAGGCTATGTTTCATTTATGATCTTCCGTATTCCTCCAAGAGTTTCGTGTAAGCATGTTTGTAGTAAATGATATCTGCTCCGTGAATGATTAATTTAGCACCTGCATCTTGCATGAACTTGGAGTGTTCTCCATCAAAAACCAAGGTTCCAAATATTTTTCCAGCTGCCAGCGTATCATCGGCAATCTGTTTGGCGGCGGACAAAACGTCTTCATGTTTTATCTGCCCCGGTTTTCTTGTTGGTGAAGGTCCATTCGTCGGGGTTGATAATGAAGGCGAACTTGCCGGGGATGCTTTGGGGTCGGTCTATTGTAACTGAGTTGATTATTGTATGCTGCATATTACCAGTTCGTATGACTATAGATCAATTCATTGGTTGTGCTACTTTCAATAGACTGACCCACGGAAACATTAATCTTCAATTTATGGCTCGGTCTAAACAAGGTGTTGGTGAGTTTTGAGGAGCGCAAGCTGGGTGTTAGTGTTTGACAATTAGTAACGTATGTTACTTTCTCTCTGGAGAATCAATGCCCGTAAACAAAATTAAAAATGCTCCAGTAGGTCCCGAATCACTTGGGTTCTATTTAAGTAGAGCGACGATTGTATTTCGCTCTCTGTTAAAAAAGTCCCTTTCGAAATCGAGCCTTGGGGATCACATAAAACCCGGTATGGGTAACCTGATGTTTGCCCTGTATGAAAAGGATGGCCAAACGAAAACGGAGCTAGCCGGGAAACTCCTTCTATCCAAAATGACGATCACACGTCTTGTTCGTGATGTCGCAAAACAGGGTCTTGTTGAGATCACTACTGACAAAAACGACGGACGGGCAAATCGCGTGCATTTAACTCCCTTGGCAAAATCGTTGGAAAAGGAATATCAGGAAATAGCTACTAATTTGGAAGAGCGCATATCGAGTCGATTTACCCCCGACCAGTTATCAGATTTTGGGAGTCACCTTAAGACTTTGCTTCAGTCTCTTGACGATGAATCAGTCTGAATTCAAGGCCGTCCAACAAAAATTTAAAAACTAATCATTCGGGACATGAAGCCATACAAATCTAAGGACGAGGACAGTCATTCGCCCAATCAATACCCACCTTACAATTCGAGCGTGATACGTGCTCCTTCGAAGGAGCCGCTCATAGTTCCTCAGACTATTACTGAAACAACGGGGCCACAGTTTGATGCCTCAGTCCTGCGAGAATTCGACAACGACTTAACTAAAAATGGAATAAAGACAGGAGACCCAATTGGGGAACGTCTCATTGTATCGGGTCGAGTGCTGGATGAAGATGGTACCCCCTTGTCGAATACCATGGTTGAGCTTTGGCAGGCCAACTCGACCGGAAGGTATATTGATTCTCAAGATCAGCACGGTGCTCCGTTGGATCCCAATTTTCTCGGAGCAGGGCGGACACTGACCGACAAAGACGGCTGGTATAAGTTCACGACCATTCGCCCGGGTGCGTACCCTTGGGGTAATCATCCTAATGCCTGGCGGCCCCAGCATATTCACTTCTCGGTTTTTGGGCCTAATATAATGACACGGTTGGTCACTCAGATGTATTTTGAAGGGGATCCGTTACTTGCACATGATCCCATATATAAGGGACCTCCCGATGAGGCGCGCAAACGCATGGTCGCCAAATTCTCTCTGGACTTAACTGAGGAAGGTTTCGCGCTCGGTTACCGATGGGATATTATCTTGCGAGGACCCAATGGTACTCCGTTTGAGGATTAAGATGAGTTCTTTTAAACCAACACCTTCTCAAACGGTAGGCCCTTTTTTTTCCTATGGGCTAGCTCCAGAACAATATGGATACGACTTCCGGGAATTGGCATCCGGAAATGTGATTCGCGTTAGTGATGCTGGAGAAGCCATCACTATTGTTGGCAGGATCTTCAATGGAGCTGGCGATCTGATGAAGAACGCGATTGTTGAAAGCTGGCAAGCGGATGGGGATGGAAAATACTCCCGAACCATTTGCGAAGAAACGTTTTCCGGTTTTGGAAGATTCGGTACCGGTACTGATGAGGGTAACCGTTATATTATTCGTACGGTTAAACCAGGAAAAGTAGATGAGCAGCAAGCACCTCACATTGCCCTAACCATTTTCTCAAGAGGACTGATGCATCATGTTTATACGCGTCTGTATTTTTCAGATGAAGTCGATTCAAATGATCAGGATCCCCTTCTGAAATTGATTCTCGCTAATCGTCGCGATACACTCATCGCCCAAAGGGTTCAAAATGATCAGGACACGATCTACGAATTTGATATCCATATGCAGGGGGAGAAGGAGACGGTGTTTCTAGAGTTTTAGGCGTATCTGAAAATATATGACGCAAAAGACACAGGTTGGAATAATCGGGTCGGGGCCAGCGGGGCTTCTGATTTCTCAACTACTTCATGTCAACGGAATCGAATCTATTGTCTTGGAAAAATACTCTCGTGCTCACGTGGAAGGACGTATTCGAGCTGGTATTCTGGAGCAGGGAACAGTTGATATGTTGGAGACGGCGAAGGTGGCAAAAAGGTTACATCAGGAAGCGCTGACTCATACCGGTATCGGGCTTCTTTTTAATGACACCCTTCACCGTATTGATTTTAATGAACAGTCCACTGGAAAAAGTGTGACCGTTTATGGACAGACAGATATTACGAAAGACATGATGGACGCTCATGCCGAACGTGGTCAGGAGCCGGTGTATTTAGCGAAAGATGTTCAAATAGACGGGCTTGAATCTGATAGTCCATCCATCAGGTATACACACAACGGCGATCCCTATAAAATTGAATGCGATTTTGTTGTGGGTTGTGACGGGTATCATGGGGTATCCAGAAAATCCTTTCCCGAAAACTTCCTGAACATCTATGAAAAGATTTATCCGTTTGGCTGGCTGGGAGTTCTAGCTGACGTGGCACCTGTATCAGACGAACTCATATACAATAGTCACCCGGATGGTTTTGCATTGGCAAGTCAGCGATCGAAAACGAGAAGCCGCTATTATATACAATGCGACTTGAATGAGAAATTGGAGGCCTGGTCGGACGATCGGTTTTGGGAAACCTTGACTCACCGGTTTGGGAACGAGGTGGGTCAGCACATCGAAACGGGCCCTTCCATTGAAAAAAGCATAGCTCCCTTGAGAAGCTTTGTTGCGGAGCCGATGCGTTATAAATCTCTTTTCTTAGCTGGCGATGCGGCTCACATCGTACCTCCCACGGGTGCAAAAGGTCTCAACCTGGCTGCATCGGATATTCATTATCTGTCGGACGGGTTGATTCAGTATTATCAGACAGGGCAAACGACTGGGTTGGATCATTATTCGGACAAGGCACTCGATCGCGTTTGGAAAGCAATTCGTTTTTCCTGGTGGTTTACTCACCTCACACACCGGTTCCCAGATAGTGAAGCCAATGGTTTCCCGCGCAAGCTTCAGGCTGCTGAGCTGAGTTACCTTGTAAATTCGAAAGCTGCTATTGCCAGCTTGGCTGAAAATTACGTCGGACTGCCGTTCTGATTTTTAGGAAAGCTTCTCAACAAATGTTGCCTCTGTTTTATTTCTGACTTCTTCTAACGAGGCTCCCGGCATTAATTCAATCAAAGTCAAAACATCGTTCTCAAAGTTAAAAACTGCCAGGTCGGTAATGATCATTGAAACAGCGTTTTTCGCCGTTAGGGGCAGTTTGCATTGAGGGACCACTTTCGATTCCCCGGCCTTTCCTGTATGCTTTAAAGTAATGATGAGGCGCTTGGCACCCGATCCGAGATCCATGGCACCTCCAACCCCCAGTACCGGTTTCCCAGGCACTGCCCAATTGGCTAGGTTTCCCGATTCATCAACTTCGAGACCTCCCATGATTGCTATATCAACGTGGCCTCCCCGAATCATCGCAAACGAATCAGCACTATCAAAATAGCTACAACCTTTTAAGGGAGTAACAGGTACCTTCCCTGCGTTCACTGGATAATCCATTGCTCCGCCTCCATCTTTTGGCGTGGGTCCGACACCGAGCATTCCGTTCTCGCTGTGCAGTAAGATACCATCCTCTTCTGAGATGTAATCGGATACCAAGGTCGGTATGCCTATGCCCAAATTCACTACATCCCCTCGCTTGAGTTCCTGATAGGCTCGCCTTGCCATGTTCATTCTCCAAGGTTCGATTTGTCTGTCGGAACTTACCTGTGATGAGGTTCCCAATTGCTCAAGAGTCAATTTTGATTCGACAAGATAGTCTACAAAACAGCCGGGCGTATGAATAGATTCTGGAGGGATATCTCCGACGGGAACGATTTCCTGAACTTCAGCGACCACTATATCCGCAGCTGTCGCCATGGCTCTATTGAAGTTCTGCTCAGTCATTCGATAAATCAAATTTCCAGAAGTATCCGCTTTCCAAGCACGTATGAATGCAATGTTTCCTCGAATGCTCTTAACTAAAACCTGTTCAACTCCGTCAATCACCATAGTTTCACATCTTTCGGCGAGGAGCGTGCCCGCTGAAGTTGGAGTAAAGAATCCGCCTAGCCCCGCGCCACCAGCACGTAACGCTTCAGACAAGCTCCCCTGTGGAAGTAGGTCATGGTCCACCTCACCCGACTGAACGGCATTAATGGCTTCACGGTTGCTGGTAAAATAGGATCCTATCATTTTACGGAGCTGACCGTTTCGGAGTAGCCTGCCGCCTCCCAGGTTGGTTTCGCCCACATTGTTGGCCACGAACGTGAGGTCTTTCGTATTTGTCTCTGCAAGTGCATGCAAAAGACGGACAGGATTTCCAGTCATACCAAATCCACCTCCCAGGAGGGTATCGCCATCGCGGACCAGCGAGGCAGCACGTTCAGGTGTTATTATCGGTACTGTTTTCATTTTCCGTAACAAATTACTCTCCAGGGTCGGACTACTGTTAAAGCTTTCCCAATTCTTTCAAAACACCTTCGGCTAATTTGAAGCCATGGTTGGCTGCAGGTAGTCCACAATATAGGGCGGAATGCATTAGGAGCTCTTTGATTTCTTCAACCGTCACTCCGTTGTTGATGGCCGCTCGAATGTGCATTTCAAATTCGGTATCATGTCCTAAAGCTATCAACATTGAGAGAGTCATAAGGCTGCGCGTCTTTTGATCCAACCCGGGTCTGTCCCAGATATTTCCCCAAGCATAACGGGTGATGAATACCTGGAATGCTCCATTAAACTCATTCGAACTTTCAAGTGCACGGTCGACGTGCTTGTCTCCCAAAACCTTGCGGCGATTTACCATACCAGTTTTGTAAGTTTCAGTTTTTTTCTCATCATTATTCATTCGGCATTCCTTTCCCAAAAATTAAAGAGGGCGGCATTGAATTTTTCAGGCTGCTCAATATTCGACAAATGAGCCGCATTGGCAACTTCGACGTACTCAGCATTTGCTATGTGGCTAACTATTAACTTTCCGTGCTCAACCGGCGTGGCCTGATCTTCTTGAGCGGCTATCACTAAAGTTGGAGTAGCTATTGCTGGCAATTGATCCCGCAAATCCAAGTCGCGAATGGCCGCACAAGAGGCCGCATAACCTTCTCTGGGAGTTTCCAGAAATTGCTTTCTGACAAATTCCAGATCCTCTGAACCATTCTGAAGAAAACCTGGAGTAAACCAACGTTTTAAAATTCCACCTACGAATGATTCCATGCCAAGAGCTCGGATTTTCTGAATACGTGAGTTCCACATGTTGACTGGCGGCAGGTAAGCTGAGGTGCAGCAGAGTGCCAGGGTATTTAAAAAATGAGGCGCGTGAATTCCCAGCCACATGCCCACCATACCTCCTAGCGACAAACCGCAAAAATGTACGCGGTCGATACTTATTTCGCCTAGTAATTCGACAACATCCGTTCCAAGTAATTCTATGAAGTATTCTCCACTTGGAGCATCGGACTTTCCATGACCGCGGCTGTCATAGATCAGTAGCTGAAACGTATCCTTGAACGCCGACGATTGATTATCCCACATGTTTAGCGTTGTCCCCAGGGAATTGGAAAACATCAAAATCGGATTCGAAGGGTTACCCCTCAACTCATAAAAGAGTTTTGTCCCATCGCTTACCGTAACAAAAGGCATAACTAGTCTTGAGCCTCTCCTGTTAAAAGTCGTTCGATCCATTGAGAGGTCGAACCGAGGGACTGGGTCGGATCAAATACATGTTCCAAATCCTTGATATTAATCGCATCGGTGACGACGGCATTCGACGAAGCGACGAGGGATAATGGCTTATTCCTAGTGATTGCTTCCTCCACTAGCTGCGTCACAATTTCTTGTGCTCCTTTTCGACCAAGGCTGGGAAGGAGGGCTGCAGCGAGTGCCTCTGAAAATACCATCTCCTGTGTGTTATCGAGATTATCTCGCATGCGTTTGGCGTTGACTTGCAAACCCTCTGAAACTTCCAGCATCGCTGAGGTAGCTTTGGCAGTTTCTTTCATCAGTTCAGGATAAGTGGACCCTTCAGCCAGCCAATTACCCAGGCTTCGTTCATGCTCCTGAATCATGCCTGATAGCAGTGAGGATACCAAGCCCGGGACTCGATTTGCAGCAGAGAGCACAATCATACAGCCAACTGGATTCCGCTTATGCGGCATGGCGGATGATCCGCCTCGTCCCTCCTCGATGGGTTCGGAAAGTTCTGAAACTTCCAATTGCATATGAAGAGAAATGTCGCGGGCAATCTTCCCTAATGTTCCCACAAGAATTGCTACCGCAGACGCAAACTCGACTAGCCGGTCGCGATGGGTATGCCAGGGAGCATCGGGTAGGGGAAGCTCGAGTTGGGCTGACAAGGATTGACCGACTTTCAATCCATTGGATTGCAAAGTGGATAGGGTCCCAACCGCTCCACCAAATTGTAGAATCAAAGCTTTTTCGGCAGCCCTGTTTAGGCGCTCTCGACCACGTCGCACCGCTGCTGTCCAACCCGCCGCTTTCAGCCCAAAACTTATGGGCGGTCCAGGTTGAAGTAGGGTTCGGCCAAGCAGTAAAGTCCCGGAATGTTCCCGGGCTCGTTTTGAGAATGCATTTTCCGTTCTCTCCAATTCCAGATTTATGTAGGAAATGGCCTCCTTGAGTTTTAAAACCAAAGCAGTATCCAAAACATCCTGACTGGTTGATCCAAAATGGACAAAGTGGGAAGCCTCAGGGGATTTCTCCTGAACGTGTGAAATTAAATCCTTCACCAGGGGAATCACTATCGTTCCAGCTCGAGTTCCCCTTTCTTCAAGATCCTTTGCGTCGAAAATTGATTCTTCGCAACACTGGCTAATGATTGCCGCTGCCTCTTTGGGAATTACTCCTGAATTTGCTTCTGCTTGGGCCAATGCAGATTCGAAAATCAGCATTGCCCTGATTTTGTTGTCCAGTGAGAAAATATCAACAACCTGTTCGGACGAGCTCTTGTGTTTTATTGACTTCGACATGGTTGGCTGGTTTTTAACTAAAGTTACGCACCCTCGAATTGGATACAAGACTTTGATCAACTTCCGTTCGCCTGGCCTTCACCGTTAGACTGAGGCCTTCTCTCTTCGCATTAGAAATGTACTAATTACTTTTGAGGTCATTCAATTCATTATCAAAGAAATCTATGGAACGCTTAATAAGGGATTCCATACTTTCATCCGATCCTCGAAACCCATGGTCGCCATTGACCACCTTGTAGAGCTTTGACTGAACTCCAGCCTGTTGAAGCGCAGCATATAAAAGCTCGCTCTGATTATAGACAACCAATCCATCTTTACTTCCATGCATCAGCAGCATGGGCGGATCGCTTGGAGAAACGTAGGTAATCGGATTCGCCCTTTGAGTCTTTTCCGGATGATCCTGAATGGATGCTCCTATAAACAGCGATTCTGGACTATCGGCAGCGTCATGATCCATCCGGCCTTTAAAATCGTTCATTCGCAAAAAGTCAGATGGGCCAAACCAGTTGCAAACTGCTTGAACTTTAGGAGAAGCCTTTTGGGCAATCGAGTGAGTGTCGAAATCGCTCACATCGTTAGTGACTCCGAGAAGAGCCACAAGATGACCTCCAGCCGATGATCCCCAAACGCCAAATCGATCAGGATCCAAACCATATTTTTTTGCGTTGTGCCTGAGGAAGCTGACTGCGGCTTTGCAGTCTTCAATGGCTGCCGGAAATATGGCCTCTCCACTTAGGCGATATTCTACAGAAGCTAATGCGTAACCGTGTTTTAGTACATTACTAGCTGCTTGTATTCCGTTTTTGCTACCGTTTCTCCAGCCGCCTCCGTGGATCCAAATAATGAGTGGCAATGGCCCGGTTGATCCGGCTGGTCTGTAAAGGTCAAGAGGCAACTCCCGGTCGCCGACCGTTTCGTAAACTATGTCCCTATCAACTTGAGTGCCTTCTGTAAGAACCGGAGCCCTGTTTCGCTGGCCTGCTAAGGATAGGTGAATGAAAACGATTAGAAGTAGGGCAAATGATTGTTTCTTCATGAGAATAAAAGGTAACAGACGTTACTAATTGTCAAGTCAGAGCGCGTCGGTTCGATGGTCGCTTGTGGCTGGGAGGCAATCCCAGGGCGAAGCTATTCACTTTTCCAAAATTTTTTCTTGGAGCTTTGAGATTTCAGTCTACATTTGATGTTATTCAACCTTCTCCCAGGCTAAACATGAATTCTCTTTTCACAGTGGATGAATTTTACTCTAGGAGATACTAAATCACCAATCTTAATAAAATAAATAAATGAGCAAAACCATTCCTTTAATCACTTCTGGTGTCGCCGGTCCGCTTGGCGTTCTTCATCTTCCACGTCTATGGCAAAAAGTTTCGCTTGCTGGAGTAGGTAAACTTGACGACGAATACCCATTTTGCGGTATGGGTTTCGATCAAATGACCTTGGATGCCCTGGGTCTGGACAAAGATACGACCATCAATCACATTCAAAGTACCAAACCGAACTACTTCGAATTTGAAGCGTGGGTAAAAGGAAATATGAATGCCGACGCAGATATTGCTGGGCACAATGCTGCAGTCATTGGCTATAATCACGATGACGATACCCGGGCTGGAATCTTTGCGCTTGCTGGGCTTAGCGATGACAGTGCCGCTGCCAGAGACGCAATTAATTTAAATAATTACGAAGACTGGTGCGAGTTTCACAAATCTGAGATTGCCGGCTAGTTGGAATATTAGTCGTATGTTTTTCAGGTCCGGAGCACTTAGGTTCTCCGGACCTTTTTTTATACGCATCTGACGGTTGACCAAAACCGAGCGCTTAAATAGTCCTGTTAAATGGCATCCACTTTCACTCGCTACAATCGCCGGATCCATATGTATCTGGGGCTATTCTTGGTGCCATGGATTTTGATGTACACGTTTAGTTCTTTAGTGTTTAATCATTTTGGCACCATTCGTGGATGGTATGGCGGAAATCTGAACGTCTATGAGAAAGCCGACGAAATTGAATATAAGGATGCGTTTTCAGTTGATGTGACTCCAAAAGAAGCCGCCAAACAAATCCTGCTCGATCTCGATCGTGATGGTCCGCACCTCATTCGGGGACATCTAAAAGATAATCAATTTACTGTTATTCGGCAAAATATCTACCGGAATACACGGATCATATACTTTCCAAAAGAGGGAAGGATCATAATTGAAGAACAGAAGCCTCAAGTACCCGGAATGCTGACTCGGATGCATATGCGGCATGGATTCCAGCAAGACTATTTGCCTATGAAACTCTGGGGCTAGGCGTAGAGATCACAATACTGGCCATGCTGTTTTGGATAGCATCCGGTGTATGGCTTTGGTGGATGATTAAACCGGCGCGTCTGTGGGGAGCACTTTCGGCAATAGCCGGGCTTGGTCTGTTCGGCATATTATTATTTGGCCTTTAGGAGACGAAGCTATGAAAAGCATGAACCTTATTTTTCGCCGGACACATCTTTATTTGGGTATGTTTTTGGTTCCGTGGATTTTTGTCTATGCCTTTTCAACATTTATGCTGAACCATGGTCCAACATTTCGCGCTATGAGGCCTCCGCCCGACGCTTGGACACAGCTCTGGGAAAAGGAGTTACAAGCCGAACTACCTGGCTCTCAGGAAGAACTAAGGGCTTGGGCTAAGAAGTTAATTATTGCAGAGGGTCTTCCAACGGCCATGTGGGGAGTGAATCGAAACCAAGAACGTGTCCTTATTACCATTCAACGATTTGTTCAACCCATCCGAATCACTTACCGTTTTTCCGACCAAAAACTCTTCGCTGAACAACGTAAAGGATCCCTATTTGAAGCGATGCTTCGGTTGCACTTTCGCCACGGATATGGTCAAGGTGACCCCTTGCAATGGACCTGGGGATTTATTATCGATGTGGTTTGTGCGGCGTTCTTAATTTGGATTATTACGGGACTGTACCTTTGGTGGAAAATTTCCCATACGCGCAATTGGGGTTGGGTAACTATTGGAGCAGGATCCATTACTTTTCTAGGGCTATTATTTATTCTCTAAGCTTCCGCATGGGGAGCCTAGCTGACCCTATGTATTGACAGGTCTTTATTCGTAGGAATTACTTAGAATTGCTACCCTAACTATGAGAAAGAACTTAGTGGCTACCTATTTATCAGTCCGTGGCTTATTGGCTTTGTCCTTTTGTTTTTTGTGATGCAGAAAACCTTTATTCAGGGTATCGCAACTACTGGTGGTAAAAATTAGACGGAACGTTCACCGCATTTGTGAGCTAATTGATTATGCAAGAAAAACTACTTAAGCTTTCCGAAAGTGGTATCCAAGAGCTGGATGCATTCTTTCAGGCTGTGACAGACCAAAAGGAACCACCGGGACTCGTAGCCATTGTAGCCAATAAAGATTCCATTTGTTATCACAAGGGATTCGGAAAGCAAAATGTGGGGAAGGATATTGATATGAAGGCGGATAGCTTTTTCCGGATTTATTCGATGACAAAAGTAATCACTTCAGTTGGAATCATGATGCTTTTTGAAGATGGTTTGTTGGACCTTGACGATCCTGCATCGCAGTATGTGCCAGCTTATAAAAATCGCCCAATTTTGGCTACCTTTAATGTATCGGACTCTAGTTTCACAACCAAGCCGACTAAGAACGAGATAACCATTCGTCAGCTGCTGAGTCATACTTCGGGTTTCGGTTATGGATTTAAAAGTGAAACTGTCGAAATGCTGAAACAAGCTACTGGCAAAGGAGAGCACAAGTTGCCTTTGATGTTCGAGCCTGGAAGCGAATTTCTGTACGGACCTAGTACCCATGTTTTAGGCCGTGTGATCGAATCTGTTTCCGCAAAATTACTAGATGAATTTTTTAAAGAACGGATCTTTGATCCGCTTGGAATGGAGAATATTTATTATGAGCTACCAGATTCCGAATACGAGCTGTTGGTTACTACTCATGAACGAAAAGAAAATTTGTTAGCAGAGCTGGCGAATTCTGAAAAGCTTCCTGTGTTTCTTCGAGGGGATTACGGTCTAATTTCAAAAGGAGAAGATTATATCACCTTCCTTCAAATGCTTTTATGTGTGGCTGGTTCAGATGAATCGCAGCTTATTAAGTCTTCTACTTTCGATCTCATGGCTCAAAACCAAATTGGTGAAATCAAGCTTCCTCAGGACCCGGATACTATGAATTACAGGTCAAGGCCGTTTCCTGCTGGAGGAGAGAACGACAAGTTTGGGCTCGGTTTTCAAATCTCGGTGGATGAGGCGCCAGGCTTGCGGCCGAAAGGATGTTTAAGTTGGTCAGGTATCCAAAACACTTTTTTCTGGATCGATCCGAAAAATGAAATAGCGGCTGTTCTTTTGATGCAGGTAGATCCTTACGGAGATGAAGCTTGTATCTCCACTTTACTCGGATTCGAGCAAGCCATCTATCGGAACCTCGAATAGCACATCACTTAATTTACTTTGTAAGTAACCGAAACGATTCCGTTCCCGTATTTCTTGTTCTCTGTGAGTGTCAGTTTGGGTTGCTTATTAGTTTTTCCGATAAGAGGAATACCTTGTCACAAGAGTATGGATACGGTGGACAGATTGATTGTATTAACAAGTCCCGCATTCAAGAAGGAGGCAGCAAGCTCTCCTCCGCCCATCAGCCAGATGCGTTTGATCCCTTTCATCACAGACAGCTTCCGGCAATTCTAGTGTTAGCTGGATGGAAGGATGTAGGATCTTTAGGTCGCGCTTGGTGAACACCCAACTCGTAGTATTCGGCGACATCCATTGACCATAACCAAGAGCGAAGTCGTATGTGTGACCACCGAGTGCTATCGCGTCGAATGAATTTTGGAACTCATTGAAGTCTTTTACGAGTACTGGATCATCGAAACTATCAAAGTCGTTTAACCAATCGACTTTACCATCCTGATCAGCGATAAATCCATCCAAGCTGGAAGCTACGTGGTAAATGATTTCTGGTATGTTTAATATAGCTATTTAAATTGTATTACTAAGCCGTTTTTCTAAGCAATTGAGTTATCCATGGCGTTGCCTGAAGTAGTTTTCCTTCCATTAACGACCAGGGAGAAAATGATTCGAAAGGTGTGTTGATAGGATTTTCACAGGCCTGGAAGAATTCAGTCCATGAAACCCATTTCACTGCTTCAACCTCCAAAGGGTTGTGGATTATTTTTATATCTGCACGGGGAAAGCCGATAAACACCGGACAAATTTCATTTTCCATGACACCTTGATGAATTGCCTGGTATCTGAAATTGGGCAACGCGAGGGTCAAGTTTACCTCTTCAAGTCCAAGTTCCTCTTTTAATCGTCGCTTGACAGCGTTCATATGAGATTCGCCTGGGGTTGGATGGCCGCAACATGCGTTTGACCAGATACCTGGCCAGGTATTTTTAGTTAACGCGCGTTGTTGGGTTAACATATTGCCCTTACCATCAAACAGAAAAACTGAGAACGCGCTGTGAAGCGGTGTATTCATGGTGTGAACACGCGATTTCTCAATGGTACCGCAAGGATTTCCGGAGGAGTCGAGCAGGACTACCTTCTCGATTGGATGCTTATTCGAAATTGAATCCATAAATCTTTATTCCTGAAGTACGCCCTCAAGGTGAAATTTCACCTTCAATTCCGGTCTGACTTTAATAAAAAATAATTTAATGATATCGAGTCCCCAATCCTCGTAGTCGTAGGTTGAGGTTCCGTCAAAAATTACGGTCTCTCCATTTTTTGAAACGGTGAACGGAATCTCAACGGCTTTTGATTTTCCATGCATATTCAAAATTCCTTTGCCGACGGCCTGACCATCCACGTTTGTAACTTCCGAAAGTTTGAAAACAATTTCAGGAAATTTGTCACTATTAATCCAGCTGTGCATCTTTTTGTCGCGCTTCTTATTCTCCGAATCGAGATCCTTCAACTTGAAGGCGAATCGTATGCTCGATACATCCAAGGTTTCTGGGTTGATATGTAAGTCGCACTCAAATTTCCGCACATAGCTGGTAACTGTGTGGGGTGGTGGTGAAGCTTTTGAATCGACCAGGATTTCAGAAGTTTCGTTGTTAACTTGAAAGTTATTTGCTTCCAATGAGGTGAAAAGAAGGGCGAATGCGGCAAGGGATGCGCAATAGATTCTCATGGGAGATAAGTTTATCCTTAATCGATGGATGTTCTATGAATCGGACATGAAAAATTCGGCAGTTTAGGTGAATACCTGCCTACTTCTCGAAAAGCTCCTCTTCAATATTGCGGAAACCCTTAAACTCGAGGGTGTTTCCTGAGGGGTCGGCAAAGAAAAGAGTACCTTGTTCGCCGGGTTGCCCTTTGAAGCGGATGTAGGGCTCGATGATGTATTCAGTGATAACCCCTTCCAGGCTCTTCGCAAATCGTTCCCAATCCTCGAACTGCATGATCACACCACAGTGGGGGATAGGTACACCGTGATTATCAACGGGATTATACAAAGCGGGTACTTTCCCCTCAGGTCCCAGGTTCGGGTTCAGATGCGTAACGAATTGATGACCGAACATATTCCAGTCGATCCAGTTCTCTGCGCTCCTGCCTTCGGAGAAGCCCAATTTGTTTCCGTAAAAGTCTCTGGTCTCGGTAATGTCACGCACAGCGATGGCAATGTGAAAGGGTGTGAGAATCATGGTGCTTGTAACCTTATGAATTTCAGAGGAATGGGAAGGCAAACTTTATTCAAGGAGGTTTGGACTGTTTATGGTTGTGCCCTTTGAATTGCTGATTCGTAAAAGCTCCTGGCTTCTTTAAATGAGTCGATAGCTGTTCGCTTCGAATCGGGACTCGACCAGATAGCATCCGTATCTGCCCAAGCCAGAGTAGTATCCAACCGAGCGCGGAGGTATTTCGCATCCTCAGCGTTTGTAGGTTGCTGGTTGTTCACCGTGATGTAGATCGGACTCGTGTGTGCGGCCATGGTATAGTTCCACCAATCTTCGGAGTCTGGTTTGTCTGCTCCGGCGCGGAGAGCGATCCAGCCGGATTCTTCTACGTTGAGTTTGTGAAAAATGGATAGACGTTGTTGGTAGTCATCAACGCGTACTTCATGTATTACCTTTCCATTGTGGATGAGCTGAAGGTAGTTGACCGGACGCTGAGTGAAGCACTGTCCACGAATCTCCATCATGAACGGACCTTTCCCGGAGAACTTTAGCTCGCCCCCGATGCGTGCCCGGTTTGCCGAAAAGGATAGAATCGGGCCGTTGGTGACAAATGTATTTCCTTCGTGAATGGCATTCATCAGTCCGTCGTGAGACCATTCATCGACTTTGGCATAGGTCCGGGCAACCGAGCCTATCGGTCGTGCAGCAGACATTTTGTCCGTGCCGCCAATCAGAGGAAGGCGCACGCCACAGTTGAGCATTCGGTAGTAAAGCTTGCCCGAGTCGAATCCAGTGGGCTTCGTTTCGTAGCCGGGAACGACGAGTCCCTGGCGAGTTCTCCTGCGGTTGTTGACGATGTCTGTGCTGGTCCACTCCAGTCCATCCAGCAAACCGAGTGCTCCGCCAACTGCTGAACCATGTCCAGGCCAGAATAAGAAGTGGGCCTGGAAGGCCAAACCGTCCTGATCGTGCATGCGTTGGGTCACCTGCCAATTTAAAGGTTCGTTCGGTCGGGGCTCGGGTTCTATTTTCCCTGTGCCAGTGTAGACGAGGACAGGCTCGATGGGCTTGCTCATGCCCATCAAGGTCATGTGGCCTTGCTCCATGTCTCGAACTTCTTGAGAAACGTAAACGATTCTATCTTTGTTCGAAATAGGATCCGGCCGTCCGGTGACTAGGCCGCGTGTGTAGAGTGGATGCTGCGGGCCGATGAACATGAGGTTGGTGTAGTCGACATCTTCGACTTTCATTTGGCGAAGCGCTCCTTCGGGCGAAAGGGAGTGAACATGGGAATCCGCGTTCATCCACCCGCGTGCTTGCATGTCGATGCCTTGCTTGAGTTTAAATGTTCTTTCAATCGTCTGGCCGGCCAATGCTGCTAGATTTAATTCAATGGTTGGTTGCTCGAATTCAAATCCATGAAAGAAGTGGAGAGAGTAACCGTCTATGGCTCGAAGGTGAACCGTAAATGCCCCGTCTTCAATCATGGCCCAACTTTTATTGCCTCGGTTTACGACGTCGGGCTCCAAGGTTGCATTGTCAACATGTCCTTCTAATTCGCCTAGCTCTGTGTGCCCGAGCGGCGGGTAGTACCGATCTTGGCTATCTGTGATTCGAACTCGATGTGGAATGGGGACACCTGAGTGGGAATTCACGACTCGCACATTCAAAGTGACTCGTTCGTTCTCAGGAATAGGAGGGATCGTTCCAATATCCAGAGGAATTGATTGATTGTTTGGGGCAATCCGTTGGGTGCTGTGGTTACCTGGGTGGGCGTAGCTGATTGAGGAAAAGGAGATCGCAAACACAGCGAAACAAATGGCAAAGCGAGTAATTTGCATCTCGGAAAAATATAGGTCAAAAGCTTCTCACATTGCAATGATGATACGTGGAGTCAAAACCTGTATATATAGGAGCAAATATATTCCCGGTTTTTTGTTATAGTGCCAAGCTGGGACTTGGCGTTCCCGGCATAAAGCCGCTCCTACAGTTCATCAGCATTTTTCGCTTTCCTATGGTTGTCCCTTTTTTTAGTTTATGCAAATGAGATTTTTTAAAGCAGCTCTTGTGGCCATTACTTTACTTGTGGTGGTGCCAATATTCGGTGTTTTGTCTGGAGCTGACTCTTCCCATCAAATTCCCTTTATCGATCTCGCATTCGACTATTATCGTCAAATTCTAGTTGATCGTGAGGAGGGCCAGTATCTGGGTCACCCTAGTACCTGTTTATTGGACGATGGAAACACTATCTTGACGGTGTATCCAAAAGGACATGGCAAAGGTGGTATTGTTTATAAGCGCTCCTCTGATGGTGGGCTTTCTTGGTCTGATCGATTAGCCACTCCTGCGTCCTGGAAAACGTCGAGAGAAGTGCCGACTCTCCATCGGGTTACCGATGCGAATGGTAAGAATCGCATCATTATGTTCTCTGGATTGTACCCGATTCGCATGGCAATCACTGAAGACGACGGACTCAACTGGTCGGAGCTCAATCCGATTGGTGACTTCGGCGGGATCGTAGCCATGGGCTCCTGTTTTCCTGTCACAAATAAACCGGGATACTACACCTGCCTGTTTCACGACGACGGACGTTTCATTCGAGAGGGAAGTAAGAGACAAGATCCTGCGGTAATGACGCTCTATAAAACCTCATCACAAGACGGTGGTCATACCTGGGGACAACCGGAAACGATATATAAGGATACAGAGATCCACCTTTGCGAGCCGGGTACTATTCGTTCGCCTGACGGAAAGCAACTCGCCGTGTTGCTCCGCGAGAATCGCAGAGTTAAAAACTCGCACATCATATTTTCAAGTGACGAAGGGAAGACGTGGACTGAGCCACGTGAGCTCCCCATTACTCTGACTGGTGATCGTCACACAGGAAACTATGGTCCGGATGGGCGCCTCTTCATTTCGTTTCGTGGGGTAACGCCGACCAAGGGGTTTAAATTTCAAGATAGTAAGAAGGATGTTGAGAAAATGCCAACCAACGGTGACTGGGCCGGTTGGGTGGGAACCTGGGGTGATCTGGTGAATAGAACACCCGGCCAATATGTGGTGCGTCTCATGGACAATAAGAAAGGTTACGACACCACCTATCCTGGAGTAGAAGTGTTGCCTGATGGTACTTTCGTGGTGGTTACTTACGGTCATTGGACCGAATACGAAGAACCTTATATCATGTCTGTACGTTTTAAATTAGCTGAACTCGATACCAAAGCGGCAAACGCACCTCAAGTATTATTGAGCTCAGATTTCAAACATCTGGTTCAATAGTCCCATGAAGAAGTTAATTTCTAAGCCATTCTATTTTATCCTCCTTTTCACCTGGATCTCGCCCTGTTTGATGGGGATCCGTTTGAATACACAACGCATTGCACGGGAGTTGTTATAGATGGGGTAATAATTAAGGAAGAACCGCGTTAGAGCCAAGAAACGTCTACAGAAAACGCTGTTTGAGGAGGACATTTTCCTTTTCAGTGAAGGACGAGTTTGTTGGAGTGCATGGTTTGGGGATGGAGGTCTGTCCCATCTACTTATGCTACGAGTTTCCTATTTTCTGAGATTATGTTTTTCCTTTGCCGGTGGTTGCTGCTTTTTGATGCAGGTCGGTTGTTCTTCGAAGAAGGCGGAAGAACCGTTGATTTTAAAGACCGATACCGAGTTAGCCGAGCTTTTCCCGGAATCTTTCAGGCCTGATGAGTTGGCCTGGGCGAGTCCGAATGTGTGTGCGGAGTGTCATACCACCTCCCATGATGATTGGTTGAAAAGTCATCATGCGATTGCGAACCGTTTGATTGATCCGGAAACCGATGGAGCAGCATTCTCGGTTTCTTCTGTTAAGGATGAAGCTGGTTTTGAGTATGATTTAAGTGCTGAAGGAGATGCTCTTACGATTGCTCAGAAGGATGCGCCTTCGACTATGCCTGAGGGGCACGACTCACCTGTAATCGGTGTGATTGGAGAAACGCCCATTCGACAATATCTTGTCCCTACTTCGAAAGGACGATTACAGACCCAGGCTCTAACTTGGGATCCGGATAAGGAAGAATGGTTTAATGTGTTTGGTGATGAGGACCGTCGGCCGACCGAGTGGGGGCATTGGTCTCAACAGGGTATGAACTGGAATACCAATTGTGCGTTTTGTCATATGACTGATTATGAGAAGAACTACGACATGCATGAGAACGAGTATAAGAGTACTTGGCTGATGCAAACGGTGAGTTGCGTTCAGTGTCACTCGGGTATGGAGGAGCATGTGAAAACCGCACGATCGGGTGAGTACGTAGCTCCTGTAACACCCGCGAATCTACAAATCAGCATGGAGAATTGTGCGACTTGCCATGCACGCCGCGAGGAGTTGACCGCGAATGGATTTCACGCAGGCGAACGTTTCTTTGATCATTATCGTCTTACGTTACCGGATACGCCTGGAGCTTACTTTCCGGACGGCCAAGCGCTGGAAGAAAATTACG
>Ga0209403_10002607_pt1 | contig 21309 bp, 22 predicted proteins | sample ArcticOcean_MG_C_8_FD_187440 | JGI IMG/M metagenome (GOLD analysis project Ga0209403, IMG submission 187440) | Marine microbial communities from western Arctic Ocean - ArcticOcean_MG_CB11_86 (SPAdes) (version 2) | ecosystem: Environmental > Aquatic > Marine > Oceanic | place: Arctic Ocean... | reverse complement strand
CAGGTCGGATCTTTCGCAGGCGATCATTAATGCTCCTGAGGTCGTCAGGCGGCTCCCCATCGACCAGCATCCGGAGCTCCTAAATGGCGTATCGCCGTGTTATGAAGACTGGCTCGAACACTCCTCATACGACGAGTACTGGGACTCGATCAACATTCTCAAGAAGGCCCCGCAAATTTCTGCACCAATTCTCAGCATCGTGGGGTGGCACGACAATTTCCTCAAGTCGCATTTCGATCTCTACCGGCAGATCACCAGTGTGGGTGCTGAACCAGGCCGCTCCAATCACCGGATGGTCGTGGGCCCATGGGAGCACGTGAGTTATGTCAGTCCGTTCGCAACTAGCGCTAACGGAGTTCGGGAGTTCGGACTTGAGGCATCTTCTGGAGTGGGGCTCTCCGGTCCACTCGTCCTGGACTGGATGGACAGGTGGGTCAAGGAGGAGAAGACAACCGTTGAAGTTGGCGGTGTCCGGTACTGGCAAATGGGCGAGAACTCCTGGAAGGAGGTAGATGTATGGCCACCTGTTGGGGTGGAGACTTCCTGGTATCTGAGTTCAGAGGGTGGCGATGACGCTGAGCGCAATAAGGGTGAGCTGGTGCTTGAAGCGCCTGGTCGACAGGTCGCCGACACGTTTCAATACGACCCAGTAGATCCGACCCCAACTGTGGGTGGGAAGCTCCTGATGCCGACTATCCAGTCTGCTGGCATCCAGGACCAGACGGCGGTCGAGCAACGGTCTGATGTGGCTTGTTACACCAGCCCGGTGTTGACTGGTCCCGTTGTAGTGAGCGGACCTGTCAAGTGTCTGCTATGGGTGAGCACAAGTGCTCAGGACACTGACTTCACCGCGAAGTTGGTGGATATCGAACCCGGCGGGATGGCTGCGAATCTTGCTGATGGAATCGTGCGCCTAAGCAAGGCCTTCCCGGGCCAGGTAAACGAGCCGGGCGCCATCCGAGAGGTTGAAATCGACCTGTGGGACCTGGGTCACACATTCCTACCGGGCCATCAGATTCGGCTTGAAGTCGCCTCTGCGAATTTCCCTAGATTCGATAGGAACCTCAACGTTGTTGCGGGGCCCAACCTTCCCTCAATCGACGACGCGGTGACGGCCACCCAGACCATCCACCACGATGCAGATCGGCCGAGTCGGCTCATCCTGTCAGCACCTACTGGCGCACGACCGCCTGCTGCTTAAGAGGTTCTCACCACCGCAGTTCCAGTTAGGAGCAGGTCCCCGTCAGACCGAATCAGCCGAACGTCGCATTCGGCAAAGTGCTCGCCACTATCGGCAGTCACTGCAGTCACCACGCCCGAAGCCTCGACGTGGTCGCCCTCGAAGACGTTGGCTATGAATCTGACTCTCAAACGTTTGATTGAACCTGGGCCGGCCCAATTGGTCAACATGTTGGCGATATACCCGACGTTAAGGGGCCCTTGGTTGATCCGCAGGTTTGGTTCGCCGTCGTCCCTAGTCGCAGGATCGAAGTGAATTGGATTGGGATCACGGAGGATCGCAGCCATAAGAGCCATCCGTTCGGCAGCGACTGGCCCATGGGGCCAAGTGGGTATGTGGTCTCCTACGGTGACGGTCAACTTGACTGTCCTCTGGCATTTGACCCGCTCCTGAGGAACAGCCACGTGTTGGTCACGCGAGCCGCGACACCCTCCATGTCAGACAGTTCGATTATGAACACGACGGCATCAAATGTGCCGGCTTGGCTACCCACTTTGCGATCAACGGAGAGTATCTGGCCCTGAGCTTGGTATTCGATACCTTCTTCCAAGGGCCTGAGGATCTCCCAGTCGTACTCGCCGGCACGAACCGCATCAGCAGATTCTGCCTGACACAGGTCAAAGATTTCCTGGTAGGTGAGTCCGACAGCGGCGAGGGGGGCATGGAAGAGGAAACTTGGATGGGCGTAGTTGGATGAGGAGTGCTCCCCAGCAGTCGCCTCAGTCAGGAGATAGTTCTCCCAGTGCTCAATCTGGTAGGACCCAGGTGGAAACCTGTATCCCTCAAGCATTTGCATCTGTTCGATAGGTATCACAGCCGTAAGGTCCTAATAGGTTTGAGTACTCAGGTATCTAGTGGATGCAGCTTCGATTTGGAAGTAGATAGCAAAGGAAATGATGATCAATAACGAGATTCTCTCAGACAGCGTGCAGTTGCTTCTAGATGAGCGAGAGATTTGGCGTCTGATGGTCGAGTACTTCGATGCGGTCGATGCGCTGGATCCCAAACGTGCTGTGCAGATATTCAGTGAGGATGTGACCGGCGACTTTATGACGGGTCGGGTCTACCAAGGGCGCGAGTCCATTGAAAGGGTGCTCGGGAAGATCCTTCTTCAATATGAGCAGACCAGCCACCACATCACCAACCATCGGGCTGAGGTATCCGGGGACGCGGGCACAGCGTGCACCTGGATCTATGCCTTCCACCGGATGGCTGGAACCGATGAGGTTTGGCACCTGTGGGCTCGACACATCGACGAGCTGGAACGCATAGACGGATCTTGGAGAGTGTCGAAGAGGGTGCTTGCTGCGATCGATTCGGAACCGCGGTGGGACGCAATCAAACCTGATTGGTATTATGGCCACCCAGGTCGGCGCGATCGGGCGGCTCTGGAGGCGGAGTTGAACAAATCTTCCGACCGCCAGAGGTCGTAATGGATTCCTTGGGCCCGTTCAGCGTGAAGAACCGGACCATATGGGTCACTGGTTCGTCCCGGGGTATAGGGCTGGGTGTAGGCAGGCACCTTCTGGAACAGGGTGCTCGTGTCGTTTTCCACTCCCGCGACAAGGAGCGGCTCAATGATCAGTTATCTGATCTAGGTGACTCGCCAGAGGTATCGGCTGTCTACTGCGATGTCCGCAGTCCGGAAGAGGTGCGGGACGCTGTGGCAGAGATAGCGCGAACCCACGGGAAGTTGGATGGCCTAGTGGCCAATGTCGGGGGGGCATCCTTTGGTGCAGCTGCAGAAACTGAGCCAGCTCAATGGGCCAAGATGCTTGAACTCAACCTGTCGGCCTCATTTTATTGCGCACAGGCGACTCGGGACCTGCTAGCTGAATCCGAGGTCGGTTCATTGGTGATCGTCGGTGCTGTGGCTTCTTTTCACCCAACCCCAATGTTTGCCGGCTATGGCGCAGCCAAGGCAGGTGTTGAACACTTGGTAGGTAGCCTCGCAGCCGAATGGGGCCCCGAGATCCGCGTCAATGCAGTATCGCCAGGCTTGATTCTGACCGAAGGCTCCTTGACGGCTGTCTTCGGGGGCTCACAAGACCTGGCGGACCGTGCTGGGGTTACAACTGCCGTAGGTCGCCTTGGCCAACCATCTGACATTGCTTTGGCATGCCAGTATCTGCTGTCATCTGCCTCGGCCTTTGTATCCGGCACCGTTTTAAAGGTTGACGGAGGTCCAGTGGAAGGACCCACACAAAGGATCATGTCTGCTGTCAATGCCTTGAATAAATCGAGTTAAGGAATCTCGAAATCGACAATGACTGATCCACGATTGTTATTTACCGTTGCAGATCTGCTTTTGTCTCGAGTCACCCGATCCTCCGACAAGGTGGTCATCCGATCAGATCGGGGAAGTCTGACGTACGGGGAAATAGACGAGAGGTCACGAGTAGTCGCCGACAATCTGCATGCTTTAGGGGTTCGCAGAGGCGACAGCGTCGCGACCATGGTCCAAGAAACGCACCAGGCTGTGGCGGTTTGGTTCGCGTGTGCCCGCGCCGGGTTTGTTGAGGTGCCGCTGAGTGTGGAGCTCAAAGGCGAGTTGTTGGTTGAGGCTGTCCAAGGTGCTAATTGCTCCATAGTGATTGCTGGTGATGACCCGGCAGTAATCCAACAGTTGGATTCGTTGGAGGAAAGGTTGCCGCGCAGATTCGAAGTCTCAAGCCTTGAGCACGCTGCGAGCATCGAGGAACGCTGTGATCAGCCTTTAGGGCCGGATGAAATATCTCTGATTCTCTACACGAGCGGGACAACAGGGCGATCAAAGGGAGTCAGGCTCAGCGACCGTATGACTTTGCGATTGGCTTGGTCAATAGTTGATAACGCTGGCCTGGGCGGCAACGACGTTCTCCTCACCGTTTTCCCACTGCACCACGTAGCAGCCCGGTTTGTTTCAGTCGTTGCCGCCATGCTGATCGACAGTGAAGTGGTGGTCCGGGAAAGGTTCTCCGCGAGTCGGTTCTGGCAGATCTGCTTGGATCACGGTGTAACGGCAATCCATTACTTGGGGACGCTTCCAATGATGCTTTGGAATCAGAAAACAGTTCCTGGGCAGGAGCAAAGTTCGGTACGAGTCGCTTACGGGGCTGGCATGCCCAAAGAGATCCAAGAAGGCTTTGCAAAGAGATTTGGTCTCAAGATATTTGAACTTTACGGATCGACAGAACAGGGCGTTGTCGCCATGTCACGTGCAGGTGCTTCAAAGTTGGGCACCTGCGGTCGTCCGGTCGCCGATGTCGAACTGGAGATCCATGATCTTGAAGGTAACCAGTGCTCACCGATCGAAGTGGGTGAAATCGCTGTTCGTAACCGTGAGCCAGGGATCTTCTTTGATGGATACCACGGCATGCCTGAGGCAACAATCGAGGCATGGCGGGATCTTTGGTTTCGGACTGGTGATGCCGGATTTCTTGACGAAGATGGCTACCTAAACTTCGCCGGCCGACTTACGGACTCTATTCGACGCCGGGGAGAGAATGTCTCGGCGTGGGAAGTGGAGAGAGTGCTCACAGAGCACGAAGATGTACTTGAGGCGGCAGTCTTTGGAGTGCCCTCAAATCTAGGGGAAGAAGAGGTAATGGCAGTAGTAGTTGGTGACCGTCTAAACCTCCAAGAACTTTGGCAATTTGCAGCAAGGAAACTTCCAAGCTTTGCTGTTCCCCGCTACATGAGGGTTCAGAATGAACTCCCGAAAACACCTACTGGAAGAGTCCAGAAGCATCAGTTGACCGGTATAGACGGAGAGACAATCGAGTGGGCTTCCCAATCAACTCAGTAGCTATCCTGGGTGCAGGTGCGCTTGGTTCGCTTTATGGAGCTTGGATGGCTCGTGCCGGACTCGACGTCACTTTGGTAGCTCGCGAAGCACATGTGAAGGCGATACAGGACAACGGACTGCAGGTCTTCTCCGCTGGCGCCTCGCAGATGTCAGTGCCCATTCGTGCTGTATCGGATCCAGGCCTTGTCGGTGATGTGGATCTCTTGGTTCTTGCCTCTAAGTCTTTTGACACTCACGAACTTCTCGACAATTGGCCCGGACACCCGGCATTCGCATTTTCCTTGCAGAACGGAGTCGGCCAGGCAGCGGAGCTAGCGAAGCGCTATGGAGGCAGTGCGGTCGGCGCGGCTTCCATGGTCGGTGCGACAATGTCGAACCCTGGGGAAATATGGCACACCTTTGGTGGAGCTACTTATCTCGGTGACTTGCCAGCCAGTAATGAAAGCTCCGCAGAGAAGATAGGTGAGACTCTTTCGACGGGACTGGAAGTCGTGGTCGCGTCGGACATCAGATCTGTTCAGTGGTCGAAAGCTGTTCTTGCTGTTGCGGCTATGGGGGTTGTTGGCCTCACCCGTCAGGACTACCACAGGGTCTTTCTCCAGCCAGACAGTCGTGCGGTATTTCTTGAACTTGTCCGAGAAGCAGCATCGGTGGCGGTCGTAGATGGTGCAGAGCTAGTTGATCTCCCGGGGCCCCTCGGGGTGGCCAGCCTGTTGTCTCTATCTGATGACGAAGCGATGAGACGCCTAGAAGGGATTGGCAAAGAAATGGCAGAGTCGGGCGCGACCAACGTTCGAGTTTCGATACTGCAGGCAATCGACCGGCAGCGTCCGCTTGAGGTAGATGCAGTGTTTGCGGACGTCGTATCTAGGGCCCATGAGCATGGCATCGATGTGCCACTTGTCGAAAATGTCACCAGACTCCTTGCAGCGGTTGATGCGACTATCCGAGGTGATGCGTTATGAAGCTAGGTGTTCTTGCCAGGATGTTGGACCTGCGGCCACGAGGGTTGAAAGCACTCGCATCGGTTGATGATTTCGAGCAATCCGCCAATCGAAAGTTGCCTCGCATCGTTTCCGATTTTGTCGCCGGCGGCTCAGACTGTGAAATCACAGTGCAGAAAAATCTTTCTGCTTTCCGTCAGATCGAGTGGGCTCCACGCTTTTTGAAGGATGTCTCTGATCGGTCGGTCACGACAGATGTCTTCGGGCAACCGCTTCAAATCCCTGTGATGCTTTCTCCGGCTGGCCTCGCAAGCTTGGTTCACAGGGATGGTGAACTCGCAGCAGCTAGGGCAGCGGAAAGTGCTGGGACCGTCTTTGTTGTTTCGACAGCTTCGAGTTATTCGTTGGAAGAGATATCGGCTGTGACGACTGGCCGGTTGTGGTTTCAGGTGTACCTCTGGAAGAGTCGTGAGGTCATTAGCGAATTGGTCAAGCGGGCTGAAGAATCTCGCTACGAAGCGCTAGTTCTTACAGTTGACGTTCCCGTTGTGGGTAAGCGGGTCCGAGATGTCCGGAATGGCATGGCCATCCCACCGCGTATTCGACCCGGAAGCGTCCTAGATGTACTACGAAGGCCCCGGTGGCTCGCACACTTGGCAAAGGGTCCGGAGCTGACATTCGGATCCCTTGTCAGGTCTATAGATCCCAGAGGGAAAGAAAGCATCGCCTCCTATGTGGATCGAGAACTCAGCAACTCTGCTGCAACCTGGGACGAACTCGTTTGGCTGCGTGGGATCTGGAAAGGTCCTCTTATTGTTAAGGGAATCCTGACTGCCGAAGACGCGAAAGAGGCCTTACAGCGGGGAGCGGATGGAATCATCGTCTCCAACCACGGCGGTCGACAACTTGATAGCTGCCCAGCGTCGATCGACGCCCTGACTCACGTTGTGGACGCAGTCGGAGGTCGCGCCGAGGTGTTTATGGATGGCGGCATTAGGCGTGGAAGCGATGTGGTCAAGGCCAAAGCACTGGGAGCAAACGCCGTTTTCGTTGGTCGTCCATGGTTTTGGGGATTAGCGGTCGGAGGCCAAGAAGGTGTCGAAAGAATGCTTGAGGTTTTCTCCGACGAGATCGACCGAACGCTTGCTCTTCTTGGATCGCCAGACTTCGAAACGGTCGATAGCTCAAAAATCTGGGCGCACGAAGAAAACTTCGGTTGACCTCGAGGGACTTCTTAGCTACCCACCAGCTGGCTTGATACAAGGTCAACGACAGATTTTGCCAAGACCGCGAGTTCCGGCTGCCCTAGGGCAGAGACGGGGTGGGGGAGTACGGCCGTGGGATAACTTTCTGCTCCCAGGGTCGGGCATACAGAGTTGACTATCTCTTGGAATGGTTCGGTGATAAGGAGCGAGACCGGAACCCCAAGACGCTCCATTTGGATCGCATCGTGCAAACTGCACGCGGTGCACGCACCTCAATCACCCAGACCGGTGATGATCATTCTTGACCGGGCCGCAACTGACTGAGCGACATCGGCTTCAAGTGGTTTACCTGCTGATGGTTTTGAAACAAGTTCAACATTGGCTACTGGAAACCGGTCCTCCAGAAGAGAGGCCAATTCGCGGAGGAGTTGTTTCGCCTTGGGCTTCCCATTGTCGATGATCGTGAGCGTGAAAGGTTCTGTAGGAACTGATCTTCGTGCAGGAACAAAGTTCTCTACCGGACCATCCTCGTAATCCGGCCGCAGAACGATCGATATCTCGCAACTAGACATCTTTGCCTCCGATGATTTCTGAGTGTCCAGACTTGGTTACCAGCCTACTTGTGGCTCTGGAGTGCCGTATTGGCGCCCATGCGGGCATATAGGCGGACCATCCCGCTCCCGCACCTCCCGCTGTAATCAGAAATATGTCATCCGGGCTTGAAACGCTGGGCAGCAGGCCATCTTCCTCCGGAACCATGTCGTGGGCGCTATCCAGTTCAAGAAGGACCCCAGCAGCTTCGAGCTCTTCAGCAGAGATCCGGCTGTGCTCAGCTAGGAACGAGCGAATCTCATCTTTTGACCAGCCGTCGCGGGCTAATGATTGGCGAGCTTCGTAACCGAGTACGACCACGACCTGGGCTCCCTTTCCGACGGTGAATGTGGCGGGACAACGCATTGCCGAGGCGATCGTGAGAAGCCACCCTTTGGGGTCTGGGTTGAGGTGGTTGGCGATCTGGCGAGGTCCTTCTGCTGCTATGACCGTGACCGAAGTCGAGTCTGCGGGGGCGCCCAGCTCTTCAGCAAACGTTGGCCACCCCGTGGGCGGTGGTGTTTCGGCCAAGACCATCGAGTATTTGCCCGGGTGTCCAATCGACGAAGCATCCATCACCCCGGTCTGTGCGCCAAAGACGTTCATGGCCACTAGACGAACTGCCCGTCCGATCGAAGCATTTGCTCGGTTTCCGCTCCCGAGAGCGTTGTTGAGATGGAAGAATCCATGTTCTTTCACGAGTGGGCCACTGACTATGAGGCACAACGCTGCTCCACCGGTCGAACTCATCACCGCATGTGCATTGAACTCAGGATCAAGGATCGCTTCGAGTGCGGCTACCACCAGCGGGAAGTATTCAGGCTTGCATCCAGCCATCACACTGTTGATGGCTGCTTTCTCGGCGGTTAGATGGCGGTCCCGTTCAGGGACAGAGCCGATCACGGCGTCGGGTGCCAGGTCGACGACACCAAGAAACTTCTCGACCAGATCCGGCGTTGGTGGGACTACGGGGAGGCCGTCTGTCCATCCGCGATCGAAGAAGTACTCAACAGCTTCGGTGCTGGACAGGTTGAGTTGTTCGGCCATAGTTCGAGGTTCCTCAGGTCAGTGCCAAACAGGTCATTTCCAACCGTAACACCTTTTGAACAATCATTGACCAACCGGTTGGTTGATCAGTATCCTCAGGCTTTAACCTTGTGGGACCTGTTCCGTTCAGGTCTGAGAGTCGTTCACTCAGTTGGACGTCGGTTCCGATCAGGGAAGCCAGTCTCGGTTAGGCCTAAGGAAAGACGTCAGAGTGGACAAACGGGTAAGCATCGAAGAGGCGGTCGAAAGCATCCCTGACGGTGCAACGGTAGCTCTCGGTGGACTCTCCATGAATAGTGCCCCTATGGCATATGTGAGAGAAATCGTCCGCCAAGAAAAACGCGATCTGACGGTTGTTGCGATTGTGGGCGGCATGTCTGTGGATTGGCTCATAGCAGGAGGTTGTGTCAAAAAAGTCATTTCGGGTCTGGTCAGTTTTGAAGGTCTAGGTCTTGCGCCCATGTTCCGAATGGGGGCACAGTCCGGATCGGTTGAGGTCGAGGAGTATTCCGAGGATCTCCTGATTTGCCGGCTCAGGGCCCAGGCATGGAACCTTCCATTTGTTCCAACGAAGGCCGGACTTGGCACAGACCTGATCCCCCTTCACGAACAGACCGGGACGATTCGAGAGGAAGTTGATCAAGCCACTGGGGAGCATTATGTGGCGTGCACCCGTCTCCCCGTAGACGTGGCCCTCGTTCATGCCCATTCGGCAGATGAGTTCGGCAATGTTCGTGTCGATCCGAAGCTGATCTGGATGGACAACGAAATAGTTAATGCAGCGGAGAGAACGTTTGTGTCAGTGGAGCGATATGTGGACCATGCGGACATGATTGCAGAGCCTCACAGGACCACATACCCGCAGTTCATGGTGAGTGGCGTTTCGCTTGCTGAGGTAGGGGCCTATCCGAGTTCATGCTTCCCGGAGTACGGGCACCACACCGAGTTCTTCCAGGCGTACTCAGCTGCCGCATCCGATTCGGAGGAGTTCGCAAGGTTCTTCGCCGACCGCGTGGTGGGACCTGAGACGTGGGAAGACTTCATCCAGTCCAACGGTGGCGATGAGATGATCGCTTCGATTAGGAGGCCATCGTTATGACCCCTGAGGTTGAGGGATATGGATGCACAGTTGATGAGCTGATGGTGGTGGCTTTCAGCCGGGCGATGGATGATGACACTCGGGCGTTCAATGGGGCTGTCTCTTTCATCCCGGTGTGCGGCTATCTTCTGGCGCGACGTACACATGCTCCAAACTTGGTATGGGCAGCCTCGTCCGTGGCCATTGATGCAAATCCGCCTGCCATCCCTGAATCCACCCTGTCGGATGCTCTTTGGGATGGTGCATCTATGTTGTCTACAAGTCCGCATGACTTCTGGTCGTATGCGTCGGGGGCGAGATACAACACGTTCGCCTTCCGTGGCGCACAGATGGATTCTCGGGGCAACGTGAACAACACGGTCATTGGCCCGTATGACTCACCGAAGGTGCGTCTTCCAGGAGGTGGTGGCATGGCCGACCTGGGATCGATGATTCCAAAGATCTACTTGTGGAATACAACTCACAACACCCGAACTTTCGTTGAGAAACTCGACTTTCGATCCGGTATCGGATGGGGGGACGGCGGTGGCCATCGGGAGAGGCTCGGTCTCCCAGGGGGTCCACAGCTCTGTATTACGAATCTCTGTGTCTTTGACTTCCACCCCGAAAGTCGCAGAATGCGTATCGCCTCTCTGCATCCTGGTGTGACCGTAAGCGAAGTCCAAGAATCGACAGGCTTTGAAGTACTGGTACCCAACGGTGAGATTCCAGTTACGGAAAGACCGACCGAAGAAGAGTTGCGGATCTTGAGAGAGGAAGTTGATCCAACCGGCGCCCGGCTCCGTGAGTTCTGATTCAACTAGCTGATTCGAACGTAGGCAGCCAAAGATCACTTATGGAATACGGGGTGGTTCTTCCGATTCAGGGAATTGGTCAAAGCCTCGACGACTTCCTTGGCGAGCTGCTCACCGAGTCTCAGGTGGCGGAAGAGGCAGGCTTTGATGCCGTCTTTTTACCCGAGTTCCACCAGGCCAGGAACGGAGCAGTCGTCTCACCCACGGTCGTAGGCGCGGCCATCCTGCAGGCAACGTCGACGCTTCGCTTCGGAACTGCAGTACTAGCAGCCCCGTTGCACCATCCACTGCGAATAGCCGAAGACGCTCTGATGTTGGATTGGCTATCCAGTGGGCGTTTCATCTTGGGCTTGGGAGCCGGGCACCAGATCGCTGATTTCTTGGCTTACGGAGTCGAACATGGGACCCGGACCCAGCAGTTCGAAGAGATCCTCCACATCCTAGAACTCTGCTTTCTGGGAGAGCCCTTTAGCCATGATGGAGACTTCTTCCAGATCGCAGCTCAGATCACTCCGCGTCCGTATTCAGAACCACGGCCGCCGATCTGGCTTGGAGGCCATGGAAGTGCCGGGATTGATCGTGCAGCGCGGTTTGGTGACCTCTGGCTGGCTGACCCACAGAGACACGTAGAGGTAGTCGCCGGGCTCGCAGAGAACTATCGAAAGCGTTGCCAAGTTCACGGCACCTCGGCGGCAGTTGGCATGTTTCGGGAGGCCTGGATTACCAATGGCAATGAGTCCGCTACGGCAGAGTGGGCCGAATCTGTAGTCGCAGTGCACCGGCTCTATTACAACGTTGGTGCCTACCACCCTCAATTTGAACCATGGGCAGCAGATTCGCTTCCACGTTCAGAAGTCAACTTCGATCTGTTGTCGCCGGGAAGGTTCCTGGTAGGAGACGGAGAGCATTTGCGCCATACCGTCAATCAATGGAGGGATCTGACGGGGGTTCAGTATCTGGCGCTCAGATTTCGGCACCCGAAGGGGCCCAGCCATGAAGCAACCTGTGAAGCCCTTTGTAGGTTTGGTGAAGAAGTCATATCGACGACATCCGGGAGTGGACGATGAAGGTTGAAGGCTCAGTCGGCCTAGTGACTGGGGGTGCCTCAGGGCTTGGAGCAGGAGTTGCTTTGTACCTACTCGAGCGAGGTGCACGCGTGGCAATACTGGACCAGAACCTCGAAGGAACCGACGCTCTGGTTGATCAGTTTGGTGACCTGGTTAGCTGTCACCAGTGCGATGTCACCGATTCGGCACAGGTAGAAGAGGCAGTTTCGGGGGCTGCCGAAGTACACGAACGACTCGACCTGCTTGTGAGCTGTGCCGGAATCAGTTTTGGCAAGAGAGTGATCTCCAGAGATGGTGACCCTCACCCACTTGATCACTTCAAGAAGCACATCGATATCAACCTCGTTGGACTCTTCGATGTACTGCGCCATACCGTCGCAGTGATGGCGAATAATGAACCGTCGGAAGAAGGTGAGCGAGGACTGATCATCAACCTTGCATCTATTGCAGCGTTCGAAGGACAGATCGGCCAAGCCTCCTACGGAGCTTCAAAAGCGGGTGTTGTTGGGCTTACTTCTCCGCTCGCACGGGATCTGGCACTACATGGAGTGCGGGTTTTGTGCATCTGTCCCGGAACTATGGATACGCCGATGCTGGATACCTTGGATCAGGAGACCATCGACTCCATCGTCTCGGGGAACGTCTTCCCGAAGCGTCTTGGCCGACCTGAGGACCTCGGCAATCTTGTGGTCCATTGCATGGAAAACACGTTCCTCAACGGAGAGACCATACGTTTGGACGCTGGGTTGAGATTGGGACCGGGCTGAGGGGGAAGCATTCATGTCTGGACATACCAAAGAACGCTTTCTGCTCGAGAAGCACCCTGGTCGAGTCGCTCATCTTGTGATGAACCGGCCGGAAAAGCTCAACGCCATGGATCGGAGCTTTGTCGACCAGTTGACGGAGCGGATGGGCCAGCTGAGTTCGGACACCGATGTCAACTGCGTGGTTCTTAGGGGAGCAGGAAGGGCGTTCTCGGCGGGAGGCGACATCTCTACCTTTCCACCGTTGACGGAGTCAAAGGAGCGCGCTGAGGAACATGTCGGGGCTGTCTTTGCTGCGTTTCACTCGATTCAAGAATGTGCAGTTCCTGTCATCGCTGCGGTGCACGGTATTTCGCATGGCGGAGGCCTGGAGATCATGATGGCATGCGATATGGCGATCGCGTCTGTTGGTGCCCGCTTTGCTTTTCGCGAGGTCGACCATGGCCTCATGCCCGGGTTCGGCATTACCCGGGCAGCCGAAAAGATCGGTCTTCCGTGGACTATGCGGCTGGCTTGTAGCGCCGAAGAAATCAATGCTGTAACTGCCCGAGAGATTGGCGTGGTAATGGACGTCGTCGAAGAAGACGACCTCATTCCTGCCGCTCACAACCTAGCCCTCTCAATTGCCTGCCACAGTCGTCACGCACTCGAGGCAATCAAACGTCATCTGAATCGCGATTCAGCAATGGGTATCGACAAAGCGGTAATAGCTACAGCTGGAACTTTTGAGGACGAATCTAGCCACCGCGCTATTTCAGACTTCTTAACACCTTAGTGATCTACAACAAACACTTTCTGGACCCTTTACAACCCAGCAGCTGGCTCAGCTACTCTCGTAGAGAGAGTTTGTTTTCTGGGTCATTGCCACGCCGATCAAGACCACCGCTCCACCTATAAGCGTGGTTCCAGAAGGCACGTAGCCCAAGATTACCCACGACCAGAATAGGGCTACGAGAGGTACTGCAAACATGTAGGTGGCTGCACGGTTTGCCCCGATTTCAGCTATGACCTGAAAGTAGATCCAGTACGTCAAGAGAGTTCCGCCTATTGCGAGGTAGAGGAGCCAGAGAAGATGTGGCACTTCGAGATTGCCGATACCGCCAACACCGTGCTTCCAGAAGGGGGCAGTCCACAGGGTTCCCAAGACCATTACCGTGCCGGTTGAAGTAAGTGCGCCGTGGCGGGTGGCAACACGACGCATGAAAATCATGTAGCCCGCCCACGACAACGGCGAAATCAAGGCTAATGCCGCCATAGCAGGATTGGAAGTGGTCATCTCGGTACCATCGCTGCTGCTTGCCAAGATTATTGCTAATGACCCAACTAGCGCCATAAGGCAACCCAGCAGCTGGAAGCGAGACAGTTTTTCTGTAAGGAATATTCGAGCCAGCACAATTGCCATCACAGGAGTTAGGCCGGCAATAAGCGACACCAAGGGCGGGGCGAGAAATCGTTGTCCGTAGACGATAGGAAATTGGGCTCCAGGCACAGCCAAAATGCCAGCGAAAATGTACAGACCCCAATCTTGTCTGGTGAACTTTGGGCGTAAGTGCGGCTGGAACAACAGCAGCAGTAGGAAGATGAAACTGAATATCCAATATCGAATAACAACGACCTGAATGGAATCCAGGACTACCAGAAGTTCGTGGACTGCGACAAATATTAGCCCCCACATCGTGATGACGAGTAAGACGCCTGCTCGTATCCAACGTGACAACACGGAACTACTATAATGACTGTGTTAGTTCGACCTCTCTGGTCGAAACATCACCTGGATGGAAGGATTCTGTGGGTATGGGCGACCGCCTTGCGGGGAAGGTAGCGATCGTGACTGGAGCCGGTTCTGGCATCGGTCGCGCATCGGCCATTCGGTTCGCAGCCGAAGGAGCACAAGTTGGATGCGCTGACCGTGATCAGCAGGGACTCGACACCACCCTCGAAGAAATCTTTGGTGCGGGCGGCCGGGCAATCGCCTGTGAGGTGGATGTCACTGACGAAAAACTGGTCGAACAGATGGTGGAAGAGACCACTGACGCATTCGGGGTAGTGACAGTTCTTTACGCCAATGCGGGGATCGCAGGTTCAGGTAATGCCCAAAGCACCACACTCGCAGAGTGGGAAAAGGTGATCGCTGTGAACCTGACATCGGTATGGCTTTGTAGTCGCGCATGTCTTCCTGGGATGATCGAAGCCGGCGGCGGTTCCATCATCAACCAGGCAAGTGTCGGTGGTCTGGTTGGGGTTCCAGGGATCGCGTCGTACGCAGCAGCCAAGGCTGGCGTGATCGGTTTAACCAAACAGATGGCAGTCGAATATGGGCCATACAGAATACGGGTGAACGCAATATGCCCGGGGACAGTCCCGACCCCTCTGGTGGAAAAAACTTATATGGCAAGTGGTGGTTTCGCCGCCACTGCCGAGCCAGGCACGAACCCAACCTATGAAGAGCTTCTCCAACAATCAGTGGTTCGTTACCCGCTCGGGCGCGTGGGAACGACCGAAGACATCGCCGCGTTCGCTCTTTATCTCGCATCCGATGAATCTGCATGGACCACCGGTGCGATCGTGCCTATCGATGGCGGGATGACCGCCGCCTAGACAGTGTCGGTGGTGACTGATAACGAGCAAATGCCAGAACTTCGTGCTACAGCGATTGGGGATCTCGGTGGACCACCCGGCGCCAAGCTCTTCAAGCATGGTGACCGCTGCCACTAGCGGACGTTGCTCTGTCCTCCGTCAACAGGAATAAGTTGGCCGGTGATAAAGCGAGACGCGTCAGAAGCTAGGAAAACCATCACGGGGCCAAGGTCCCGATCCGGGTCTCCGTACTCCTGACCGAGGGCAATGTTCTGTTCGTTCCGCCAGTGCTTCATGTTTAGTTCTTCCTCGCTGAGCCCCACCTTGGCCGCCTCAAACATCGGTGTTCTGATGGCCGGAAGGACGGCGTTGACCCGGACGTTGTCCACTCCCCAGGCACCTGCCGCTGTGCGCGTCCACGCGTGGACTGCACCTTTGGATGCGGAGTAGGCAGCGGCGCTTGGCTCTGGACGCTGCCCGGAGATGGACCCAAAGTTGATGATGCCGCCACCGCCAGCGTCCTTGAGATACTTGTGTGCGGTTTGGTTCGTCAGCATGGTGCCACGGACGTTCACAGCGAATAGGTGGTCCCAGTCGGCAGCACTGACCTCGCTGGGGGAGTTAGATGCATGGATACCTGCTGGGTGCGCCAACGCGTCTAACCCACCCATCAAATCAACAGCCGCGCCAAACGTCTCTTGCACCCGATCGGTATCAGCCACATCAACCGGGAGGAAGGTAACGGTTCCCGCGCCCTCGGCATTGGCGCAAGCTTCGTTCCCTGCTGCCTCGGAAATGTCCATGCCCACGACCTGGGCACCAGCTTTCACGTATGCCCTGACAGTTGCGGCACCCATACCGCTCGCACAGCCAGTAACGATGATCCGCTTTTCTTTGAGTTCCATGGCTTCAGTGTCTAGCGGATCAGAACCCATTTCCCATCAGTCGCTCACTCCACCAAGCATCCAGCTTTTCCTGAAAGGCCCCAGCCATCTTGGATGGAAACCCGGTAAAGCCATGGGGTGAATCAGGGAAAACGGCGAGTTCCAGCGGCCGTTCTTCAGCCAGCAGACGAGCACCCAGGAACAGGGAGTCGTCGCGAAAGTGATCGTTGACACCAACGGAGATCAGTGAAGGGGGGAGATTCGACAGGTCGGCATTCAAAGGCGAAACGTCTGGATGTCGACGTTGCTCCTCTGACATGCCAGGCGTGAATGCTTCAATAAGCATCCGGATTCCCTGAGGATCTAACATGTCCTCACGTCCACCGTTGTCGCGTTGACTGGGTGTGCCATTCAGGTCATAGATTCCAAAGACTAGGTTCAGGCCATGGAGACGATCGCCAAGATCGAGGCGGTCCCTCACCCGGTTGGCAGTCACCAGTGCCAGGTGGGCGCCTGCTGATTCTCCACCGATGAACATTCGTTCTGCACCGAATTCTTTTGCACCCTCAGAAAGCAGCCAAACGGCGGCGGCTTCACAGTCGTCAGCAGCAGCCGGATAAGGATTTTCTGGTGCCAGTCGATAGTCGACACTGACCACCGCTAGGCCGTGCTTCAGGGCGAGCATCTCATTTTGTAGATCACCCATTTTGGGTCCACCGAGGATCCAGCCGCCGCCATGGATATGGAGAAACAGGCCGGTAGCCGCACCTTCCGGTGGAAAAACTCGAAGTCTTAGACTGCCGCCAGGGCCTTCGATGACGCGATCTAAAGCCAGCTCGGAGGGCCTGATGGAGGCCTGAGACGCTTTTTCTGCAAAAAGTTCTCGAGCTTCACTTGTTTGTCTGACCAGATCACCCGCGGGATCGATGCACGAGCCAAAAACTCTTGGAGTTTCGCGAAGAAGTCCAAGAAGAGAACGAGCCTCATCTCTATACGACTCGACGCCGTCTGTCCATAGCCTCATCTGCGACCTCCCCATATGCCGGACACGGAGGATTACACCATCTCTGGCCTATGAGGCAGACCTCTGTCGAACTTGACTGTGCACCGTTCCGACCGTCTTGGCCTAGCGAGAGATTGGAGGGCCAGAGTGTTCGTATGGCCGGGGCTTCTGAAAGTTGAAAGCCGTTCGCGTGGACTGCACCTTCCATTGACCGCAGGTCTGCGAAGCGAGAACGCGCATGTCGTGACGAAGTCCGCGACCTAGGGCCAGATTCATCAACTCGTGTGAACCTTCTTGAAGGTCATAAAGGTCATGGTCATACCCGTCAAAGGCTGCATCGCGCCCAAACAACATCTCGTAGCCGGCGAGGTTGGTACCTGTGGTATCGCGACCGCCGCCAATGCTGCAGTAACGGCAGTACTTTCTTTGAGTCGATTTTAGACTGGTTTCTCACCAGCTAGCGTAACCCTCTCCATGCGGCGCCTCTCGTAATAGTCGTAGACCGGGTAGTGCTGGACACAGCGGTTATCCCACATAACGAGGGACCCGATCTCCCACCGAAGCCGCATTTGGTATTCCGGACGGTGCACCTCGCAGAGCAGGTCTCGATAAAGCCTCTGACCTTGATCTTCGGAAAGCCCATCGATCTGATCCACAAACACACTGTTCACGTACAGCGATTTACGTCCTGTCACAGGGTGCGTCCGGACCATTGGATGGTGCTGAGGCGGAAATCGCTTGAGTTCCTCCTCAACCTCTTCATGACTCATACCGAGGACAAAAGATGAACACTCCACCGAATGGGTAGCCGTCCGCCCATCGATTAGCAATTTTACTTCACCATCAAGGCCTTCATAAGCCTGTTCCATGTCAGCCCACAAGGTGTCACCACCGACTGAAGGAAGGATTCGAGCAATTAGGAAGGACGAATATGGTGGGCAGTCACGGAATGTGGCATCGGTATGCCAACGGCCAAAAAGCCCTTCGTTCAACTTCGCATATTCGTCAAACCTAGGGTCATCGGCACGACTAAATCGAGGGGCCACAGGGTTGTCAAGGACTGAGACGTTCTCAGATTTGCCAATGTCCAAATAGGGAGAGTGGTCGACTTCACCGAAGTGGAGGGCAAACGCCAACTGTTCATCCGAGGTGATGTCCTGATCGCGAAAAACCAGCACCTTCCAATCCATCCACGCCTCATGGATACGCTTGGTCGTCTCATTGTCCAGTTTACTAATATTTAGTCCAAAAATTTCTGCACCGAATAAGGGTGTGAATGGCCTAACAGTAAACTGGTCATAGTCGGTCTTTGTCGGCTCTGGGTTCATAAGTTCAGTTGTGCAGTCAGTAGGAACTAAAAGCCGTTCGCGTAGACTTCATGTTCTATTGACCGCAGTTCAGCGAAGCGCGAACGCACGTCGTGACGAAGTCCGCGATCTAGGGCCAAGTTCACCAACTCGTGTGGATCTTCTTGAAGGTCATAAAGCTCATGGTCATGTTCGTCAAAGGCTGCATCGCGCCCAAACAACATCTCGTCGCCAGTGAGCTTGGCACCCGCTGCATCGTGGCCGCCGCCAATGCCGTAATAGCGGCAGTACTTGTAACGGCCATCGAAGACCCCTGAGCTCGCATAGCGAGAGCGTTCGACCCCTTGCCACCAAGCCCATTCCTGTGAGAAAAGTACGTAGTCCCGAATCTTGGAGGTGGGATCCTCGAAGAGCGGCGCCATCGAACTGCCTTGCAACGTGGGTGTATCAACAGCGTTCACGCCTGCGAACTCGGCTATTGAGCGTGCTACATCAACAGCTGAAGTAAGAGAGTGGGAAATCGTTGCCGGCGTCGTAATCCCAGGGCCCACCATGTAGAGCGGAACCCGCATGGTCTCCTGGTAATTCCAGGGGCCTTTTGAACGCAACCCGTGAGAACCGCACTGGTCGCCATGGTCGGCGGTGAAGATGACGATCGTGTCATCCCAGCCCCCTATGTCGTCCATCGCACCCAGGATCAGACTAAGACTTTGATCACTTAGTTCGTGAAGTTTGACGTAGTAGTCGAGTTGCCGTAACCAAATATCAGGATCATCACGGTCGATGCTCATGAAGGGGTAGCGGTTCATCCACCCGGTCATGAAACTCCGGTGAACTTCAGGTTTGGTGTGAAGGTCGTCGTCAAAATTGGCTGGCAGTTCAGTGAACCAACGATCTATCTCGTGGACAAACGGTGGGAAGTTGTCGGCTCGACCCCAGTCCCTCGAACTCAAGATGCTCTTTGCGAGTTCGTAGGTATCGGGTTCTCGTTCCCGGTACCACGGCTGGTCGATTGGGTACCACATGATGTCGTGAGGGTTGACTAGCCCAACAGTCAGAAACCAAGGATCGTCATCGTTGCCATGGGTCCGAATCCAATCTGCAGCGCTGCGGGCAATGGGTTCGTCGTATTCCGTTCCACTCCCAGCTAGGCCCCAGAACTGCTGGTCGTTGCCTTCCCAGTCGCTGAATCCGTAGGCCTCCATATCAGGGTCGGGTCGACCCTCAAGATGCCATTTTCCCTTGTAGGCGCTGGTGTACCCCTGGTCTCTGAGCAACTTTCCTAAAGTGAGGGCGTCGGTGGGAAGCTCAGTGTTGGTCGAGAATGAGGAGTTCTCTGCCACGCCATGCTCAGCTAGGTATTGGCCTGTGAACAAGGTGGCTCGTGCCGGCGAGCATGGCGACGTGTGCGTGTAGTGATTGGTGAACTCAAGGCCGTTGTCGATGAGACGCTGGCGTGCCGGAAGACTCAAACCTTCTGGCAGCCAGTCACGCTGGCGTTCCTGATCGCTCACTATGAAAAGAATGTTTGGCCTTCCCATTTGACGGATAATAGCAGCAGCAAAAGAAAGAAAGTATGGATGTGGAGTCCGTAACGGGGACGACCATAGAGACAACGAATGAGATCCGTTTTCAGAACTTTCAACTTTCCGCGGGCAGGCTTGGTACTGCTATACGAGGGTGACGTGTCGGTCTCAGGAATCTTTGAGACTGCTATGGCTGCCAAGCCAGCGGGACTTGAGTCGGTTTGGGTCGGCGATCGCATCACTATTCCCCGTCGAGATGAACTCGTTTAGCTTGACGAGGCCGTCCGGCAAGTACCCGTTCCCTTTGGCCAACCAGTGGTTTGAGGCTTTCACCGCCCTAGCTTTCGTCGCTAGCGCCACCTCTACGATCAAGGTCCGGGCCAACGAGCGTGCGTGGTCCCCTATCTAAACCAACTGGCTTTACTTGGAAAAGTGATATCGACACTTGACCACCTGTCGAAAGGGCGCTTGGTCTTCGGCGCCACCCTCGCTTGGTGCAGTGAGGAGTTCGAAGCGCTCGGTGTCGAATTGGAAAGTCGACACCAGAGGCTCGAAGAGGGCATCGAGGTCTTGTGTGCACTATGGGAAAGACGAGCAGCCCCCGTGAGGGAGAAGCGTTCTCATTCGACCCTGTCCGTCTGCAGCCAAAGTCCTGACACTCACCAATGCCGCTCGTCTCTGGAGATCGTTCTCATCGGACACTTCGCTGTGCTGCCCATCCACCGGGACGGTTGGCTCTCTGAGAAATTCTCTCCAGAGGAACCGATAGCGAACATGGCGACATTTTGTCCGCGAGAATCGCGATACCTGCTCTACGAGCAGGTCATCAGCCGTTCACGGTGAGTTAGGCACGGTTAATTAGAAAACTTCCAGAATGGTCTGGTACTGACGAGGCCAATGAAGCTGACCTGTCCGATGGTGAAACGACTGCGGGAGCCGACCTAGCGATCGCGGTAGTTGCGTCGCATGGAGTCTCGGAGTCCCTAGAAGCCGTTTGACCTTGAGGAGCTATAGGGGCTTGAGGCTTGTTCGTGAATAAGGGCCGTGTAGATGAATTGAGAATGACCAACGCCTTTTACTTGATTTTTGTCATACCTGTTACTACCGTGGTGAATTGGAGTTATAGAATCAACCAAGCGTTTGGTTCATCAAGCCATGCTGGGAACAATCAAGTGGCAGGGTCTTGGGGTAACCAGATCATCGATTGAGGGGAAAAATCTACATGTTCAAGCGATTCATGGTCATTCTTGCCGCGTTGGCGATGGTGGCGTCGGCCTGCGGGTCAGATGACAACGACAGCGCTGCGGGTACCGGTGATGTTGCCGCTACGACGGCTGCTCCGGCTACGACGGCGGCACCGGCGGCACCGGCGGCATCTGCGGATTCGTCTGATGCGATCAAGTTGCCGATCCATAACTGGTCCAGCCAGATCGCCGGCGTCTATGCCGTTGGTGCGATCCTGGAGGCCACCGGC
>Ga0209403_10002606_pt1 | contig 21314 bp, 18 predicted proteins | sample ArcticOcean_MG_C_8_FD_187440 | JGI IMG/M metagenome (GOLD analysis project Ga0209403, IMG submission 187440) | Marine microbial communities from western Arctic Ocean - ArcticOcean_MG_CB11_86 (SPAdes) (version 2) | ecosystem: Environmental > Aquatic > Marine > Oceanic | place: Arctic Ocean... | reverse complement strand
CGACCAATTCAATGGCAAACCCCTAAATGCCCCCAATGATGTCATCGTCAAATCCGACAACAGCATTTGGTTCACCGACCCCGGCTACGGCATCATGCTCAACTACGAAGGTTTCCGAGCCGAATACGAACTCCCCACCAACGTCTATCGGCTCGACCCCAACACCGGCCAAGCCACCGTTGTTGCCAACGATTTTATTCGCCCCAACGGCCTCTGTTTTTCACCCGATGAATCCAAACTCTACATCACCGACACAGGCGCATCTCACGGCATAGGAGGTCCAGCTCACATTCGCATCTTCGACGTACAAAACGACATGTTGTCCAACGGCCGTATTTTTGCCGACATGAAACCCGGTTTCGCCGACGGCATTCGCTGCGACACAGACGGCAACCTCTGGTCCAGTTCAGGCTGGGGTGAACCCGAAGACGACGGTGTCAAAGTTTTTGCGCCCGAAGGCGATCTCATCGGCAAAATCCATCTGCCCGAACCCTGCTCCAACCTCTGTTTTGGAGGCCGCATGAAAAACCGCCTCTTCATGACCGGCGGCATGTGCCTCTACGCACTTTATGTCGAAACCACAGGCGCACAAACACCTTAATCTTTCCCCCTCAAAGAGAAATCATGTTTTCAAACTACCTCACCATTGCCATACGCAACCTCTTGCGGCAAAAACGCTACACCCTCATCAACCTCTTTGGTTTGGCCATTGGGTTATCGTGTTGTGTTATTGCACTCTCCATTATTTATCACGAATACAACTTTAATCGATTTCATCCGCAAGCCAAACATACCTACCGCATTTTACGTGAGCGCATCAGCAATGACCAAAAGCAAGTCCGTTGGCTCACCTCAGGTGCCTTAGCACGCACAATTGAAGACGAAATTCCCGAGATCGAATACGCTTCCAAAAATAGATTCTACAACGTCAACGTACGCGTTGACAACCGCACCCAATTCCTGAACCAAGGCCACGTAGATGGCAACTTCTTCAAACTCTTCAACTTCCCATTCATCCAAGGCAATGCCACCAGCCTCAAACAGCCCTATCACATAGCCATTACCCAACACGCTGCAAAACAACTTTTTGGCACGACCGATCCCATTGGCAAAACCATCACCATTCAAGAGCGCTATTATGGAGGCGACTACACCATCAGCGCCATCCTCCAAAACCCGCCCACAACATCCACCCTTCAATTTGACCTCATTCACCAAACCAATGGCCGTACCCCAGAAGCCATCTTCGACAGGACAGAGTGGCAAGGCCGTGTGCAACAAGCGGGTATCGAAACCTATATTCGCTTGCGTCCAGGCACCAATCTCAACTTGCTTGAAGATAAAATCTCAGACATCATCGAGCGCCATATGGGCACAGATGTCCGTAAAATCCTCACCTACCGTTTACAACCCCTCCTGCGTTTACACCTTTATAGTTTACAAGATTATAACCTACCCACAGGCGGTAACATCAACACGCTCTACCTCTTTGCAGCCATTGCCCTGCTCATTCTCACCATCGCCAGCATCAACTTTGTCAACTTGTCAACAGCCCGAGCCACAAGCCGTGCGCGAGAAGTGGCCCTACGCAAAGTCGTAGGTGCACAACGGGGTCAAATCATCAACCAATTCCTTGGTGAATCCACCTTCCTTGCCCTACTCGCGCTCATCCTTGCCCTGCCTTTTGCACGCATCGTACTCACCCAACTCAACACGCTGTTGCAAACCCAATATACACTTGATATACACACCATATACACACTTCTCCCCCTCCTCATCGCGCTCACCCTCATGGTAGGTCTTATTGCAGGTCTTTACCCCGCATTTTATCTCTCAGCATTTCACCCAGCTCAAACCCTCAACAACACAAAACAATCCGCTCGCTTTCGACAAATGCTCGTTATCACCCAATTTGCCATTGCCATCGTACTCATCGTGGGCACAACAGTCGTTGATCGCCAACTCACATTTATCCAAAACAAAGACCTCGGCTTTGACAAAGACCAGCTTGTTGTATTGCCCATCTTCGTTGCAGATCGTGACATCAAAACCAATGACGACCCTTGGCTGGTGGCACGCTACAATACCGTTAAACAAACCTTCTTAGAACACCCCAATATTCATGCCATCTCCGCCTTCCGTTTTTTGCCCGGCAAAGATCAATGGATGACACGCATTGTCAAACCCGAAGGCCAAGACAACACCGAATGGCGTATGCCCGTGCAAGAAACCGATGAAGACCTCTTCAATGCCCTCGGTGCACCTTTGCTTGCTGGGCGCACTTTTTCGCCAGAAAACGAGCGAGATCGCACCCACAGTTATATACTCAATAAAACAGCCGTTAATGCATTGGGTTGGACGGTTGAAAATGCTGTTGGTCGCCGTTTTGGTCGTGCCCGATCTGAAGAAGATGTCAATGGCATTGTCATTGGCATTGTAGATGATTTTCACACCGCGTCGTTACACACCCCTATCGCACCCACCGCATTTGCCTACCGCCAATGGTTCTACAACTACCTGATCTTACGCGTCAGTGATTTTCCCACCACACGTCCCTTCCTCGAAAAAACCTGGACACACTTTATGCCGCCCGAAAAACCCTTTACCTTCTCCTTTCTTAATGATGAACTCAATACCCTCTACCAAGCCGAACGCGACCTGCAAAACCTCGTCACCTCATTTTCCATTCTCGCTATCTTACTCGCATGTTTGGGCCTTTTTGGCTTGGCAGCTTTCACCACCGAACGCCGCACCAAAGAAATGGGCATTCGAAAAGTGCTGGGTGCATCTACAACGAACATCATTTTGCTCCTGTCAACAAATTTTCTCAAACTCGTTCTTCTATCCAACCTCATCGCTTGGCCCATTGCCTATTACTTCACCCAAAAATGGCTTGATGAGTTTGCATATCGTATTACCCTTAACATTTGGCCCTTCATCTTAAGTGGGGTCTTAGCCCTCATCATTGCATTTCTCACAGTGAGCTACCAAGCCATCAAAGCCGCACACACCAATCCTGTAGACACCTTGAGGCATGAGTGAATCATGCTATCTGAGCAAACATCGGGCACGCTTTCATATTTCCCTAAAATACCCAGTTCTCAAAAAGGATGATCGGGTATTTTTATATACTTGCCCCACCCTTCAACTCGGCCTATCTTTTGACCAAACAGCAAGTTATTTAGACTTCACCTTTTCCTATCTCATCCAAGGTTTTCCATGTTCTTCACATTACTCATCGTCACACTGCTTGTTTCAGCCCTCGTCTCCTTCATTGCAGCACGTGCGTTTGACACACCCGTTAACAGCATCCTCAATCGCCTCATCGACGACACCATTGCAAGTGCTTGGGCAAAGTATATGAAATTTGCCATCTACGTTGTTGGCATATCAGGCGGCGTGCGCATTCACGCCCTCGAACGCTACATCATGCCACAGCACTATCCCAAACTCGAAGGCCGAACAGAAATTGTCAAACCATTCGAACTGACCACAGAAAGATGGGTACTCGAAATTTACCGCACCATCATCGAATCACTCCAGTCCATTGCTTGGATGTTGCTCGTCTTTTTTATCCTGTCACTTGGCATGTACGTCATCGTCCGCGTTGCCGAAATGCGTCGCGAATCAAAAAAACCAAACGAATCACCATAATCCATAAAATGCTTAGATAGACCGCTGGGCAAGCTGCCTTCCATCTTCTCACTTCATTTTTCTCACTTCTCTCTTCTTGGTCCTTTATGGCACACGATCATCATCACGACGACCACGACCATCACCACCACGGTCACCATCATCACCACACCAGTGACAACATTCGTGTGGCTTTTTTCCTCAACTTTGGATTCACCCTGCTCGAATTCATCGGCGGTGCGCTCACCAACAGCTTGGCCATTATGTCTGATGCCCTACACGACTTGGGCGACAGCGTATCCCTCGGTTTGGCTTGGTACCTCGAAAACAAGTCCAACCAAGGCGCAACCAATCGTTACACCTATGGTTATCGTCGGCTCTCTTTACTCGGTGCGCTCATCAACACCACCATCCTCATTGCAGGTTCTCTCATCATTCTTGCCCAGGCCGTACCACGCATTCTCAACCCAGAACCAACAAATGCAAAAGGCATGCTGTTGTTTGCCATTCTTGGTATTGCGGTCAATGGCATTGCCGCCTTGCGCCTAAGCCGCAGCGAATCGATGAACGCCCGTGTGGCCACTTGGCATTTGCTTGAAGATGCACTGGGCTGGATGGCTGTATTGGTCGTCAGTATTGTTCTCTTATTTGTTGATCTCTATATTCTCGACCCCATTCTCTCTGTGCTCATCACGCTCTATATTCTTTATAACGTCATCAAAAACCTCAAAAAAACCCTTGCATTGTTCCTACAGGCCGTACCCGACACTGTTGATGTACCCCAATTGGAACACGAACTAACCCACATTGCCCATGTCATATCAACCCATCACACCCATGTGTGGTCACTCGATGGTGAATATCATGTCCTCACCACCCACGTGGTGGTAGAATCTGGACTCACCCGGGAAATGGTTTGCGACATCAAAGAACAAATTCGACAAATCATCACCAACAAATCTTTTGAACACATTACCATCGACATTGAGTACGAAGATGAACCCTGCATTATGTCTTTACCTTAAACCGCCGTTATCTAAACTTTGGAGCCCGAAGTGGACCTGAAAACGAAAAGTGCTCAAATTCTCATTGTAGATGACATGCCCCAAAACATTCAAATTTTGGAAGAACTCTTGCACCGTGAAAACTTCAAGCTACATTCTGTAAACGATGGCTCTCAAGTATTGGAATTTGTCCAAACACAAAAAATCGATCTTATTCTTCTTGATATCCGAATGCCCAATCAAAATGGTTTCGATACGTGTCGGCAGTTAAAAGCCCACAGCAATACCGAAGAAATCCCTATTATCATGATTACAGCAAGCAATAAAAAAGAAGACATCATCAAAAGTTTTGAAGCTGGTGCCGTTGATTATGTCACCTATCCTTTTGAATCTACAGAGCTTTTAAGTCGTGTGCGATCGCATTTGAGAAACCACTTTTTATATGAAGACCTAAAACATCATATTGATGAAATACACGCCTAAAACGTGAGCACGAACGGTTCTTAAGGCACGAAATAAAAAACTTACTCACACCCATTCAAGGGTATGCCGAAATTTTGCGATATAAAAACAGCCTGGACAAAACCGACACAGAATATGTGGGTTATATTTATGAAGGTACACAAAAATTCTTGGACTTTATCGACAAACTCAAACAACTACAAGATTTAGAAAATGGCGATGTTCAGACTCAAAACGAGACTTTTGATCTCATCCCAACGCTCAAAAAAATCACTGAAGATTTGCAAACCAACACCACAACGTCAAAGCTCGATTTGCCCAATGAACTGATGATTGTAGCCGATCATGAACTTCTCCAAAAAACTTTACACCATCTCATTAAAAATGCGCATGAACAAGATTTAGAAGATTCAACACAAAAAACCATAACCATCACGGCCAATCAATCAGGTAAAACCCTCCAAATCGAAATCAACAACCAAGGTCCTGAATTACCACCTGAAGATTGTGAAACCTTCTTTCAAAAATTCAATTCAAAAAACAAATCCGAAGCTGTAGGACTTGGCACAACCTATGCCTATTGGATCATCAAGATTCACGATGGCGATATTTCCGTTTCATCCAACAAACAAAATGGCACGACGGTAACAATAAAATTGCCACAAGAAGCGCTCAATTGACATTGGCGTTAACCATTTTGACTGTGCGCGGTGTTATGGCGACTCTTTGCTTACTTTTCGTCGTTGAAAAGTAAGACGCCGTAGGCAACCCAAGCGCAAAACTTACTTTTCATATCCAATCGTCGTTGGTTCACACTTTCAAGCTGTCTTCTCCCAAAGGACAAACCCATGGGCATCCTCCACGGCACCATCATCGACGCAGCCACAGGCGAAAAAATCGACGCCAAAGTACACGTGGCAAATTCCTCAGGCAAATTTGTACAACCCTCAAATGCCATGCTCAAAAACGGCCCCGGCACCCCCTTCTTCTTTTGCGATGGTGACTTTGAAGTTCGAGCCGCACGCGGTCGCACCGATATCCTCGTAGAACGCGGAACAGAATACGAACCTGCCCGCGTTGTTGTCGACGTACCCGAAAGAGGTGCCAAAGACGTTGAGATCACCCTCAAGCGTTGGTACTACCCCCAAGAACAAAACTGGTATCCAGGCAACACCCACATTCACTACGACCAAAATGAATTACGCCCCGATGACCGACTCGCCATCGATTGCTCCGTCGAAGGCTACAACGTCACCGTCGTCAGCGTACTCGACCGACGACAACTGCCTTATGCCAGCAACAAATACCCCATTGGTGTGATGAATGAATTCACCACCGCACATCATGTGCTCGACATCGGCGAGGAAAATCGACATTATGGCGAAAACTCTCCCTGGGGTTTTGGGTATGGCCACGTCATGTTCCTCAAAATTCGCAACCTCATTCAACCCGTCAGTCGTGGCCACATTCTCACTGCACAATTTGACCCCGACTATCCCCCCCTTTGTTTCTGTTGCGACGAAGCCCGTGAGCAAGGCGGCATTGTCATTTGGTGCCACAACGGACGCGGCATGGAAGCCCCCATTGCCGCCGCCCTTGGCAAACTCGATGCTTTCAATCTCTTCGATCCCTTTTGGAACGACCCCGAATACGACATTTGGTACAAACTGCTCAACTGCGGCATTCACTTACCCGCCTCCACCGGCACCGACTGGTTTATCTGCTCAAACAACCGCGTCTATGTCAACACCCAAGAAGACTTCTCCTACGAAAGCTGGATCGACGGCATGAAAGCTGGCAACACCTTCATCACCAACGGGCCAGCCATCAACCTCACAGTCAATGACCAACAAATGGGCAGTACAATAGATCTCGAAGGAGGCGGCAAACTCGATATCGAAAGTACATTCACCTCCTTCTATCCTGTTCACCGTGTCGAAATTGTTCAAAATGGATCGGTCATTCACAGCGAATCGTACCCAGAAGGCAAACGCGAGGGTGTTGTTCGCCACCAAACCAATGTCAACCGCAACGGCTGGATTGCCGCACGCCTTTGGGGCGATCAACGCGACAGCTTTAACCAATCTATCTATGCCCATGCAAGCCCCACTTACTTCACATGCGGCACGCAATCTGCCGAACAATCTGATGCAGCCAACTACTTCCTCAGTTCTATAGAAGAATCACTCAAATGGATCGATGACTATGGCCGCTACAACAACGACCAACAACGCGAAGATGTAAAAGAGCTCTTTCGCAAAGGTCGAGAAGCTTATGCGGGTTTGGTGTAACAGATGATTAATGATGCACTGACCTTATTCAACGCCTCACACCCATTGCCACCCCAATAACTATTGAACTATAAATGGGTCTCACCACAATTAGAAAAGCGTCTGTGATTTCTCACAGGCGCTTTTTTTATTATCCGACTTACGCAATTGATCCAAACCCTCTCACATGGCCAAATTTGAAATGATTCGAATTGGAGCTCTGTCTCTAACAACGCCAATAAGAGAACCTTTACCCGCCCCAAAATTCACTGGGAACCTGTTATGAAGCTATCTGTTCGAACAAAAATAAGCCTGACAATGTTTGCGACGATTTTCACCTTGATGTGCCTCTTATCTCTCACTTTTATTCATCTTTTTGGTGATACCCACGACCGATCCTCAATCCACGACTTTCAATTGGTACTTGGCATCAGCATGGTGCCAGTAATACTGATCTGCTTGTGGTTTTCTGCCCGACTCTGTCGACCCATTCAACAAATCAAAGACGCTGCAAAACAACTCGAAACCAACGACTTTAAAACCCCGATTCCCATTCACGCACAGGACGAACTGGGCGAACTGGCAAACATCTTCAACAATCTGGCAAATACCATTCAATCCAACACACATCTCAAACGAGAAATTCACGAACACCAGCAAACCGAACGGGCACTCAGAGACAGCGAAGCAACCATGCGTGTGTTATTAGATGCAATCCCCGATCTGATGTTTCGCATTCGCAGAGACGGCATCTTTCTCGACGTTCAAGCCCTACCAGAAGATCTGCTGCTGCCACCTGACAAATTCATTGGCCACAAAATAGGCGAAGTCCTTCCTCCAGAAATCGCTGAATTGGCCCTTGACCGAATAGAACGCACCTTTCAGACCAATGAAAATCAGAGCTTTGAATACAGGCTCACCATCAACGACCAGAACCGCTACTTTGAAGGTCGAACAGCCATTTGTGCCCCAAACGAAACGTTGGTGATTGTACGCGACATCACTGAATACAAACAGGCCGAAGAAGCCCAAAAAGATGCAGAACAACGGGTGGAATCTGTCCGAAGATATTCTCAAAGAGCGCGTAACCGACATCATGAACCAGGCCGATCGCATGGTTCACATTATCCAACATGTGCGTCTTTTTGCACGCGAGGCGGGCAAACCGAACCGTTTGCCTCTCCAAGTCAATGACGTGGTCTTGTCTGCACTCGATATGCTCAGTGCACAATTTCGTTCTCACGGCATAGATCTACAAACCGAACTGACCGAAAACCTGCCCGACGTCTCAGGCAATTCCTTCTCACTCGAAGAAGTCATTCTCAACTTGCTTAACAACGCCCGAGATGCCATTGAAGACCATCATCCCGAATCTGGTCACATACGCATACGCACAGGAATGGCTGGCACCCACGTCCTAATCGACATGGCAGACAATGGAGGAGGCATCCCAACAGAGATTCTCGATCGTATATTTGATCCTTTTTTTACCACCAAGGATCCAGACAAAGGCACAGGCCTTGGTTTTTCGGTATCCCGCTCCATCGTAGAAGAATTTGGGGGACAAATAGAGGTAAACTCCCAAACCAAACAAGGCACCACCATTAGAATCACACTCCCAGCCCTTCAAAACACCCCGCCAGAAATAACTTCGTAGGCTTTTCAAGCCATTCCAGAAAAACCAACTTGATTAGATATGGATCTCGCCAACAAATCCACACATAATTTAGCACCCACCAAAATGCTTGCCCAATGTAACTACCACCTGTACACTTCCGGCGCTACGCTACGCGATCCAATCAAAATTAATAACAACCTGAACAACGCCCCAATGACTCTCTAAGCTATTGAGACAATCAGGATCTCGTTGAGCTTATCATAAAAATAGAGGCAACATGAACACCCGCAAATTTGGCCGAACCGATAAAAAAATCGCAACTTCAATATGTAATTGAAGTTGCAATTTTGAGTTTTTAGCAGAAACCGTGTGTGATATACCGTCCTTTAGAACGGGATAGCGCCACGACAACCTCATTCTACTGCTTATCGAAATATGCGGTTAGAGAATAAACTCGAGCGTTGATGGCTTTTGCCATTTGCACAAGATCCTCAAAGGGTTCATATCGAATACTTAGAAAACCCTTATTAGATCCGTCGGGTAAATCTTTCGTATCCCGGTAAGTATGCCAAAACCAGCCGATGCAAGATTTGGATTGGAGCAAACCCAGAGTAAAATTTTGATAAAATCGCCCGCGGTCTGCCTGTGTTTTAACCACGCCACCTGCACCATCCGTATTTGTATATCCAGAGTCTTCACCTTTAGCATACCATTCACTAATCACAAACGGTTTATCGCCAGACCACGTACGCCAATTTTCCAATTCAGATACCCTTGGGGTCCACCGATGATAATAGTTTACAGAAATGACATCGGCATATTCACCCAGAACCTCAAACACGGGTTTGAGTCGAATGGCCTGACCATGAAGACGAGATCCTAAAAACAAATGGTTGGGATCTCTTTCTTTAAGTACCTTAGACACAATGCCAAAGTATTTTTGGGCAATATGTTTCAGAAATTTTTCCCGCTCTTCATTTGTCAAACTCGCCTTGAGCGTATCAATATTTATGTCTTGAACATCCAAACCCTTCTCCCTGACCGTCCATTCCAACGCTTTTTGGAAATTGACATCTGACGCTTCTAAACTGAGATACCGAGGGAGTGCATCCGCTCTCCACGGCAATTCATTATCTACAAAATATCCCAAAAGAGTTGGGCCATGAATCATTTTTTCTGTGATATTTTCTTGTGCTCTAATCTTACAAAATGCTTCAAATTCAGGATCGAAGATCGGAATACAACGATTGGGAAATTGCATATTATTTTCATTAGACTTCGCACCATAACGCGTACCAAAAGGATACATCATATAAATCACAGTTGCCCACACTTGTGGTTTTTTTTGTTCCGTCTTTAAGAGCGAACCATCTCTCCAGGTTCCTACAACATTAAATCCATTTGTATCCAGAAAATGAACCGTCTCATTTGCCCAAGCTGCTGTACTTTTCCATTTGCTTTTATAAATGGGGGGTGCCGTCACACTACGATCCTTTGTCGATTCCCCTCGAATTGAATTGAGTGCAACACTATAAAAGAGATGGCCATCGGGGTCTATAAACCACCACCTACCCTCAATTTTTTGAGTATGAAAAAAGCCCGTTCCTTTTACTTGGCGTGCAGACCAACCACCGTATGAACTCCTTTGAATATCTTTTTCAAAAGAATACCCAGGCAAAAGGTTTAGAAGCCGTGTTTTGTAAGGCCGTTGCGAACCAAACGTTCGGTTACCACCATAAAGTCGCAACCGCATATCTACCATCATATATTGATCTGGATCGTCTTCCCAAGACTGCGCATGCACATTTGCAACGCAACATAAAATCAGTATACAAATTAAAATCGTGCCTGAGGTACATGCATTCATATCATCTAACCTTCCACTTTGAATTTTGTCGATGCAATTTTATATTTGAGACCCGACCAACAACGCTGGCCAATTTACGCAAAACCAAATCATTATGCCAAACATACATTCTATAACTGTACAACAAAAACCGCGAATTCACTATTTTCCTGAAATTGCGATTTAGAACGCTTTAGATAGAAGTACCCTTACGCCTCAAATCTATTCCAGAACTTACCGACACAGTCAACTTCATTTGGAGGATTCCAATGCCACAACCCACACTCATAGAAGACTACCTATTCGACTTACAAGGGTATATCATCTTGCGCAATGCCGTCAGCAAAGAAGACGTCAAGATCCTCAATGGAGCGCTTGACCCTTACACATCCATGGACACAGGCGAGTGGCGAGGGTGGGTCCATCGGTATAAGCAGACAGAAATCCACTGTCTCTATGAGATTGGCGAACCTTATGAAAAGTTGCTCGACCATCCTTCATGGATCGATCACATGCGCAAGTGGTGCTCATCTGGAAATGGCAAGCTCTTCATCGATGAAGCATTTGTCAATGTTCGCGGTCAAGGTGGCAGAACCGGTATGCACAACGGCGGTCACCACGGCACCCAGCGCACCCAATACCGCTTCCGAGATGGACAATTTCGCTGCGGCCAAATAAACGCCATCCTCGCGCTCACCGACATCGGTCCCGGCGATGGCGCCACCATGGTTATACCCGGCAGCCACAAAGCAAACCTGATCCATCCTGCCTATCTCGATGAAGAAAATCGCCCACGTTCCTTAGAAAATGTACCTGGTGCCATCGAAGTTCACCTCGAAGCAGGAGACGCCGTATTGTTTGTAGACTGCATGTCTCACGGTTCAGCCATTCGCACAAATCCCGGCGAACGCCGCATTGTCATCTATCGCTACGGCCCACACTGGGCCCATTCGCGCTACGGCCACAAGCCCTCCCCCGAAGTATTGGAACGCGTGACCCCTGCACAACGCGAAATCCTCGAACCCATTCCAGCATTGCTCCCACCAAACGCGTAGGTCAAGACAAGAGCTGCTCTCGTCGTGTTGTACACATAAAAGCCCCGATGATCATTTCACCGAGGCTTTTATGATATCATTGTTTCACGCACTTTCTGATAATGCGGACCAGACAACACTTGTTGAATCCAGATGAAACCGTACCGCCTTCAGGTCTTCAGCCAGAACGATCTGGTTATGTCCAATGCGTACTGTCACACGTGCGTGGGCAACATCCCTGATATCCAGGTGGGCACTCTGAGCCGTTTTTCTCATCTCCGAGCCCAAGGTTTTCATTTCCTCAAGGTTTTTTTTCTTCCGTCTTAGCCAGTTCGTTGGCCCTGTTGACATAGTGAATAATCTCATTTTTTCGAGACGGATTCTTGGCAATTCGATCCCGGATGAGCTCAGATTTAAGAGACGCAATGCCCATAGATTTTAAAAGCACCTGTAACAATTCATTTGCCTTCTTTGCTGTCTCGCGCGCCATTTCAAATTTTCCATATATCTCAAGATTAATACCAACCGACAAGACCGTGTTGGTGCTGTATTCCGATCCCACATTTTTAGATACAATACCATTCAAAGCCCAAGTGTCTCCTTCCACGGTGACCATGGTATCCGAATGTACATGGGCCGTACGGATGTAGCTGCCAACCACCACATCACCACCGGCCCACAGGGTAGCGTCTTGGATGTATTTTGCCATTATCCCGCCCACCACCTTAACCTGGGTGTTTTCTCCCACAATGCCCTGTCCAACCTTCAAGTCCCCTCCAGCTTGAATTTCCGCTCCATCTTCTACACTTTCCGATACGGTGATGTCCCCCGTAGCCTTAACTTTGAAACCACCAACGATTGTACCCTTAATTTCTACATTGCCTTTAAAATCTATATTCCCGGTTTCGTAGTCCACATTTCCAGAGATTTGTGCCACAAGCCTAACCGATACGGTATACCGCTTGCATTTTCCGGTTTGGGTCTCAGTCTCCACAACCTGAACACTCGCCCCACCTTCCATTTCTGAATAAATCTGCTGAATATCCTTATCCTGAGCCGCACGAACATTTTCTCCCGCTACCAATTCTACCGTCATCGGCGTTCGAACCTCAATTTCTTCACCTATAACCGTTTTACCGGGGGTTCCCGCAACCGCGGGGTTGCTCGCAACCAGCAAAGCGTCCTTTTCTACCGAAGGAAATAGATTCCTTTCCCGCAAGTCGACCGAACCATCCTTTCGGATCAGATCCGTTTGTGATTGATAAAAAAAAGAAAATTCTGCGACCTGATCGATGGGCTCAACAGGCGATACACCCCGGGCTATTGGAATCATTATTTTGCTCTTTGCCAGGTTTTTATCAAGGGCGTTTACCTGTTTTTTATCTACACCAACCGTTACACCAGCAGATAAAATTGCGGCCGATATATCATCCAAACCAGGCTGCGATGAACCTGGCACAAGGGGCAGATTTACATAACAAGCCAGTAATCCATCCGATGAGATCCAGACCGGAGACAACACAGAGACTTTTCCAGCCAAGACGCCAGCATATCCAAAGGTTTCGAATCGGTACTCGGTACCATCAGAAGACAGCACCACACCCATACCCAACTGATGCTGGGTGTTTAAATCCGCCAGTTGGTCAGCCGCAATGGCAATGGACTCCCCCTTAACAGAAGTCCCAGGTTCGCCAACATCAATATGTACAACAGCCAACAGATCCCCTGCTGCTACAGCAAAGACCTCAAGACCCTGTGCTGCCTGAGCCACTTCCGATTCATCGGTCAAAGCCAGGCTCTTTTTAACATCACCAAGAGAAGGCAACGTATCCAGTTCTTTCGGAAGATGATATTCAAGCCGAGGTGGGGTAGGAAGTTTGGGCGGTGTACCTTCTGCCACCACCACATTTTCCTTTGCCCGCCCAGAATTGCCAACTGCCTTGAGCGTATTTTGAATGGCCCCAACAGATACGCCATACGTGATCCCACCTTTTTTCAGCGCATCCAAAATATGATCCGCAGAGACGTCGGGTTGGATGCGGTCAATAAACGCTTGAAGTCCATCTTCCGAGATCGTTATCTGGAGACTTTCAGATCCATGTGCATTCTCAGACAAAGAATATCCCTCCCGTCAGATGACTTTGCGATGGTTGTCTTGCAAAGCCCGAAGGATGTCGCCCACACTGACAACCCCCACGGCCTTATGGCCGCGAACAATAATCAAGCGATGGATCTTATGAGAGAGCATGATATGGGCCAGTTCACCTATGAGCACATCTTCTTCTGCTGTAATGATGTTGGATGACATCAATTCGCTCACCCGATAATCCATTGCTTCGTCTGCAGGTTCGAGCAAGCTGTTGGCCAGTGACAGACCATCCATGGCTGGAGAAGTATGGAAGTCTGAAACACCAAAATCGACCGAACTACCAATGCTCAAGGACAACAAATCTGTAATAGAGATGACCACCACCAGATCTTCCTGCTCATCAACAACAGGAACACCACTGATCTGCTTTTCGTTTAACAGGTCCATCAGATTTCGGACAGAGGTATCACTTTTGACACAAATCACGGGGCGTGACATGATTTCACCAGCGGTCAAATACATATAAACCTCCAGCTCAAATTTACATTGGTTTTTCGTCGTTAACAAAAACATCAATATTTATATTATGTTGTAATTAAAATATCGGGTTTGTTGTTCTGATAGTGCCTCGTGAATTGATGTTAAAATACCTGATTCGATTCCATAATCTAACCCGCCGGTCTTTAAGTGTGAATGACAGCATCCACATTTTGGCAAAAACGTCTAGTGAACCGATTCTGTAAAGAACAATACAAGTGTTGTGCCAGTGTGGGGGGGGGGGCGAGCGAGGAGCAATCAGTCACGATTCGAGTCTCTACGCGCAGCCCACCGATAGCCACCCTGTCCCTTGCCGCGATTTCTCTTCGCACCATCTCCTGCTTTCCCCTTCTTCACACGCGCACCCTTGGGAGGGTTTTCCGGTATCAGGCATTCTGGACCGTCTCCGATCAGATCTTCCCGCCCGATCTTTTCCAGCGACCGGCGAACACTCTGGTAATTCTCTGGCATGAAAAATTGGAGCAGCGCTCGCTGCGGCGCCCGGTCACTCGGATAGCGGGCGACCTTCACCGGCTTCATCGTGGTGGGATCGATCCCCGTGTAGAACATGCACGTCGCGATGTCCATTGGCGCTGGAATGAAGTCCTGCACTTGCTCAGGCCTGTAACCGTTCTTCTTCAGGAACTGGGCAAGTTCTACCATCTCTTCTATACCCGAGCCAGGGTGGCTTGCGATGAAGTACGGAACCAGATACTGGTCCTTTCCCGCCTTGCGAGATGCCTCTTTGAAAATCTCACCGAACTCTTCGAAGGTGTGCTGCGCGGGTTTCTTCATCAACGCGAGCACCGAATCACTGACGTGCTCAGGAGCCACCTTGAGATGGCCCCCCACATGATGTTCGACCAGGTTCTTCATATACTCAGGGGACTTCCGAGCGAGATCCATCCGGATCCCGGAAGCAATGTTGATCTTCTTGATCCCCGGGACTGCACGCGTCTCCTTCATCAATTGAATGAGCGGCGTATGGCTGGTATCGAGCAATTTACAGACTTTCGGATCGACGCAGGACAACCGCCGGCAGATCGCCTCGACCTCCGGTTTACTGCAGCGCATACGATACATATTCGCCGTCGGTCCACCGAGATCGCTCACATGTCCCTTAAAGTCCGGGTCCTTCGCGAGGGCCTTGACCTCCTTCATGACCGATGCTTGGCTACGGCTCTGGATCGCCCGACCCTGGTGAAGGGTGATCGAGCAGAACGTGCACCCCCCAAAACACCCACGCATGATCTGCACCGAGTCTTTGATCGTCTGCCAGGCCGGGATCGGGCCGATCCCATCATAGCTTGGGTGCGGTTTGCGGGTGTAGGGAAGATCGTGGACTGCGTCCATCACCGCCTCAGTGAGCGGCAACGGAGGCGGGTTGATGACGACGGACCGGTCGCCGTGCGGCTGCACGAGGCGGCGGGCGTTTAAGGGATTCGTCTCCTGATGAAGTCGTCGGGTGGCCCGCGCAAAAGCGTCTGGGCTGGCCTGTATCTCCTCGTAGCTCGGCAGCGTCAGCGTTTTTGAATCGCACGCAGCATCATCGAAGCGATGATCGGGAATTTCCTCGCTCTTACCGAGCAGGTATGCGACTCCGCGGAGGTCTCGCAGGTCACGCACGGTCTCACCCGCAGCCAGCCGCTGGGCGATCGTGAGCAACGTGTTTTCCCCGGAGCCGAATGCGACCAGATCCGCCTTGGAACTCACGAGGCTGCTCGGCAAAACCTTGTCGGACCAGTAGTCGAAGTGGGCTGCCCTGCGCAGCGAAGCCTCGACGCCACCAGCGATGACTGGGATTCCCTTGAAGGCCTCTCGGCACCGCTGCGCATAGACGGCATTTGCGCGATCGGGGCGCATGTTGATCGCACCGTTCGGTGAGTACGCGTCCGCGTTGCGCCGCTTCCGGTTCGCGGTGTAGTGGTTGATCATCGAGTCCATTGCGCCGGCACTCACGGCGTAGAAGAGCCTGGGCGGACCGAGCGCCCGCCACGCCGAAACACTCTTCCAATCGGGCTGCGCGAGGATCGCGACCCGGAACCCGTGATTCTCGAGCCAGCGGCCCAGAATCGCTGACGCAAAGGACGGGTGGTCGACATACGCGTCCCCAGAAACGAATACGACGTCGGGTTGTTCCCATCCGAGCGCATCCATCTGCTCACGACTGGTCGGAAGGAACCGTTCCATTGCCTTACTTGAGACTATATCGTCCAATCCTGCCCTCCTGTGCCAAATGATGTAGTCTGGAAAACGTGAACCCTCTATTAAGCCACTTTTTGCTTTGGAATTCGCTCAAAGTCGGTAAAAATTGATCGTAAACCTTTGTAATTATTTGACCGTAGGTATTAAAGATACTGTGATAACAAGGAGCCAACAAGTGCAATTCCTAACCCTTTTTTGCACGCGGATTTCGTCGGGAGCACGCTGAAGCACAGATTAAGGCTTGATCAACCCACTGTTTGGCCAACTCTATTTGTGGCTCGGTCATATAAACGATACCCCTTTTAGCTCATCCGTTTTTTGGCATATCCATTTCGCTCGCCACATTTTGCTTCTTTATCTGTCCACAATTCCAAATCACATCAAAACCTTCCTTTTGGTATGGTCAACGGAATGGGCTGTGTTCTTGAATCATTCCTCTGGTACGTTACAATCTGATTGTGACACATTTATTGGTGCTGCTATTGGTGACTTTGATCACGAATTTCTCGACGCACCACAAGCCGATGGCATCCACCTCATTGAGGATCTTGGCGTGGCTTCATCGGCAAAGGAACAATGGTTCAAACCTTTCAACCGACCCACAGATATCACACACCCTTTCACATGGCCCAATGACAAACATTATATCTTTGAAAATTGGGACCATTTGAAATAGGGCAATGAATTAAAAACCGAACAAAAAAAAGGGGGAAAGCGCTTTCGCACCCCCCTTTTTTTATCCCTCAACTATGAGGGTGATTTATGTTTCACAATGAGACCAATAATTGATACAAACCCGCACCCTGTTCATTCTTTCGATTCATGCAATTCTGGATTCCTCACCGTCAAACCTTCTGCCAAAGCTACATTGCATTGGCGCTGATCTGAAGATAAAAAAACATCGATTTCGGTACGGCTTTGAAAATCAAGAGCAACTGCAAGTTGTAATGCGTCCAATGATCGTATAATCCCTGCGTCTGTATCCGTTCCATACTGACGGACCAGTCGTTCTGCTTCTTGATAATGTGCTGAGCCAATCCGAACCACTGCTATTTTTAGACTTTTGAGGTCATTGGAGAATTGTGCACGAACCTGTCGTAATGCCTCATCTGTGGCAATTGCATTGGTAAGTCTTTTCTTTGAAATGGCAGAATGAATTTCGACAACCGTTAGCTCAGAAATAAAATGGCGTGCATCTTCATCGAACAATGGGTTGATAACTTCACTGCCAGGCTCAGTATGATACCGTTTAACAAGCGCACTGGAATCGTAGAAATAATTCGGCACTTAGCCCCTATCCTTGATAATATCATCAGAAAGAGAGCTGGGAACTTCAGATAAAATACGACGCACCTGATCCAGTGTAACCTTGCCATCTGCATCTCTGGCATAATAATCCAGTGTGTGCTGTTCCACCAACAAATCCTTTACATCATCGTAAGATGGCACTGATTCGCGCGTGTTCATATCAACATTGTTTCCCAAAATAGCCTGACGTGCAGCATACTCAAAAAAGGCATCAGGTGTTTTATATTCGCCCCCTTCAACCTTTTGTTTTACAAGTCTTTCAATCTCTGGGCTGAGCGTAATATTCATCTATGCCTCCCAAGAATAAATGGAATTGACGTTTTGAAAATATATCATCGTATTTGCCATTCGTCACTCCTCAAAAAACAGTAAACCACTGATCAGCAATAGTACCTCATACTATCATAAACCAAAGATACTGTGATCAACATAGCAGAACAAGTGCAATTCCCAAAGATGCATGCTCCCAAAATCTATGCACTATGTATGCACTTCGACAAACCACCCAAAACCAAAAATCGCAACCCCCTATTTTAAAGGAGGTTGCGATTGAAAATTTTGGTGGAGGCGGCGGGAATCGAACCCGCGTCCGAAAGCAACTTAACAACAGCGTCTACGTGTGTAGCCTATCGATTTAAGAATCTCACGCTTCGCGCCCCGATAGACAGGGTCGCAGAAGTGCCAGCGCAATTAAGTTTCGCTCGGAGGCCCTCGCGCGGAGGCTCCCAAACTAGCCTGCTCTAGTCGGCGCTCTATCCAGACCACACAGGCGAAGTCTGGTAGAACGGACTGCTTAACGGTTAGTTAGGCAGCCATTGCGTACGTATTATCGTTCGCAGATACAAGTTTTTTTCCCAATTGTTTTACGAGGTGATTGAGAACCTCGACACGCAACCATTATCTCCCCACTCCCGTCGAAGCCAAGTCGCCCCCACACCACCCAAGAAATATATCCAACTCACTACATTCAGTCAAGCTATCATACCAAATTGTCCCGCCTTTGATTCTCATTATCCATTGTCAATTATTCTTAAACCATTCTATCGTCCGGCGCAAACCTTCATCAGGGCTCACTTTCGGCTCCCAACCCAACAGCTTTCTCGCCAATGTAATATCAGGTTGTCTGATTTTAGGATCGTCACCAATTCTTGCATTGGGTTTAAACACAATTTCACTCTTGCTTTCTGCCATCAACAGAATCTTCTCAGCCAAATCTTTCATCGAAATTTCTTCAGCAGGGTTGCCAATGTTCACCGGCTCGTGATAATCTGAGTGCATCAGTTTATAAATGCCATCGACCAGATCCGACACATAACACACACTGCGCGTTTGGCTGCCATCGCCCCACACCGTTAAAGGTTCACCCTCTAAGGCCTGATTGATAAAGTTTGGAATGGCACGCCCATCCTTTTTGCGCATCCGTGGACCATATGTATTGAAGATGCGCACAATCCGCGTATCGACACCACTTTCTCGGTGATAGGCCATGGTCATCGCTTCGGCAAATCGTTTGGCTTCGTCATACACACCACGCACGCCAATTGGGTTCACATTGCCCCAATAGGTTTCGGGTTGTGGGTGAACCAATGGGTCGCCATATGATTCAGATGTCGAAGCCAGAAAAAACTTTGCTTTTTTTGCCCGGGCCAAACCCAAAGCATTGTGTGTGCCATGCGCCCCAACCTTCATCGTACGAATGGGATAGCGCATATAATCATCCGGACTGGCAGGACTGGCAAAGTGCAACACATAATCCAGGTCACCCTTCACATGAATATGATTGATCACATTATAATTAATAAATGTAAACCCATCACGACCATACAAATGTGCAAGATTATCGACATTGCCAGTAAGCAAATTATCCATCACAATCACTTCATGATCATGATCCAGTAGATATTCACACAAATGGGACCCCAAAAAACCAGCACCACCAGTTAACAAAATGCGCATAGAACCCTCCCTAATACAAACGTCTGACCTACTATAATTTCACAACATTCAATTTTGCACCCGTTACATGCTTTGTCGCATTGCGTGTATCCACCACACAACGCGCATGTTGTACAATCCATTCATAATCATATGCACTATGGTGGGTGGTAATCACCACACAATCTGCTTTTTTTAACCGTGCTTCGTCCAAGTCCACACACTTTAAATCCAGTGTATCTATTTGAATGTGCGGCACAAACGGATCGTGATAGGCTACAAGGGCACCCTTTGCTTGCAACATCTCCAAAATATCCAACGCAGGTGACTCACGCACATCGCTTACATCAGGTTTATAAGTGGCCCCCAATATCAAAACAGATGACCCTTTTAAACTTTTCTCAAAATCGTTGAGCACATCCACAACCTTGCTCACCACGTGTCCTGGCATACTGCGGGTCACTTCACTGGCCAATTCAATAAACCGTGCGTTAAAATCCAACGTCTTCAACTTCCAAGCCAAATAATGTGGGTCAATAGGAATGCAATGTCCACCCAAACCAGGGCCCGGATAAAACGGCATAAACCCAAAAGGTTTGGTCGCAGCGGCATCGATCACTTCCCACACATCTGTACCCAACCGATCACACATCAAGGCCACTTCATTGACCAGCCCAATATTGACACTGCGAAACGTATTTTCTAACAACTTGGCCATCTCGGCTGTTTGCGTTGAAGAAACAGGCACCACAGTTGAAATGAGTTGTCTGTAAAAATGGGATGCCATATCCGTACACGCGGGTGTAATACCACCCACGACTTTAGGTGTATTGGTAATCGTATAAATGCGATTGCCCGGATCCACACGCTCTGGAGAAAATGCCAAATAAAAATCTTCCCCAACTTTTAGGCCACTTTCTTCAAGCAAGGGCAATACCAACTCATATGTTGTACCCGGGTATGTCGTACTTTCCAAAACCACCAATTGATCCGCGTGCAACCGACTTTTAATCTCGCCAAAAGCACTTAAAATAAATGACACATCTGGGTCACGTGTTTTATCCAACGGTGTAGGCACACACACTATCACCACATCTGCGTCATCAATGCCTTCATAACTTTGCGTGGCCCGCAACTTCCCCACAGCCTTTAAACCCGCCACTTCAAATTCTGAAATGCCCTGGATGTCCGATTTACCCGACGCCACCAATGCTACTTTTTTCGCAGATGTATCCACTCCCGTTACATCAAAACCAACCTTACCCATCTCCACAGCCAACGGCAATCCCACATACCCCAACCCAATCACTGCAACCCGGGCGGTGTGTTGCTCTATCTTTTCCTTCAATGTGAGATCAGGCTTTTCCTCTTTT